>Ga0182014_10005120_pt1 | contig 14687 bp, 12 predicted proteins | sample 612S2DmetaG_FD_120489 | JGI IMG/M metagenome (GOLD analysis project Ga0182014, IMG submission 120489) | Permafrost microbial communities from Stordalen Mire, Sweden - 612S2D metaG | ecosystem: Environmental > Terrestrial > Soil > Wetlands > Permafrost | place: Sweden: Stordalen | collected... | reverse complement strand
GTCGGCCGCTTCATGGGAGAGCGCGATGCCGACCGCGTTGCCTCCGGCCAACCAATTGTTGGCGTCCCTGCCGCCAGCCGACTACGAAATGCTTCGCCCGCATCTTCGGATCACCGAATTGACCGATGCGTCGATTCTTGCCGAGGCCGGCAAGCCGATCCAGAGCGCTTATTTCCCCTTCAGCGGAATCATTTCCTTGGTCGTCGGCCTCGCCGGCGGAGAGACGGTCGATGTGGCGACGATCGGCAACGACAGCGCCTTCGGGGTCGCCGCCGCGCTGAACAGCGGGGTTTCGATGAGCAACGCGGTCGTCCGGCTGCCGGGAACCGCTTCTATTCTCGATGTCGCGCACCTGCGCGCCGCGGCGGACGAGAGCGCGCCGCTGCGCTCTGTTCTTATTCGGCACGAAGAGACCCTGTTCGCGCAAGTCCAGCAATATGCGGCCTGCAACGCCGTCCACGCCTTGGACGCCCGGCTGTCGCGATGCTTGCTGCGCCTGCGCGACCTAGCGGGCGTCGATACGCTCTACGCCACGCAGGAATTGCTGGCCGAGATGCTCGGCGTGCAGCGCAACAGCGTGTCGATCGTCGCCAACGAACTGCAACAGGCCAATTTGATTCAATACCACAGGGGCGTCATCGAGATCGTCGACCCGGAAGGGTTGAGAGTGCGTGCGTGCGAATGCTACCATGTGGTGAAGATGTATTACCGCCGGCCGTCGCCGGCGGAGTCCAACGGCGAGGAAAGCACCGAGACCTGAACCGGGCCGGCACTGCCGCGCCGCCGCCCCGCCTAGACGCCTAGAATCGTCTCCGCCAACTGCCGCTCCGCGCCGTCGAACGCCTCGTCGCTGAGCGCGCCCTTTTCCAGCGTTGCGATTACGTGCGGGACGTTGGCGTAGCGCTGGGTCGTCGTCCAGATCATGTAGAAGAGGACACTGCGTTCGATCGGCCTGAGCTTGCCGGCGGCGATCCATTTCTTCACCGCGCGTTCGCGCGAGCGCACGGTCGCGACGCGGCGGACCGGCGCCGGCCGTTTCCAAGGAGCCCGTCGGCCTATGTCATGACCGACAAGGCCCGGATCAGGCAACGTCGCGCTCCGCGAGACTTCTCTCTCGCTTGATTCGACGCATCGACGCGGCGCTCGACGGCGCCGCGATTTTTCCCGCGCGTCTCCTCGCGGCGGCCACATCTTCGACGCGATCCCCCGTTAGGCGTTCGTCCTGGGACGAGGAGCCTGAGAAGGAGCGCGTGACCGCGTTGCGAGAGATCGTTCGCACCTGTTCCAACCCTCACGTCGCGCGCGCCGCGCTGGCTTCGATCGGCGGGGAGTTCGCTCGGCGATTCGCCGCCGACGCTTCGCGCCGCGATCTGCCGAGCGGCGTTTTGGCGGCCCGATTCGTTAGCGCCTTCGCCGAGAACGCCGACGACGAGGACTGGCGTCGGGTCGCCGCGGCGACGCGCGGCGCCGACCAGCCCATCCTGTCGGGGCTGCTCTATATCCTCGATCGCGGTCTGAGCGCCGGGACGGGCGCAGCGAGCCGCTCGCCCGGGAACGCCCCGCCGGCCTGGGCGATCTGCGCCTCGCGCGAAGACGTCCGCCGCGAGTAGGGGGCGGGCGCCGCGTTCTGCGCCCGAGGCTGAACGGCAGGCGCCGCGTTCGCTTCGCGGTTCTCAGCGACGCGGTTCGAGGCGTTCGCCGGGCTGAAGGCCGAGGTCGCGGCGGGCGCCCGCTTCGCCGCGCCGAGGAGGCGAGAGCGGGAGCGCGTTCACCGCGCCGCGACGCCGCTGACGGCGGCGGGCGGCCGCGCATCGAGGCCCGCGACGCCGGCCGTCTTCAGCGTATGCTCGGCGATCATCCGTTCCTCGTCGGTGCGCAGCACGAACACCGCGGTCGGCGAACCGGCGGCGCTGATGACTTCGGCATGGTTGCGGTTCGCTTGCCGATCGAGGCGGACGCCGATCCATTCCATGCCCGACATCGCCGCTTCGCGAACGCGCGAGGAGTGTTCGCCGATGCCGCCGGTGAAGACGATCGCGTCGACGCCATCGAGCGTCGCGGCGAGGGCGCCGATCTCGCAGCGTATGCGCGCGACGAAATAGTCGATCGCGTCGCACGCGGCGGGGCTGTCGGAAGCCTCCAGGATGCGCATGTCGTGCGAGAGCCCGGACATGCCCTTGAGTCCGGATTCTTTTTGGAGAAGATCCGAGACGGCGCTCACGCTCATGCCCTTCTCGGCTATCAAATAGAAGATGACGCCGGGATCGATCTGACCGCAGCGGGTGCCCATCGGCAAGCCGTCGATCGGGGTGAAGGTCATCGTCGAGGCGACGGAGCGGCCGGCGCGCATCGCGCACATCGAAGCGCCGTTGCCCAGATGGGCGACGATCACCCGCCCCGCGGCGGCGGCCGGCGCGACCGTGCGCAGCCGCCGCGCGATGAATTCGTAGGAGAGGCCGTGAAAGCCGTAACGCCGCACCCCCTCTTCGTAATACGAGCGCGGCAGCGCGAAGGTGTCGGCGACGAAGGGATGGCTGCGGTGAAACGCCGTGTCGAAGCAGGCGACCTGCGCCGCCTTCGGAAACACTTCCAGCGCCGCCTCGACGCCGGCGAGGTTGTGCGGCTGATGCAGCGGCGCGAGCGGGATGAATTGGCGCAGCTTCTTGAGGACGGCGTCGTCGATCCGGATGGGTTCGGAGAAATCGGGACCGCCGTGGACGATGCGGTGGCCGACGGCGGCGATGCCGTGATCCAAGCGGCTCTCCGTCGCCCACTTCACGATCGCTTGCAGCGCGACGCGATGATCCACCCGGCCGTGGCTCTCGTCGAGCGCGTATCGACTCTTCTCTCCGGTCGCCATCTCGGCTTGGAAGGTCGCCACGGCGTTGAGGCCCTCGATCTGGCCCGAGGCCAGTGCCTTCAGGCCCGCCGCTTCGCGGGCGAAGGCGGCGAATTTCACCGACGAAGTGCCGGCGTTGAGCGTAAGGATAAGCTGATTCATGCAGTTGTTCCGCCGCCAGCGCGGCGCCCCCAGCCGCCTCGAGGACCCGTCTCTCGAGGCGCCGATATTCGTAGAGCTGCGCCGACGGCCAACCCGACGGCTTCGGCCCGCGCGACGAAAGTCCGTTCCTTGGCGAGCATGTTTCCTGATTCGAGTTTCGGCGCGAGCGGGACATTAGCATGGCCCGCGACGGGTTAAGCAATTCCTTTGCCGCATGCGGCCTCATCGTCCATCGCATTGTCCGTCGCTGCCGAACCGCCCTTCGACGGCGCGCCGTCGGCGCGCGCGGGCAGGGTTGGCGGCGTGAGGCTTCGCGATCGTCCGCCCGGCGCTCGTTCCGCGCCCGCAGGTCTTGCGGCCGAGGCCTAAGCGCGCGGGCGCGACAGATCAAGCGCCGGCGCCGGCGCGGGCGCCGTTCGCGCGCCGAAAATCGCGCTGCCGACGCGCACCAGCGTCGCGCCGAGCTGGATCGCCAACGGCCAGTCGGCGCTCATCCCCATCGACAATTGCTTCAGGCCATTGCGCGCGGCGATGACGCTGAGCAGCGCGAAATGCGGCGAGGCCTGCTCGTCGAGCGGCGGGACGCACATCAGGCCGTCGATGGCCAGGCCGTATTTCTCCCGACAGAGCGCGAGGAAGGCGTCGGCGTCGGCGGGCGCGACCCCGGCCTTCTGCGCCTCGCCGCCGGAGTTGACCTCGACGAACAGGCGCGGCGTCTTGCCGGTCTTGGCCATCGCGTTCGCCAGCGCGTCGGCGATCTTCTCGCGGTCGACGGTCTGGATGACGTCGAAGAACTCGACCGCCTCGCGCGCCTTGTTGCTTTGCAACGGACCGATGAGGTGCAGTTCGACGCTTCGGCCGGCGGCGGCGGCGCGCGCGCGCAAGTCGAGCCATTTCGGCTTGGCCTCCTGGACGCGGTTCTCGCCGAACACGACCTGGCCGCCGAGCGCGATGGTCGGCCATACTTCGTCGGCCGAGAAGGTCTTCGAAACGGCGACGATCCGCACCGAATGGGGATCGCGCCCGCAGTCGCGCGCGCGCGTCGCGATTTGCTCGCGCAGCGCGTCAAGACGCGGAACGGCGCCCAGAGGATCGGTGGGAACGCGGTCATTCATCGGCTTTCGTCTCCATCGCGCGCTGTCGCGCGCTTGACGCCAGGGGACCCTTCCCCTATAGACCGCCGACCCGAGACGCCACGGCTCGATTGGCGGCGCTGGCGCTTTCTCAACAGGGCGATCCGCGCGCCCGCGGAATCGCTTGGGTTGTGGTTAATCCGATTTGGCCCGAGGGAAGTTGCGCTATGTCACGCCGTTGCGAGCTGACGGGAATAGCCGTCCAGACCGGCAATACGGTCAGCCATTCCAATCGCAAGGCGCGGACGCGTTTCTTGCCCAATCTCTGTCAGGTGACGCTGATCTCCGACGCACTCGGCCGCGCGGTGCGCTTGCGCATCGCCGCCGCGGCGCTGCGTTCGGTCGAGCATCGCGGCGGGCTCGACAATTTCCTGGTCAAGGCGCGCGACGCCGACCTCTCGAAAGGCGCCGCCGCGCTGAAGCGCGAAATCCTCAAGAAGCGCGCCGAAGCCGAAGCGGCCGAAGCCCAGGCCGCCTGAGCGCCGCGGACTCGGTCGTACGAATGGAGTGCGGAACAGAGATTGCTCTGCCAACTCGCACATCCGGAGGGAAAGTTCGATGAAGATGAAGAGGATTCTCGCGGCGGCCGGTTTGTTGTTGGTTTTCGCCGCATCGTCCGCGACCGCGGAGTGCAACAACACTTGCCAGACCAAGTGCCGCCTAATGCACGATGAGCGAGGCATGACCTACGACCAGTGTGTCGCCAAGTGGTCTATCATCAACGCGCGTTTCGGCGCGGGAGCCGTCCGCTTCGAGGGCGGGGCCGTCACGGGAAAGACGGATCCGTACAAGTTGAAATAAACTACGGCGAGCGGACACAACCAAAAAAGTGAAGCCGATCGCCCCCTCGATTCCCCGTCGAGGGGGTTTTTGCGTCTGGCGATCGAGGCGCGAGTCGCCTCAATCTCTGAGCGCCGCCGCCTCGCGCGCAAGCGCCTCGACGGCGGCGTAATCGCCATCGGCGAGCGCTTGGCGCGGCAGCATCCAGGAGCCCCCGACGCAGGCGACGTTGGGCAGCGCGAGATAGGCGGGCGCCTTCACGAGGTCGATGCCGCCGGTCGGGCAGAATTTGAGGTCCGGCAACGGCCCGGCCAGCGAGCCGAGCAACTTGACGCCGCCGATCGCCTCGGCGGGAAACAATTTCAGCGCGCGAAACCCCAGCTCCATCAGCGTCATCGCCTCCGAGGCGGTGGCGACGGCGGGCAGGAAGGGCGCGGGCGCCACGGCGGCGGCCTTGGCGAGCCGCGGCGAGGCGCCCGGGCTGACGAGAAAGCGCGCGCCCGCAGCGACGGCCGCCTCGATCTGCGCGGGATCGACGATCGTGCCGGCGCCGACGACGGCGCCGGCGACGCGGCTGGCGATCGCCGCGAGCGCCGCGAGCGCGGCGGGGGTGCGCAACGTCACCTCGATGGCGCGGAGCCCGCCGGCGACCAGCGCCTTGGCCTGGGCGACGCCGTCCTCGGCGTCGCGAACCGTCAACACCGGGATCACCGGCGCCAGCGCCATGATCGAGAGGATGTCGTCGTGGGGCGATCGAGCGGTCATCGCGGGCTCCGTTGCAACGCGCCCGCCTTTAGCACGCTTGCGATCGCCGCCGCGACACCGAATTGCGGGCGGCGAGGAAAGGCTCGCGCGCGGGCACGAATCGAATAAGCTTGCGCGGGAGCAACCCGAATGCGTCGGGCGGGGGCCCGAACCATGAACGCGCCGTTCGATCTCGCGATCTATAAGGAAGCGCTGCTCTTTCTGGCGACGGCCGGCGTCGTCGCGCCGCTGTTCTTCCGCATTCGCGTCAGCCCGGTGCTCGGCTATCTCCTGGCCGGCGTCGCGCTGGGGCCGTTCGGCCTCGGCCGGCTCGCCCGCCGCGCGCCCTGGCTCGACGCCCTGGCGCTGACCAACGTCGAATCGATCGGCCGGCTCGCCGCTTTCGGCGTCGTCGTTCTGCTTTTCACCGTGGGCCTGGGGCTCTCGTTCGAACGTCTCAAGCGCATGCGGCGTCTGGTGTTCGCGTTCGGCCCGGCGCAGGTCGTCGTCTCCACGCTGGCGCTCGGGGCCGCTGCTTACGCGTTGGGACAGAGCCCGGCGGCGGCGCTGATGATCGGCGCGGCCTTGTCGCTCTCGTCGACCGCGATCGTCATACCCGTGCTGGCCGAAGAAAAACGGCTGAGCGCTTCGGTGGGGCGGATCAGTTTCGCCGTGCTGTTGTTTCAGGATCTCGCGGTCGCCCCGCTGCTGGTGTTGGCGGCGATGCTGGCCGGCGGCCGTGTCGAGAGCCTCGGCGCCAGCCTCGTCTTGACCCTGGCGCCCGCCGTCCTGGCGCTCGCCGCGGTGATCGTCGTCGGCCGCTTGGCGCTGCGCCCGTTGTTCCGTTCCGTCGCGATGACGCGCAGCCCGGAATTTTTCATGGCGGCCTGCCTGCTGGTGGTGCTCGGCGCGGCCTTGACCGCCGCCGCCAGCGGCCTGTCGATGGCGCTCGGCGCCTTCGTCGCCGGGTTGCTGCTCGCCGAAACCGAGTATCGGCGCGAAATCGAAGTGACGATCGAGCCGTTCAAGGGCCTGCTGCTCGGCCTGTTCTTCGTCTCCGTCGGCGCCGGTCTCGATCTTTCCGTGCTGAGCGCGCACCCGGCCGAAGTTCTCGCGGTGACGGCGGGCTTCGTCGTCGTCAAGGCGGCGGCGCTGTTCGCTCTGGCGCGGCTGTTCGGCGTAACGGGCGGCGTCGCCGCGGAGGTCGCGCTGTTGTTGGGGCCCGGCGGCGAATTCGCCTTCGTGATGATCGCCGCCGCCGTCGCCGGCCAGATCGTCGCCGGCGCGGACGGCCAGATTCTCCTCGTCGCGGTGGCGCTGTCGATGCTGGCGATTCCCTTGCTCGGCAGGCTCGGCGCGGCGCTGGCGCGGCCGCCGCCGCGCGCCCTGGCGCCCGAGGCGCTGGTCGCGCCGCCGGACGACGAAAGCCGGCGCGTCATCATCGTCGGGTACGGCCGCGTAGGCGCGCTGATCGGCGAAATGCTCGACGCGCACCACATCCCGTTCATCGCCGTCGACGCCGACCCGGCCTTGATCGCGCGCGAGCGGCGCGCCGGCAAGCCGGTCTATTTCGGCGACGCCTCGCGCCAGGAATACCTGCGCCGCTGCGGGATCGAGACCGCCCGCGCCGTCGTGGTCACGATGGACGCGCCGAGCGCCAACGAAGCGGTGGTCGCCGCCGCGCGACGCCTGAGGCCCGACGTCACGTTGGTGGCGCGCGCCCGCGACGCCGCCCATGCGCGCACGCTCTACCGGCTCGGCGTCACCGACGCGGTGCCGGAAACGATCGAGGCGAGCCTCCAGCTCTCCGAGGCGACGCTGGTCGACATCGGGGTGCCCATGGGCCTGGTGATCGCCTCGATCCACGAGAAGCGCGACGAATTTCGCAAGCTGCTGATCGCCGCGGGCGCGAGCCGCGAGACGCGCGGCGCGCGACGGCCGCGCAGGAGCTGAATCCCATCGTCGCTCGCCCCAATCGCTCTCCCGCAAGCTACGGTATTCATCCATCTTGGCGACAACGCGGATACTCGCCTCGCTCTTCACCCTGCCTCTCCTGAGCGAATGCGGGGCGAGAGGAGGCGACCGGCGCCGCGCGCTCCCCTCCTAATCGCGCCGCGCCGTATGCGCGCATTTCAAACCTGGAGCGCCCCCTTCGCCCCTTCCGGGAGAAGAGAGCGCTCCACTCTCGAGATATGCGTCTACGATGGCCCCGCTCGCGGAGAACGCGGCGATCGCCTCGATGACGCCCTTGTGCGCCGGGCGGCGAAGCGGCGCGACCGGCCGCTTTCGGCCCTCCCTGCCGAGAAGGCGCGCGAACGGCGAAAAGGAGCGGCAAGTCGACGATCTCGTCAAGATCGCTGGCGTTCGCCTCGCCTTAACCCTCGCCGGGCGAGGCGACTGGCGGCGGGCGCGAAGGCGTCCTATATGTCGCCTTAATGTCAAACAGGCGTCGGTCGCCGGCCGTTCGCTTCCTTCTCCAGCCGATCGGGCGTCGATGAAGCGTCTTTCCTCCGAGTTCTCTCTCGAGCCCGCCGCCGCGCCGGCCGCCGCTCGTTCCGCGTCCGGATCGGGCGTCGTCGATTTTCGCCTCGACAACGGCCTCGAGGTCGTCGTCATTCCCGATCGCCGGGCGCCGGTCGTCACCCATATGGTGTGGTATCGCAACGGCTCGGCCGACGACCCCGTGGGCAAGTCGGGCATCGCGCATTTCCTCGAACATCTGATGTTCAAGGGCACCAAGGCGCATCCGCAGGGCGAGTTCTCGCTGCGCATCGCCGAAATCGGCGGTCAGGAGAACGCCTTCACCGGCGCCGATTACACCGCCTATTTCCAGCGCGTCGCCAAGGAGCGCCTCGGCGAGGTGATGGAGTTCGAGGCCGACCGCATGACCGGGCTGGCGCTGACCGACGAAGTCGTCGCCCCGGAGCGCGACGTGGTGTTGGAGGAGCGGCGCATGCATTGCGACGCCGATCCGAGCGCCCAGCTCTCCGAGGCGGTGCAGGCGGCGCTGTTCACCCACCACCCCTACGGCGCGCCGATCATCGGCTGGGGCCACGAGATCGAGCGCCTCACCCGCGAGGACGCGCTCGCCTATTACGCGCGCTTCTACACCCCGGAAAACGCCATCCTGATCGTCGCCGGCGACGCCGAACCGGAGGAAGCGCGCCGGCTGGCCGAGCTGCATTACGGCAAGATCGCCCCGCGCGGCGCCGCGCCCGACCGCCGTCGTCCGCAAGAGCCGGAGCCGGTCGCGCGCCGGTTGGTCGTCGTCAACGACGAAAAAGTCGAACAGCCGAGCTGGCAGCGCTGCTATCTCGCCCCTTCGTATCGCACCGCGGCGCCCGGCGAGGCGGAGGCGCTCGATCTGCTCGCCCATCTCCTCGGCGGCGGCCAGACCAGCCTGCTCTACCGCAAGCTGGTTCTCGAGGAGAAACGGGCGGTCGCCGTGGGGGCCTATTATATGGGCGCGGCCCTCGACGAGACGCGGTTCTACCTCTACGCGGTGCCGGCGCCGGGCGTCTCGCTCCCCGATCTCGACGCCGCGATCGATCGGGTTCTCAACGCTTTGATCGCCGAGGGCGTCGAGGCGAAGGCGCTGGAGCGCGCCAAGACGCGGCTCGTCGCCGACGCGATCTACGCCCAGGACAGCCAGGCGACGCTGGCGCGCTGGTACGGGGCGGCCCTCGCCACCGGCCAGACCATCCGCGACGTCCAGGAATGGCCTGAGCGCATCGAGGCGGTCGGCGCCGAAAGCGTGCTCACCGCGGCGCGCAAGCAGCTGGAGCGCCGGCGCGGGGTCACCGGATTTCTACTGCCGGCGGACGAAACGGCGGCTTGAGACGACAGGCTGCGAACGAACCCTTCGCCGCGGTGCCGATCGTCGAGGCGAACGCCAAGTCGAGGAAACGTCGATGAATGCGTCTCTCGCCAATCCCGTCGCGCCGAGCGCGGTCAACGTGCGCGAACTGCTGAGCCCGCGCGGCGTTCGCTTCTGGCTGGTCGAGGACTACGCGGTTCCCCTGGCGTCGCTGGAATTCGCCTTCGGCGGCGGCGCGGCGCAAGACCCGGCGGGCAAGGCGGGCGCGGCGACGCTGCTCGCGGGCCTGCTCGACGAAGGCGCGGGCGATCTCGACAGCCAGGCCTTCCAGCAGGCGCTCGACGAGAAGGCGATCGAAATCTCGTTCCACGCCGAACGCGACCATATCGGCGGGCGGATGCGCACCCTTAAGCGCCATCTCGACCGCGCCGGCGAATTGCTGCGCCTCGCTCTCAACGCGCCGCGCCTCGACGAAGCGCCGTTCGAGCGCGTGCGCGAGCAGGTGAACGCCCAGCTCCGCCGCGAGGCCAACGATCCCGCGGCGATGGCGGGGCGCGCCTGGCGCGCGCGCGTCTTCGCCGGCCACCCCTACGGCCTGCCGACGCAGGGCTCGCTCGAGAGCCTGGCGGCGATCGAGCGCGACGAACTGACCGGGCTCGCCCGCCGTCTCATCGCCCGCGGCGCCCTCCATATCGGCGTCGTCGGCGCGATCGACGAAAAGCGCGCGGCCGCCCTGGTCGACCAGGCGTTCGCCGATCTGCCCGCGAGCGGCGATCTCCAAGCCGTCGCCGAAGCCCCGTTCGCCGGGTTGGCGGGCGTCGAGATCGTCGACCTCGACGTGCCGCAGTCGACCATTCGTTTCGGCCGGCCCGCCGTGCCGCGCCAGGACCCCGATCACATCGCCAGCATCGTGCTGGCGCACGTGCTCGGCGGCGGAACCGGCCTCTCGTCGCGGCTGTTCCGCGAGGTCAGGGAAAAGCGCGGCCTCGCCTATTCGGTTTCGGCCTCGATCTCGGCGCTCGATCACGCCAGCTATCTCTACGGCGGCACCACCACCAAGAACGAACGCGCCCATGAATCGCTCGCGGTCATCGGCGGCCAAATTCTCGACATGGCGCACGACGGCCTTAGCGAAGACGAACTGGAGAAGGGCAAGAAATACCTGATCGGCTCCTATCCCTTGCGCTTCGACACCTCAGCCAAGGTCGCCGGGCAGCTGGTGGAGATCCAGCTCGAAGGCCACGCGCCGACCTGGCTCGTCGAGCGCAACGCCAGAATCGCGGCGGTGACGATGGCCGACGCGCGGCGCGTCGCCGAGCGCCTGTTCGGCGACGGCGCGCTCAGCGTGGTGCTGGTGGGACGGCCGGAAAAGGTGTGAGGCGAGCCGCCGAAAGAATAGTCGATGCGGCGGCTCGATGACGCGAGAACGTTTACTTATACTGCCCCGGGCCTACTTCCATGCATTTGCCGTATTCGGCGCTCCACGCGGCCCCTTTGAGGCCCTTGGCGTTGACGAAGGCCTTGCATTGTTGTCTTTCTTGCTGCACGACTTTAGGCTTCGCCCAAGACGGCGTCGACGCGACGAGCGAAAGACCGACGGCCAAAAGAATCAGCGATTTCACCTTCATCATAATGTTCCCCTCGATTGCACGCGCTCGTTGAAAATCCAACGTCCTCACCCTATTTGAGCTGCCGACCCGCAACAAGCTGAGACGAGTTCGGCGCCCTGCGTTTTTTCGCCGCAGCGCTGGCGTTTTGCCGTCCGAGCCCTCATTTGTCATGCTGGCGGTGACGCTCTCGCCCTTGAGCCGACGCGAAGCCCCCGATCCGCCGAGCCAAGGAAGCCCGCCATGTCCATCCGCCGCCTTGACCCGCTGCTGATCGACCGCATCGCCGCCGGCGAAGTCGTCGAGCGGCCGGCGGCGGCGGTCAAGGAGCTCGTCGAGAACGCGCTCGACGCCAGCGCGACGCGGATCGACGTCGCCATCGAAGCGGGCGGACGGGCCTTGATTCGCGTCAGCGACGATGGCGTCGGCATGGACGCCGATGACCTCGCGCTGTCGGTCGAGCGCCACGCCACCTCGAAACTTCCCGACGGCGATTTGACGCGAATCGCGACGCTCGGCTTTCGCGGCGAGGCGCTGCCGTCGATCGCCGCCGTGTCGCGGCTCGAAATCCGCTCCCGCGCGCGCGGCGCGGCGCAAGCCTTCGAGATGCGGGTCGAGGACGGCGTCAAAAGCGCGCTGCGCCCCTCGGCGCATCCGGTCGGCGCCCGCGTCGAGGCGCGCGATCTCTTCGCCGCCACGCCGGCGCGGCTGAAGTTCCTGAAAAGCGATCGCAGCGAGGCGCAAGCTTGCGCCGACGCGGTGCGCCGTCTCGCGCTCGCCAACCCTGAGACGCGCTTTTCTTTCTCGAGCGAAATCGGCGCCTCGTTCGACTGGCCGGCCTGCGGACACGGCGAGGCGGGCGAGCGCGAGCGGGTGCGCCAGGCGCTGGGCGAGGATTTCGCCGCCAACGCGCTGCGCGTCGACGCGCTGCGCGAGGGCGTGCGGCTGACGGGCTGGGTCGGCCTGCCGACCCTCAACAAGCCCAACGCGCTGTCGCAATATTTCTTTGTCAACGGCCGCGCCGTGCGCGACAAGCTGATCGCCGGGGCGCTGCGCGCGGCCTATCTCGACTACCTCCCGCAAGGCCGCCATGCCGTCGCGGCGCTTAACGTTGTCTGCGATCCCCGCGAGGTCGACGTCAACGTCCATCCCGCCAAGGCCGAGGTGCGCTTTCGCGACGGCGGCCTCGTGCGCAGCCTCGTCGTCGGCGCGGTCAAACAGGCGCTCGAAGCGGCGCGTCACCGCGCGACGACGACCGGCGGCGCCAATACGCTCGCCGCGATGCGCGCGCCGCCGTGGCGGGGCGCGGCGCCGACGCCGCAGAACTGGGACTGGCGCGCTTCGCCCGCCGCGTCGGAACGGACGAGCGACGACCGCTTCGCCGAAGGCGCGCAGGCTTCGTTCGGCGGCCTCGCCCCCGCCGCCGCCGCCAATGCCGCGCCGCCTCAAAGCGCCGACCTCGCCGCGCCGCTCGGCGCCGCGCGCGCGCAAGTTCACGACGCCTATATCGTCGCCCAGACGCGCGAGGGAATCGTGATCGTCGACCAGCACGCCGCGCACGAGCGCATCGTCTACGAGAAGCTGAAGCGCCAGCGCGAGCAGAGCGGCGTCGTCCGGCAAATCCTGCTCACGCCCCTGGTGGTCGATCTCGAGCCGCGCGCCGCGGCGGCGCTCGTCGAGCACGCGGAGGAGCTGGAAGGGCTCGGCCTGGTCGTCGAAGGCTTCGGCCCCGGCGCGGCGCTGCTGCGCGAAGCCCCGGCGGCGCTCGACGGCGCCGACCTCGCCGCGCTTCTGCGCGACCTCGCCGAGGACTTGGCCGCCGAAGACGGCGCGCTTTCCCTCGAGCGCCGGCTCGACCATCGCCTGGCGACCATCGCCTGCCACCATTCCGTCCGCTCGGGCCGCAAGCTCCGCCCCGAGGAGATGAACGCGATGTTGCGTGAAATGGAGGCGACCCCGGGCGCCGGCCAATGCAACCACGGCCGCCCGACCTACGTCGAGCTGAAGCTCGCGGACATCGAGCGGCTGTTCGGGCGGCGGTAGGGGGCGGACGGCTGAGTTCAAGGCGTTGGGACGCGAATCTCCGCCGCGGCGGCGCCTCGTTCGGCTCCGAGCGCCCCTGCCGCGCGCTCCTCCATGGCGCCGACCGCCGTCCGACCCCAGGCCGGGTCGGGGCGGAACTCGCGCAGCCAGCGCGGGATTTCGTCCGGCGGCATTGGCCGCGCCAGCGCAAAGCCCTGCATCACGTCGCAACCGAGCGCCAGCAGGCGCACGATGTGCGCCGGGGTTTCGACCCCTTCGGCGACGAGCGAGCGGCCGAAAGCGCGCCCCAGCCGGATCACCACTTCGACGATCGCCAGGTCTTCCGAGCGCGCCAGCATTTGACGCACGAAGGACTGGTCGATCTTGATCTCCGCCACCGGCAGATGGCGGACGTGGGCGAGGGTCGAATAGCCGGTGCCGAAATCGTCGAGAGAGAACGAGACGCCGAGTTTGCGGCAGTCCTCGATCATTTGCCGCGCGACGTCGAGGTCCTTCAACGCCGCCGTCTCGACGATCTCGATCTGCAGACGGTCCCGCCCCGCCTCGGGGCAACGCTCCATGGCGCCGGCGAGGGCGCCGGGGAAGTTCGGCTGTTGCAACTGGCGGGCGAAGGCGTTGACGCTGATGGTCAAATCGACGCCTTCGCGCCGCCATCGCACGATCTGAGACAACGCCTCGCGAATCACCCACTCGCCGACCTCGAGCGCCAGATCGGCGCCCTCGATCAGGGGCAGGAACTCGGCCGGGGGCAGCAGGCCGAGAGTGGGATGCTGCCAGCGGATCAACGCCTCGGCGCCGACGCAGCGGCCGGTTCGGCAATCCACCTGGGGTTGGTAGTGGAGGCGGAACTGCCCCGATTCCAACGCCTCGGCGAGCCGCCGACGGGTTTGGTGGCGCGCCTCGATGCGCTGCTCGATCTTGGCGTCGAACATCTGGCAGCGGTTCTTGCCCGCCTGCTTGGCGGCGGACATGGCCTGGTCGGCGTGACGGATCAGGGTGTCAGGGTCGGCCGTATCGTCCGGATACAGGGTCACGCCGACGCTTGCCGAGAGCCCCTCCCGCATGCGGTCGCCGAGCGAATAGGGGACCGAAAGCGCGAGAAGCAGCCGGTCGAGCGCCGATTGCCACTCGTTGTCGCTGGTCAGCCCCGAGAGCACGATAGCGAATTCGTCGCCGCCGAGCCGGGCCACCGTGTCGCCGCTGCGCACGCCGGCCATCAGGCGCTTGCCCACCTCGATCAGCATCTGGTCCCCGGTCTGGCGGCCGAGCAGGTCATTGACTTCCCCAAAGCCGTCGAGGTCGAGCGTGCAGACCGCGACGCGGGCGCCGGCGCGCTCGTCGTGGCCGATCGCCTGGCGCAGGCGGTCTTCAAGCAGCCGGCGGTTGGGCAGGCCGGTCAGCGGGTCGTGATGGGCGACCGGCTCCTGGCGCTCGGCGGGCCTGTCGCGCTCGTCGAAGTCGCGCACGACCGCCAGCGCGCAGGGCTCGCCGCCGACCTCGACCCGCTTGCCCGACAACAGCGCCTTGAGAAACGCGCCGTCCTTGCGCCGCATCGGCGCCTC
>Ga0182014_10005111_pt1 | contig 14705 bp, 15 predicted proteins | sample 612S2DmetaG_FD_120489 | JGI IMG/M metagenome (GOLD analysis project Ga0182014, IMG submission 120489) | Permafrost microbial communities from Stordalen Mire, Sweden - 612S2D metaG | ecosystem: Environmental > Terrestrial > Soil > Wetlands > Permafrost | place: Sweden: Stordalen | collected... | reverse complement strand
GTGCTGGGAGGCGCAGAAATGCTGCCGCCCGTTAACGCCGGACAGCAGCCGTTCCGCTTCGTTGCGCTCGCGCCTGACGATCACAGGCGTATCGGCGCGCTGGTCGGGAAGGAGTCGATCCGGAAGGAATTCGAACAGCCATGGATGGAGAAACTGCGCGCGGCGTCGGCGAAGCAAGAGGAGCCACGGCGCTGGCGGCCGCTGCTGGCAGCTGCGGTTGGAGCCTTGATGATCTCGCTGGCGGCCGCGGCCTACCTGCTGCACTTTCGAGTGCACATCGGCCTGCTGAAGCAGATTGGGTTTTGAGCATCACGCGTTTGCAATGGACTCGACCAACACCCGCCGGTGCCCGCGCTATCGCATGCACACGCCTGTCTCGGTTGTGGTGCCGGGCTCGGCCGACATGGTGGTGCCGGGATTGGTTTCGAAGTTGAGCCGCGCGGGGATGGAGGTTTACGCGGGAGTGAACCTGCAACCCGGCGAGGTGATGGAGGTCGAGTTCCGGACGGAAGGGAAGACGGTGCGGGTTGCCGGGGTGGTCCGCAATCGCGAGGGCTTTTGCTTTGGGCTGGAATTCTGCGCGCTGCGGATTGAACTGGGCGAGGCGCCGGTTCGCGGTTGATCTAGGGACACTGTGATTCAGCGCCAAGAAAAACCCTTAACCACAGAGGGCACAGAGGTTTCCGCAGGCTAACTACGGTTTGGTTTCTTGGAGCAAGACTACGTCGGAGTCGGTGTGGCCGCGCAGGATGCCGAGGTTCTTGCCGTCCGGCGACCAATGGAACGCGGTGATCTGCTCGGAAGTGAAATGTGTAATCTGGCGGCCGGGGCTGCCGTCGAGCGGTTGAATCCAGACGTTATCCACTCCATTCTCCATGATGGGGTAGGCAATGGCTTTTCCGTCCGGGGTGAACTGAACGCCGCTGGAGATTCGTGGATCGACTGGCAACAAACGCGGCTTATCGAGCGTTGCCAGGTCCAGCAGGGCGATCCTGGCCGTGCCGATGGGGTCTTCCGGATTCACGAATTCGACAAGGTACACCAGAGTTTTTCCGTCCGGCGAACTGCCCATGCCGCGGCCAGCGAGAAATGCTCCAGCAAAGTTAGTGCTTGGAATTGGTTCCGCTTTGCCGGAGCCATCCAGTGGGACTCGCCAAAGTTGCCTAACTTCGGCGAAGTAATAGACCCAGTTCTGATTGGCCGAACACACCGGCAATGTATCAAGTCTGCTGGTATCCGTCAGCTTCGCCGGATGGGAGCCGTCAGCATTGACACGCCAGAGGCCGAACGTGTTGCCGGCGTCATGAAACACCCAGGGAAAAACAACGTATTGCGCGCCGCACGCCGACAAACTGAGAATGCCCGCCGACGGGTCGCTGACGAGTTGACTGGGATTTCTTCCGTCGGCCTCCCTGCGCACCAGTTGCGTCAATTCGGAAGCGAGCAGGCTGCCATCGGCGGCCCAATTGAAAAATGCGACGTGTTCGCCGCCGGAAGCTAACGGACTGATCTCGGCGGACGCGCTGCCTTCGCCGGGCAACATATAAAGGTTGCTGGCGACTTTCTGTTGCACCGTAGCCAAAGTCTTGCCGTCAGCCGAAAGACTCAACGCCGAATAGCTATTGGTGTCACGCGTAATCGGCCGCAACCGGCCGTCCGCAAGCGTGACATAACCGATCTGGCGGTGGAAGAAATTCGGTCCTCGTGCCGAATCGATGACAAAAAGGCCATCGCCGGCGGACGACCAGCGCACTTCCCAAATCACTTGATCGGCAAACGTGAGGACTTGCAATTTGCCGGTATCGGCATCCACCAGATCGATCCCCCCGATTCCGTTAGCAGGCTGTAACTCGGAATAGGCGATCTGTTTGCCATCGGGCGACCAGCTTACCGAACGCCCCATCCCGGCCAGCAGTGAAATGTGCAGCGTCTTCTCATCACTGCCGTCCAAATTGGCACTGAGCACGCGATATTTGCCCGTTTCCGGATTGTTCGCGCGCAGGAAGGCCATGCGGCGGCCGTCGGGAGAAAATGTGAATTCAGTATCCACGTCGTGGACGACGGCCTTGGGCGTGCCTCCTAAGACCGGCGTGCGATAGATATTGAAATCGCTGGCGATGCCGTTCAGGGCCTGGCGGTAATAGATGTAATTTCCGTCGGGCGAAAAGGCGACGTTGCGAATACTCGCCGAAGGCGGCACAACCTGCGTGTCGCTTCCCGTCGCTATGTTGCGGAGCCAGAGGCTGTTCAGCCCCTTGTCGTTCATGACGGTCAGGACATATTTGCCGTCGGGAGATATGGCGGCGACGAGTGCGCGGTTGGAATTGGTGACCTGCGTGACGGCGAAATTCTGGAAGGGCGCGGAAGCGTTGCGGTGCAGCATGGAATAGACGCCAAAGCCCGCGGCCGCGAGAACGGCGAGGGCGACGATGGCGCCGAGGGCAGCTCCTAATTTATGTGTTCTCGCCGCGGCGACGGCCGCGCTGCTGGTCGTATGTGCAGGCTGGGTCGTGCTCGACGCCATTGCGCTGGGCGGCGCCTGCGCCGCAACTGCCGACAGGTTTGCCGACGAATTTGCGGCTCCGGCGGGCTGCTGCGCGCCGGCGTATACACCACTCTCTTTCCCTGGCTCTTGTGCCACTGCGACCGATGCCGAACTTCCTCCGCGATGGCGCGAGTCTGTTTCGCGTTTCAGGCGCTTCAAATCGGCTCGCATCTCGGCGGCGCCCTGATAGCGCAGGTCGCGGTCTTTCTCGATCGCCTTGCCGATGATGCGTTCGAGTTCGGCGGGCACGTCGGGATTGAGCCGCACAGGCGAGACCGGATCGGCATCCAGAATGGCCTTGAAGATGACGGCGCTGCTGTCGCCGCGAAAGGGCAGAGCGCCCGTTGCCATCTCGTAGAGCACGGCGCCGAAGGAAAACAAATCGCTGCGCGCATCCAGTTCCTTGGCTTGCGCCTGTTCTGGCGACATGTACGCGACTGTGCCCAAGGCCGAGCCCGGACTAGTCAAGTGCGGCTCCTCGATCATGCGCGTCTGGGTGTTGGCCGAAAGAATCTGGCTGGACGAAGCGGCGGGGGTTTCGAGTTTCGCGAGCCCGAAATCGAGGACCTTAGCGTGGCCGCGCTTGGTCACAAAAATGTTCGCGGGCTTAATGTCGCGGTGAACGATCCCCTGCGAGTGCGCGGCGTCAAGGGCATCGGCGATCTCGATGGCCAGGCCGAGCAGGACCTCGGTCTCGATCGGGCTGCCTGCGATCCGATACTTGAGCGTGGTGCCGTCCAGAAACTCCATCGCAATGAATGACTGCTCGCCGCTTTTGCCGATGTCGTAAATGGTGCAGATGTTGGGATGGTTGAGGGCGGATGCCGCGCGCGCCTCGCGCCGGAAACGCTCGAGCGCCTGCGGGTCGCGCGAAAACTCATCGGGCAGGAACTTAAGCGCTACAAAGCGACCGAGTTCTGTGTCCTCGGCCTTGTAAACAACGCCCATACCGCCGCCGCCGAGCTTTTCAACGATGCGGTAACGCGAGATGGTCTGGCCGATCACTGGCGGTGAATGTTACGTGGGCGGATGGGGCGAGTCAATGGGGGAGAACGGTTTGGGGATAAGCTCCTTCGGTTTAGCAAACCCCCGGACCGGTGGGGGCATTCGGCCCGGCCGATGCGAGAAGAAGGACAAAATGTGGCATCGATCCCGCTCGCAGCGGTTCATGAGCGAGATCTCATGCTAGCTACACTCACGGCCGTAGAGCCCCCGCCAAGGGTAATAGGCCCTTCGTTACCAGCGTGATGGTGACGTTGGTTCCTCATCACAGATATGTGGGTTGGGTCTGCGAGATATTCGTAGATCGGAGGTTGTGCATGGATAGTGATTTGAACCTGGGCTCATCGTCGGGTGTGCCCGCGTCGGAGGCCGATGTGAGAAAAAGACGATATCCGCGATTTGCTGCGGACTTTCCGGTTCAAGTCCGATTGACGACCCAGGGACCCACCAAAGCTGTCGCTTGCGAGGGACAGGGCACCAACATCAGCGGTGGGGGACTAGCCGTGAGAGCGGACATCGATCTGCCGGTGGGCACGCAGGTCGGAGTGGAGTTCACGCCACCGTATTCCGACGAGCCGATGGTGTTCCGGTGTTTTATCCGCAACCGCGACGGCAATCTTTATGGCGTGGAGTTCATCACGGAGAACGATGACGACTATAGAAAAGCGGGGGAACTTCTGGCGGGACTCGCCGCTATGAATGCCCCTGTGCCCGCGGTGTGAATTGCGGGGCAGTGCCGATCCGATAGCTCTCCACGATCCGGACCAAGGCTGAGATGCTCAGCGCGCCGCCTTCACCATCCCATGATCGCGTGGGTGATCCCCTGCCACCACCCCGGATTGACCCGCCACACGTAGACCGCAAGACTCTGCAGAACGATCATTGGGGGCAGTGCATAGAGATACACCTTGAGGACCCGCCCCTCCACCACCCAATCGCGCGCCATGCCGAGCACGATCAGAAAGTCCAGGCCGGGGTAGAAGAGGTTATGGTTGAACCAGAAATCGAACCGGCCTATAGCAGCGTCCATGAGTTGGCAAGTTGCGATGAAGATTAGGCGTCGGTGGTATTCCGGCTTTTTTCTAAGATAAATCGCCAGTGCCACGCACAGGCCGAAGACGATCATGTCGGTGAACGGAATCGACAGGAAAGCGTCCACGTCCTTCTGATGGAGCACAACAGTATCGAAGCGGGTCATTACAACCGCGACCGCGAAGCCCAACGCGGTCATTACCGTGGCAAGTCCGGCTCCAAACCAGCCGAGAGAGCGGTGGACGCTAACCTTTCGCCCGCGCACCAAAGCCGACTGAGCAATGAAGAAGGCCATCCACGTTGAGAAAGCCGCGCCGTGTATCCACAGAAGCAATGGCCTTGGCGGGTTGGCATGGAACAGGTTAGCGTCAACCGTATGGCCGAAGCCCCACACCACCAGCCCGGTCATCGCCAGCGCCATGCAGAGATAGAAATACCGGCTCAAGAACGTCTTGAGCTGCTTAGTCGTACTTGTTTCTTTCTCAATACGAGCAGCTAACCCCACGCTTCCAATGGACACAGAGCTGTCTCCTTAAAGCATCGCGAAGGCCGAAGGCGAGCGCGTCCTCACCCCGGAGGATCGGAGTATTTAAGCACACAGACAGCGGACTGTAAATCTGCCATCATCACCAGCGCAATCGCTTGCTACCTACCCACTCCCTTGGCCACGGGCTGCAGTCTTTCGAACGCTTCTTCGGCTCGGTCCAGCGCCTCCTGCACGTTGTCGCAGATGTTTTGTTTTCCGACCAGTTCCTCGAATTCGGCATGTCGCAGAAGGACCTCGACTATCTGCTCGACGAGAAGACCAACACCATCGGCGCCCTGCTCATGCACCTGGCGGCTACGGACCGCACTTACCAGATCAATACGTTCGAGGGAAACTCGCTAAGAGAGTTGCCGGCTTCTTACCAAGAGAAGTGGGCCGTGGCGATGGAACTCGGAGAGCCGGCGCGCAAAGCGATTAAGGGCAACAGCCTGGATTACTATTTGAACCTGCTGAGCGAAACTCGTGAGCACACGCTGGCAGAATTTCGCAAGCGCGACGATGCGTGGCTCATGACCGTCGACAAGGAATGTGTGCGAGCATGAATCCAACCACAATGGGCAGATCAAATTCCTGAAGAGCCGGTTGCCGGGGGCCAAACCCGCGAGCCAATAAGAAACGGCTGCCAGCGAACTCGGCAGCCGTTAAGGTGCTGCGCGGACAAGAGTGTCCGCGCCACTTGCGAAGAACAAAAGCAGCGGGCGGGGTCGCCCGCTCCACACAAGCTTCTTTCTAGAACAGATTCCACAAATACTGGTTGTAGACGTCGTGGTGGTATTGCACCTCGGGGGCTTTTACGAACGTGCCCAGCAGACGCGGACAGCGATCGGCTGAGGCCTGCTTCAGATCGGCGTAGCGGCCTTTGACGTCTTCGCCCATCAGGGTCGAGGTCCAATCCGCCTTGCGGAAGTTTTCGATGGCGGTATAGATGTTGTCGGGCAGATAGCGTTCGGCCTGGCGCAGGTTCTTGATCTTGGAGGTCGTGCCTTCGAGGCCGGTCTTGAAGATCGAGAGCATGACCAGATACGGATTCGCATCCGGGGCCACGGAACGTACTTCCACGCGCATGCTGCGTTCGTTGCCGATGGGGATGCGGATCATCGAGCCGCGATCCACCGGCGAAGCCTTGATCTGGTTCGGGGCCTCAAAGTGCGGATCGAGGCGGCGATAGGCGTTGACGCTCGGATTCAACAGCAGGCAGATGTCGTTGCCGTGCGTCAGAATGCGGTCGAGGAACTCATAACCGAACTTGCTGAGCTTCTCTTCGCCCTTGGGATCCCAGAAAAGATTCTTGCCGCTCTTGCTGATGGAAACGTTGGTGTGCATGCCGCTGCCGTTCACACCCACGACCGGCTTCGGCAGGAACGACGCGGTCAATCCCATGTTGCGCGCCACCTGGCGGCAGATGAGCTTATAGAGCTGGATGTGATCGGCGGCGGCTACCACTTCGGCGTAGTTGTAGTTGATTTCGAACTGCGAGGGCGCGACCTCGGGGTGATCTTTTTCGTTCTGGAAGCCCATGGCGCGCTGCACTTCGGCGGTGGTGTCGATGAAGTTGCGCAACGGATCGCCGGGCAGCGAGTGATAGTAGCCGCCGGTGTTCACGTATTCAAACTTGAGCGTTTCGTGATAGGTGCGCTCGGCGTCGGCGCCCTTGAACAGGAAGCCTTCGATCTCGTTGGCCGCGTTCAGTGTGTAGCCGCTCTTTTTGAAGTGGGTTTCGGCGAAGCTTTTGAGCACGCCGCGCATGTCGGCCGAGTAGGGCTCGCCGCCCTTGTCGATGACCTCGCCGAACACGAGCACTTTGCCGGGGCCAAACACATCGGCCGGGCCCCAGTAAAAAGCGGACCAGTCGATGCCGAGCCGCAAATCGCTTTCGCGCTGGGCGGTGAAGCCGCGAATGGAGGATCCGTCGAAGGTAAGATTGTCGAAGCTCTTCAGCAGGAATTTCTTGTCATAGTCGAGCATGTGCAGCCGGCCCTCGAGGTCGCTGAACATGACGGTCAAAGCCTTGATGCGCGTCTCGTCGGTCAGGTATTTCAGGCGCTCTTCCTGGATCTTGTGAGGAGCAACGCGGTCGAGGCGCTGCTTCTTCGCCTGCAAATTCATTTCTTCGAGTTCGTCGTACGGGATGGAAAGAAAATTTCGCAGTTCAGTAGACATGGTTCTCCTTAATGTTGGCCGGTACGCAAGCGCGGTTTGAATGCCTGGGGATAACCAGATAGGCTATCGCGTGCCGGGCACTCGCGCCAAATAAAATTTATTTATGCCAGCGATTGGCAGCGGGCAGGCTCGAACCAGCTGCAATTTCGAGGCGCTATAATCCTCGGGCAATGAAAAAGCACAGTTGGAGGGCAGTGATCGAGATCGGGTTCATTGTCTTCCTGTTTTATTCCAATCTGCTGATGGGCGAGTTTGAACGCTCGGGAATGGGACTGAAGAAGGGCCTGAGTTGGGCGCTCTTGGACATTTTCACGATGTCCAATTTTGAGATCGCGGCGGTTGCAGCGGTGATTGGCTACATTCTCGTCGAATTTCTGCGGACGAAATTCTGAAGGCAAACTTCCCCGGAAACAGAGAGCCACAACCAGCTTCCAAAATCCTTCTTCTCCGGTTTCTGCCGGTTCTCGCCGTGCCTCTGTGACCCCGGTCATTGACCCCCTGTATGGCCTCTTATAGGCTGGCACGTTCTCATACTTGGGTTCTCCGGAATCCTTAAGCGAAGAGGTTTCTATAAATGAACGCCAAAGGTGTACTCGAATTCGCCGCCAAGAATAACGCCAAATTTCTCGACATGCGCTTTGTTGACCTGCCCGGCATTTGGCACCATGCCAGCTACCCCATCACCGAACTCACCGAAGACGTATTCACGGAAGGGTTCGGCTTCGATGCCAGTTCGATCCGGGGGTGGGCTCACATCCACGAGTCGGACATGAACCTGGTGCCCGACCCGAATACGGCTTTCATGGATCCTTTTCGTGAAATCCCCACGCTGGTGCTGATTGGGGATGCGATCGATCCGCCGACGGGGAAGCCGTATGGGCGCGACCCGCGCGGCGTGGCCAAGCGCGCAGAGAAGTATCTGGCTGCGACGGGCCTTGCCGATCAGGCATTTTTTGGGGCGGAGGCGGAGTTTTTCATCTTCGATAACGTACGCTTCGAAAGCGCTACGCAGCACAGCTTCTACTTTATTAACTCCGACGAGGGGCGGTGGAATTCGGGGCGCAAGGAGGACAATCTTGGCTACCGGCCGCGCATGAAGGAAGGATACTTTCCGGTGCCTCCCACCGATCAGCACCAGGATCTGCGTTCGCGGATGGTGGAGCACTTGATTGACGCGGGGATTGACGTGGAGTGCCATCACCATGAAGTGGCGACTGCGGGGCAGGCTGAAATTGACATGCGCTTCGACACGCTCGTCAATTCCGCCGACAAGATGATGAAGTACAAATACATTCTGCGGAACACGGCGTACCAGGCAGGTAAGTCGGTCACGTTCATGCCCAAGCCGCTGTTTGGCGATAACGGCTCGGGCATGCACACGCACCAGTCGCTGTGGATGAAGGGCAAGCCGCTGTTTGCGGGCAAGAAGTATGCGGGCTTGTCGGAAATGGCGCTGTATTATGCGGGCGGATTGCTCAAGCATGCTCCGGCGATTTTGGCGTTTGCCGCGCCGACTACGAATTCGTACAAGCGGCTGGTTCCGGGGTATGAGGCGCCGGTGAATCTGGCTTACTCACAGCGGAATCGCTCGGCGGCGGTGCGGATTCCGGTTTATTCCGACAGCCCCAAGGCGAAGCGGCTGGAATTCCGGCCGCCCGATGCTTCGTGCAACCCGTATCTGGCCTTTGCCGCCATGCTCATGGCCGGACTGGACGGCATCAAGAAGAAGATTCATCCCGGCGAGCCGCTTGATAAGGACAGCTATGAACTGAGCCCCGAGGATGCGGCCGAGGTTCCGTCGGTGCCGGGATCGCTGGAGGGCGTGCTGGCCGCGCTTGAGGCGGACCACAAGTTCCTGCTGGAAGGCGGAGTGTTTACGCGGGATCTGATCGACACATGGATTTCCTACAAGATCAGGAATGAAGTGGACCCGATGCGGATGCGGCCGAATCCGTATGAGTTTCATCTTTATTATGATATTTAGTACGGCATCGGGTGATCCGATTTCCCTCGGCGGCTCGGTGCCTCGGCGGTGATTCAATTCATGAAATAATCGGGCTTTGAGGAAAGCCCTGTGAGCTGTCCCCTTTGCCAGGAACGGAAGGAAAAACGGTTCTGTCCAGCTGTGCATGGGAAAATCTGCGCGCAATGCTGCGGCGAACAGCGCGAGGTGACGCTCGATTGCCCGAGCGACTGTACGTATCTTTTGCAGTCACGAGCCCAGTCGCGGCAGCCGGCTCAGCAGCATGACACGGCGGGCGCACACGGCGGCTTCGATCGCGATGCGCTTTTCCCCGAAGTCGAGATTGCCGAGCAGTTCCTCTATGAGCGCGAGCACCTGATCGTTGGGCTCAGCTACGCGCTTGCCAAAAGCGCGCGCGCCGGGCGCTCCCTTGACGGGCATACGCTCAACGACCGCGATCTGATCGCCGCGCTCACTTCGCTAGCCAAAAGCTACCAGACGCTGGTCAAGTCGAGCCTGATTTACGAACAGCCCAGCGCGAACCTGACCCACCAGCAGATTGCCGGGGAAGTTGCCACCATGGTGAAGGAGTTTCGCGAAGCCGAAGAAAAGCATTTGGGCTATTCGCGGTTGCGCGACTCCGAGGTTTTACAGGCGCTGGTATTTCTGCTGCGCATGGGAGTGGCGCGCACGTCGGGGCGTCCTAAGTCGCGTGCCTACGTCGATTTTCTTTTTGCGCAGTTTCCTGAGTCGCAGTCGGCAATGGCCGCGCCGGAGAGCCCGGGCAGCGGGCTCATCATTCCGTAATCGCGATACCCTGAGGCAAGGCCGATTAACTGCGGGCAAAACGCACTAACCACAGAGTACACGGAGGAACACGGGGGAATGCCTGGCAATTGCGGTCAGGTCTTCGCGCCGCGGCTGGATGGCTCGTCCAACCGGCGCACGGTTTCGCCCGGTGGGAGCGCGGCCAGGAGTTCGCGCGCCGTTTTCCCGAGAATGGGATGGCGGGCGGCGGGCGCGATTTCCGCCAGCGGCTCAAGCACAAACCGGCGCAGGTGCATGGACGGGTGCGGGATCGTCAGTCCGGGCTCGTCGACGACTCGGTCGCCAAAGAGCACGATGTCGATGTCGATTTTGCGGGGGCCTTTGTCGCGTGTCCGCTGCCGTCCCATGGACGCTTCGATCGATAACGCCAGATTCAGCAATCCGCGCGGTGTCTTCTCGGTTTCGATTGCGAGAACGCAGTTCAGAAACCAGGGCTGGTCGGAGACGTCCACTGGTTGCGTTTCGTAGAAAGCGGAAAGCGCGCGCGCCGGACCGGCTACTTCCAATCGGACGATGGCGTTGCGCAAATTGGCGGCGCGGTCTCCGAGGTTCGAGCCGAGCGAAAGGTACGCCATTTCGGACACCTGGCTAGTGTCGCGGTAAACGTCTGGCGAATCCACAGGAAATTGCTGCAGTCTGTATCCCGCTGATTCCCGTGGTAGTTGCCGCATCCGGAAGCGGGCTGCTTTTGTCTGACATGACCGGAGGAACTCCCTTACCTGGTACCTACGTAAGTTTCCGCCTGCCAGCTTGACCGCTACTATGGAAGCTCTATGAACCTGGAGTCCCTTCTCGTCAGCCAGGACGCCGCTCTAGTCGGAGTGTTGCGCCCGACGCTGGAGAAAATTTCGGTGAATGTCATGGTTTGCTCGGAGACTGGGAGCGGCGGCGAATCGCTTGCCAAACGCAAATTCGATGCCGTGATCATCGACTGCGACGATCTGCCAGACGGTTTCAGAATGCTCCAGGGGCTGCGCCAAACGCAGAGCAATTCCCAGTCGGTGGCTTTCGCCGTGCTGAACGGGAAGACGACCACGCAGGAAGCTTTCAAGTCGGGCGCCAATTTCGTTCTACAGAAACCGCTCACGCCGCTGCATGCCACGCGCTGCTTTCATGCCGCGCTCAATTTTATGATCCGCGAGCGGCGCCGCTACTATCGCTATCCGATCGAGATGCCGGTGCACGTGAGCATTGCCAAAGTCGGGGAAGTCAAAGCGAATTCCACCAACTTGAGCGAAAGCGGCATTGCCCTGCGCGTCACCTCAAAGCTAGAGAAGGACATGACAGTCGGACTCCGCTTCACACTGCCGACGACAAGCATCTCGCTTGAACTCAAGGGCCAGATTGCCTGGGCCGACGGTTCCGGCCATGCCGGTATTCATTTCGTGGAGGTTCCGCAAACGTCGCAATACCAGCTGGAAAAATGGCTGACCGACCGCTTGCAGAGTGAGATGCCTCCAAAACTGCAGGGCTACGCATCGCTCGTCTAGTCACCCTCCTGCGTTTCCCGCTCCCCCTTTCACAAACCGAGCCAGCGCAATCGCAATCACACGCATCCGCCTGGTGACTTGCGCTTACCTCCGGGTATGGCAATCTAACTTGAGTTTGCGAACGACTCTTTGTGAGCCCAGCCATGATTACTTTGGAAGAGAAGATTGCCCGGACCGAGCGCTTGCTGCGCCGGTTAGAAGAGGACCAGCCTTACTTGCGAGCGCGGCTTTCGGCGCTGGGAGCCGAACATCGCGAGAGCGCGCATGCCTATGCCGAACGGGTGCGGGTGGAAGCCGAGGCCGAACTGCAGCGCTTACAGGCGGAACGCGCGCCGACACTGGAGTGGACTGCGCCGCAACCGGCGGATTGAGTTAAGCGCTGACGCTGACTGCCGACGCCGCGACTGGTGCGTACTTCGCGTCTTCCATCGTGGTTTCTTCCCACAACGAGCGGTCGCGCAGAATACGCGAGACGAGCGCAGTATGCATGGCATGGCCAGCGCGGTCGGCAACCACTGCCCCCAGAATCTGCTTGCCGATTAGCGCCAGGTCGCCGATCAGGTCGAGCACCTTGTGGCGCACAAACTCATCCGGGAAGCGGAGCGGGGGATTTTCGATGCCCTGCTCGGTCAACACAATGCAGTTCTCGCGGGAAGCGCCGCGGATCAGGCCCATGTCGCGCATAGCCTGCTCGTCCTGCCGGGAACCGAAAGTGCGCGCCGGCGCGATCTCCTCGAGATAGCTGCCGTTGGTGAGGGGCGCGCGAAATGTCTGCTTGCCGATCTGGGGATGGGGGAAGTTGATCGAATAAGAGACGGAATACGCGTCGTCGGGGTAGACAGCGATAAACTTGTCGCCCTCGCGCAATTCGATTTTGCGCACGATCCTCAGGTAGGAGCGCGCTTTGCGCTGCTGGCGGATGCCGGCCTGCTGAATCATCTCGACAAACGGGCGGGCGCTGCCGTCGAGAATCGGCAGCTCCAGGTTATCGAGTTCGACGATGGCATTGTCGATCCCCATTCCGATGAATGCCGAAAGCAGGTGCTCGGTGGTCGAGATCAGCACGCCCTTTTTCATCAGGCTGGTGGCGTAGCTGACGCGAGCGACGTTGCGGCCGCTGGCTTCGATGGGGAAGCAGTCGAGGTCAGTACGATGAAAAACGATACCGGTTCCGGCCGTGGCGGGCAGGATGCGTAAGTGGACCGGTGCTCCACTGTGGAGGCCGATGCCATCACAACTTGCGGCGTTGCGAATTGTCTGTTCGTGGATCAAAGTTGCTAATCGGTCGCGCCGAACCGGTGCGACCACCTGCATTCCGATGAAGGCTGTAAGTGCTTTGCTGTCCAATAGTTTATAAGGATGGGCGATTTTCGTATGTGGCAAAAAAGCCACATTCCGTGGCTCAATTGATCAGAAGGCGGCCATCTTGTTTAGGCGATTACAGATGTATGGGGTACTTTGGGAGTGAATGGGGCCTGTTTTTCAGAGATTTGGCCATACTTCGCCATAAACTTTAGAGGCGGCGCGAAGTCCTACCGCCGCTTCAGCGGCTCTTTGCGCCCGTAGGTCACGGAGGCCTCGAAGAGCGCATCGGGCAGATTCTGGTTGTATTTTGCGGTGGTGATGAAGCGCTGCTGCGACATCTCTCCATTGAAGTAGCGCGTGATGGAGTGCGGAGTCATGATGCCGTCTTCGGGTTTATAGCTGTCGTAGACCTCTTCCTCGACGTTTTTCTGCCTGTCTTTCGGATCGCGCCACGAATAGCTGATGCGGATGGGATAGTGCGTAATCTGGTCAAGCGCGACGCTTACTGAATCGTTCTGGCTGTTCAGCAGCGTCACGACGTCAACGGGCTTGCTGTCGACGATGGCAAGCCCGTCGTTGAACAGGGCCACCGTCGGGTCGTTCAGCCATTTGCGGAACACCCATTCGAGCGAGTGCGGCCGCCGCCGCAGATAGTTTTGCAGCTCCTCCTTATCCTGCGGCGCCGTTCCCTTGTAGGTCGTCTCGTATCCCTTGTCGCCGTTGTGGATCAGGACGATGTCGAACTGTTTGTCGGTCTTCACCCCGCCGATGTCGATCTGCCCGGGGATGATGTGAATGTCCTTGGTGTGGATGACTTCAAAGCGGTCTTTGTCGGGATACTCAAGGTAGTAGTTATAGGGAATTCCGAGGCTTCCGCTGGTGCCGTGATGCAGCGGGTAATAGCGGCCCGTTTCGCTGCGGTTGGTGTAGGTGAGATAGGGCTGGCCGCCGAGGGCCTCGATCGCCTGATCGAGCAGGGCCCGCGCTTTGTGCGCGCTCTCGGAGTCGTTCAGGTTGACGGATGCCGGCTTTTCCGGTGGCAGCGGCGTGCGGGGTGGGGGTTCGCTGCCGGTCTGGGCATGGGCCAAGCCGGAGGACAGGCAGGACAGCAGAGCGAGCAACAAAATGGCGGGGAAAGTTCGCATTGATCTATCTATTAGAAGCGTGCAGAACCATTTTAGCTGTATTTGAGGATGTATCATTGCTGGGCTCCCGAAAGAGCGCTTCGGAGGTAGAAAATGAAAAACCTGTTCGAGCGGGAGACTGTGGATGAGGTGATCGCGCGCATCGATCGGCTAAAGCCTGCATCGCCGCGGCAGTGGGGGAAGATGGACGCGGCGCAGATGATGGCGCACTGTTCGGCGGCCATGGACATGGCTTCCGGCCGGCTGAACCTGCCGCGCATCTTCATCGGCCGGATTCTCGGCCCGCTGGTCAAGTCCGTTTACACGAACGAGAAGCCGTTCAGAAAGAACAACCCTACAGATAAGAAGTTGGTAGTTGCGGATCAGCGTGATTTTCTGCGCGAACAGGAGCAACTCAAACTGAAGGTTCGCCAGTTTCATGAAGGCGGAGAAGCGCAGTGCACGCACCATCCGCACCCGTTCTTTGGCGCGCTCACGCCGCAGGCCTGGGCCCGCGGGTCGTATAAGCATCTGGATCATCATTTGCGGCAGTTCGGGGCGTGAGACGCCGCGAAACGATATTTCAACGCAACGTGAACTTCACGACTACTTCCGTCTTCACGTCTACCGGCTGGCCGTTCTGTAAGAATGGCTTGAACTTCCAGCGTTTAACCGCCTCCAGGGCGGCGGGAGCAAGCATCGGATGGCC
>Ga0182014_10005110_pt1 | contig 14710 bp, 2 predicted proteins | sample 612S2DmetaG_FD_120489 | JGI IMG/M metagenome (GOLD analysis project Ga0182014, IMG submission 120489) | Permafrost microbial communities from Stordalen Mire, Sweden - 612S2D metaG | ecosystem: Environmental > Terrestrial > Soil > Wetlands > Permafrost | place: Sweden: Stordalen | collected... | reverse complement strand
TGGCGGTGCCCGCCACGCTGCGGATGGTGGCGATCGGCGGCGAGCGGGCACAGCCGGAGCGGGTGGCCCAGTGGTTCGACTGCGTGGGAGATCGCGTACGGTTGCTGAATACCTACGGTCCCACGGAGGCCACGGTGGTGGCAACCGCCGCCGAGCTGAGTCGCAGCGACGGCCAACTGCCGCGCGTGCCGATCGGAGTGCCCTTGGCGAACTATCGGGCCTACGTGCTGGACCGCTGTTTGCAGCCCGTCCCGGTTGGCGTTTGCGGCGAGTTGTACATCGGCGGCGAGAGCCTCGCTCGCGGATATCTGCATCGGCCCGAGCTGACGGCCGAGCGCTTTCTGCCGGATCCCTTCGCGGGGACCGCCGGGGCCCGGATGTACAAGACCGGCGACGTGGTGCGATGGCGCCCGGAGGGTCGGCTGGAGTATGTGGGCCGTACCGACCATCAGGTCAAGATCCGCGGCTTCCGCATCGAGTTGGGCGAGATCGAATCGGTCCTGCGGCGGTGTGCCGGCGTGCGGGACGCCGTGGCGACGGCCCGCGAGGACATGCCCGGCGGGAGACAGGTCGTGGCGTACGTCACGGCGGACGGCGAACCGCTGCCCAGCGTGGCGGCGCTGCGGGAGTTCCTGGCCGGCGTCCTGCCGGACTACATGATTCCCGCCGCCTTCGTTCCGCTGGAGGCGATTCCCTTGAACTCCAGCGGCAAGGTCGATTACAAGGCCTTGCCGCGTCCGGAACGTCAGCGGGACGCGGAGGACGAATACGTGGCGCCGCGGACTCCCGAGGAGGAGTCGCTGGCGGAGATTTGGCGCGAGGTGTTGCACCTGGAGCAGGTGAGCGTTCACGACAATTTCTTTGCCCTGGGAGGGCATTCGCTGCTGGCGACCCAGGTGATGTCGCGCGTTGCCCGCCGGCTGCGGGTCGAGCTGCCGCTGCGCGAGTTGTTCCAGATGCCGACCATCGCCGAGCTGGCCCGCCGCATCGTGGCCGCCCGATCCGCCGGGGAGGCATCCTGCTCCGATCCCATTCCGCGGGCGCCGCGGGACGGCGAACTGCCGCCGTCCTTCCCGCAGGAAGCGCTGTGGGTATTGGATCAACTGGAACCGGGAAGCCCCCGCTACAATCTGCCGATGGCGATCCGGCTGAGCGGTCCGCTGGACGTCGATGCCATCAACCGCACGCTGCAAGAAGTGGTCGCGCGGCACGAATCGCTGCGGACGAAGCTTGCGGTGCGGGACGGCAAGCCGGTGCAGGTGATCGAGGCCTTCAAGCCGCAGGATTTGGCCATCGTCGATCTGCAAGGCCTGGACGTGGCCCAGCGCGAGTTGGAGGCCATGGCCCGGGCCGCGGCGGAAGCGGGACGGCCCTTCCGCTTGGACGAAGGGCCGCTGTTCCGCGCCTTGCTGCTGCGTCTTTCCCCTACCGAGCACGTGTTGGTGATCGTCATGCACCACATCGTCTCGGACGACTGGTCGATGGGCGTTCTGTTCCAGGAGGTAGTTTCCCTGTACCAGGCATTTGCGGCGGGCCGGCCCTCGCCGCTGGCAAGCCTGGCCGTCCAATACGCCGACTATGCGGTGTGGCAGCGGCAGCGATTGCAGGGCGAAACCCTCCAGCGGTTGCTCGATTACTGGTGTGGGCATTTGCAGGGCGTCGCTCCCTTGGAATTGCCTACCGATCAGCCGCGCTCGCCGCAGGCGTTGCAGGGGGGAGCCGTAGAAAACGTCTGCCTGCCGTCCGCCCTGATCGAGCAAGTGCGCGAGGTCGGCAAACGCGAGGGCGCCACGTTGTACATGATTCTGCTGGCGGCCTTCGAGGTGCTGCTGCACCGCTACAGCGGCCAGGAGGATTTCGCCATCGGCGCGCCGATCGCCAATCGCTTGCGGCCGGAAATCGAGCCGCTGATCGGCTACTTCATCAATATGGTGGTGTTGCGGGCGAACCTGGCCGGAGATCCTACGTTCCGCCACTTGCTGGGCCAGGTGCGGCAAACCGCGCTCGAGGCCTTCCAGCACCAGGAATTGCCCTTCGAGCGGATGGTCGAGGCCGTGAATCCCGAACGGGATACGAGCCGGCATCCGCTCTTCCAGGTGGCGTTTTCGCTGGAAAACGCCCCATTTCCAGCGGTAAAGCTGGCCGACATCGCCATGTCGGTCATGCCGCTGCAAACGGGAACGTCGAAGTTCGACCTGACGTTCCTCATGCGGGAGGAGCCCGAGGGGCTGGCGATCTGCGTCGAATACAGCACGCCCTTGTTCCAACGTGGCACGATCGAGCGCATGCTGAGGCACTTCCAAACCCTGCTCGAGGGCATCGTCGCCGACGCGGACCGGCCGGTATCGCAAATACCCTTGTTGGCCGAGGCGGAACGCCGGCAACTCCTCGTCGAGTGGAACGATACCGCCCGGGACTACGGCTCGACCGACTGCCTGCACCAACTGATCGAGGCCCAAGTCGCCCGCAGCCCCGAGGCCGTGGCCGTCGACTACGAAGGGCGGCAACTGACCTATCGCGAGTTGGATGAGCGGGCCAACCAACTGGCGCATCATCTGCGCTCGCGCGGCGTGGGGCCGGAAACGCTCGTGGGCATTTGCATGGAACGGTCCCCGGAGATGGTCGTTGGTCTGCTGGGCATCCTCAAAGCGGGCGGAGCTTACGTGCCGCTGGATCCGGCCTTTCCCAAGCAGCGTCTGGCATTCATGCTCGAGGACGCGGCCGTTCCCGTGCTCTTGACGCAGCAACGGCTGCTCGCGGAGATCCCCGAGAACCAGGCGCGCACGGTCTGCCTCGACACGGACGGGGACACCATCGGCCGTCAAAGCGTAGCACCACCCGTTCCTGCAACCGGCGGCGAAAACCTCGCCTACGTGCTCTACACTTCCGGTTCCACGGGGAAGCCCAAGGGGGTGCAGATTCCGCACCGGGCGGTGGTCAACTTCTTGACTTCCATGCGCCGGCAGCCGGGAATGACCGCGGAAGACACGCTGCTGGCGATTACCACCCTGTCGTTCGATATCGCCGGCCTCGAAATCTACTTGCCGCTGACGGTCGGTGCGCGCGTGGTGGTGGTCAGCCATGATGTTGCCCGCGACGGCGCCAGGCTGATGGAGGAACTGGACCGATCTGGCGCCAGCGTCATGCAGGCGACTCCGGCCACCTGGCGGCTGTTATTGCAGGCCGGCTGGAAGGGGTCGAAACGATTGCGGACGCTGTGCGGGGGCGAAGCGCTCCCTCGGGATCTCGCCCATCAGTTGCTCCAGCGGAGCGTTTGCCTGTGGAATCTGTATGGGCCAACTGAAACCACGATCTGGTCGGCGCTGCACCGGGTTGACGGCCACGAACGGGCGATCCCCATCGGGCGTCCCATCGCCAACACGCAACTCTATATCCTGGACTGCCAGCGGCAACCAGTCCCCGTTGGCGTGATCGGCGAACTGTACATTGGCGGCGAGGGTTTGGCGAGAGGATACCAGGGCCGGCCCGATCTGACGGCCGAGAAATTCATCGCCCACCCGTTCTCCCGCGAGCCGGGGGCGCGGATCTATCGAACCGGCGACCTGGCGCGTTATCTCCCGGACGGCAACGTTGAATACCTTGGCCGCATCGACCACCAGGTGAAGGTCCGCGGCTTCCGCATCGAGCTGGGCGAAATCCAGGCCACGTTGCAGAAGCACCCCGCGGTTCGCGGCGCGGTGGTGACGGCCTTCGACGACGGATCGGGCAACAAGGAGCTCGTGGCCTATTGGGTGCCCGGCGCTGCGGCGCCGCAAGCCAGCGAACTGCGGGAGTTCCTGCAGGCGACCTTGCCGGACTACATGATCCCGTCGATTTTCGTGCCCCTCGAGACGATCCCCTTGAGCGCCAACGGCAAGGTGGACCTGAAAGCGTTGCCGCGTCCGGTCCGGCAGCGTGACGGGCAGAGCGAATACGTTGCGCCGCGGACTGCCGAGGAGGAGTTGCTGGCCGACATTTGGCGGGAAGTGTTGCACGTGGAGCAGGTGGGCGTTCACGACAATTTCTTTAGCCTGGGTGGGCATTCGCTGCTGGCCACGCAAGTGATGTCGCGTATTGCCCGGCGGCTGCGGGTCGAGTTGCCGCTGCGCGAGTTGTTCCAGATGCCGACGATTGCCGAGTTGGCTGCGCGCATTGTGGCCGCGCGATCCAGTGGGGAGGCAACTTGCTCCGATCCGATTCCGCTAGCGCCGCGGGACGGCGAGCTGCTGCCGTCCTTCACGCAAGAGGCCCTCTGGTTCCTCGACCAACTGGAGCCGGAGCAGCCGACCTATACGGCTTTTCTCACCTTGCGGATCAAAGGCGTGCTCGACGTGCCCGCTCTGGAGCGGGCATTCAACGAGATCGCTCGCCGGCACGAAGTGCTCCGCACACGCTTTCCCGAAGTGGACGGCCGGCCGATTCAGGTCATCGACCCGCCGGGGCATCGACCCTTGCCGGTGGTGGATTTCAGCGGTCTTGCCGACAGCGAGCGGCAGGTCGAACTGCATCGCTGGCTTGGCCAGGAAAAGAGGCGTCCGCTCGATCTGCAAAAGGGTCCTCTGCTCCGCACCACGCTGTTGAAGCTTTCTGCAGACGAGCACGTGCTGGCCGCGGCCGCACACCACATCATCTACGACGGTTGGTCGTTGGGCGTCATGACCCGCGAGGTCACGGCGATCTATCCGGCCTACCGGGCGGGCCAGCCGTCGCCGCTGCCGGAATTGCCCATCCAATATGCCGACTTCGCCGCCTGGCAGCGGCAGTATCTACAGGGAAAAACGCTGGAACGGTTGCGGGCGTACTGGGGCCAGCAACTGGCAGGGGTTCCGCCCTTGGAATTCCCCACCGATTATCCGCGGCCGGCCATCCGCACCACGCGGGGCGACAGCCTGCCCTGCCAGCTTTCGCCGGAGCTGAGCGCGGCGGTGCGCGAATTCTGCCGCCGCGAAGGGGTAACGCCGTTCATGACGCTGCTGGCGGCCTTTCAGGCGTTGTTGCACCGCTATACCGGCCAGGATGACTTCGCCATCGGCTCGCCCGTGGCCAATCGCACGCGCGCGGAGACCGAATCGCTGATCGGTTACTTCATCAACATGGTCGTGTTGCGGACCGACTTGTCGGGCGATCCGGGATTCCGCGGGCTGGTGCAGCGAGTGCGGCACGTCGCGCTGGATGCCTATGAGCATCAGGAGTTGACCCTCGACCGCGTCATGGACGTGGTGAAGCCGGTGCGCGATCCCAGCCGGCATCCGCTCTTCCAGGCGATGTTCGTGCTGCAAAACAACGAGATGCCCTCGCTGCGCGGAATGGACCTGGAGATCGAGCCGGGCGAGGAAGGGCCGGCGGCGGGGGACTCGGCCTATTTCGAGATCAGCCTGTCGATCGACGAGACCCCGCAGGGATTTCGCGGCTGGCTGAACTTCAACACTGATCTGTTCAGCGCCGAGACCATCGCGCGCCTGATACGGCACTACCAGGTTCTGCTGGCGGCAGCCGTTGCCGATCCCGATTGTCCGCTCTGGTCCCTGCCGCTTTTGGATGAGGGCGAGCGGCAGACGCTTTTGGACCAAGGGAGCAACGTCCGCTCCGACGACCTCTCGGCGGACGACGTTTGCCAAATGTTCGAGACGCAGGCCCAACGGACCCCCGAGGCCGTCGCGATCGTGGATGGTCCGCGCACGTGGAGCTATCGCGAACTCGACGAGCGGGCGAACCAACTGGCCCATTGCCTGCAAGCGCGGGGCGTAGGACCGGACCATCTGGTGGCGGTCCGACTGCCGCGCTCGGCGGAATTGATCGTGGCCCTGTGGGGCGTGTTGAAGGCCGGCGGCGCCTACCTGCCGCTCGATCCGCAATTGCCCGCCGAACGGCTGCGGTTCACGCTCGAAGACGCGCGGGCAGACGTCGTCGTGACCGAGCAGCGGCTGCGGCAGGATTTGCCCGCCGGGTTGCCACACGTGATCTGCCTGGACGTTGACGGTGCGGAGATCGAACGCGGGGCTATCCAACCTCCCCCGCGGCAGACCGCCGGCCATCATCTGGCCTACGTCATCTACACGTCCGGTTCCACCGGCCAGCCCAAGGGCGTGATGATCGAGCACGGGGCGCTGGCGAACTACACGCAGGCCGTGGCGGCGGAGTACGGGATCACGGCGGCCGATCGGGTGTTGCAGTTTGCCTCGGTCAGCTACGACGCCCACGTGGAAGAGGTTTATCCCTGCCTCACCCGCGGCGGCACCCTGGTGTTGCGCAGCGACGACATGCTCGACTGCAAGCGATTCCTCGACCTATGCCGGCAGTGGCAGTTGACGTTCGTCACGCTGCCGAGCGGGTTTTGGCACGAATTGACCGATGCGATTCAAGCCGAGCGGCTGGCGGTGCCCGAGACGCTGCGGCTGGTGGTGATCGGCGGCGAGCAGGCCCTGCCGGAGCGGATCGCCACCTGGTTCGACCGCGTGGGCAGTCGCGTACGGCTGCTGAATACCTATGGCCCTACGGAAACCACCGTGGTTGCCACCAGCAGCGAGTTGAGCCGCGCGGACGGGCGGGAGATGCGCGTGCCCATCGGGCGGCCGCTGGCCAACTATCGGGCGTACGTGCTGGACCGCGGTCTGCGGCCGGCTCCCATCGGCGTCCCCGGCGAGTTGTACATCGGCGGCGAGAGCCTGGCCCGCGGATACCTGAATCGGCCGGACTTGACGGCCCAACGCTTCGTACCGGACCCGTTCGTCGAGGGCCCCGGCGCGCGGATGTACCGGACCGGCGACGTGGTCCGCTGGCGGCACGACGGCCTGCTGGAGTTCATCGGCCGGACCGATCACCAGGTGAAGATTCGCGGATTTCGCATCGAGCCGGGCGAGGTGGAGCAAGTGCTGCGCGAGCATCCCCTGCTTGCCGACGCCGCCGTCGTGCCCCACGCGCGCGGGCCGGGCGACCTGCAACTGGTGGCCTACGTGGTGGGGCGGGAGGGCGAGCCGCCTGCGGCCGCGGAAATGCGGCAATTCCTCCGCACGCGGCTGCCGGAGTACATGATTCCCGCCGCCTTCGTCGCGCTGCCGGCTTTGCCCGTCACCACCAGCGGAAAGGTCGACCGCCGAGCGTTGCCGGCCCCGGCGGCGAGTTTAATGCAGCGGGAAGGCGAATTCGTCGCCCCGCGCACGCCGGCCGAACAGCAGTTGGCGTCGCTTTGGTCGGAAGTGCTGCACGTCGAACAAGTCGGCGTGCAGGACGACTTCTTCAATCTGGGTGGAAACTCGTTGTTGGCGCTGCGTTTGGCCTCCCGCGTGCGGCAGGCGTTTTCCGTCGATCTGCCGCTGGTCACCTTATTCACCGCCCCAACCTTGAGCGAGTTGGCTGCGGAAATCGTGGCTTTGCAGGCGTCGGGACACCGGCCCACGCTGCCGCCGATCCAACCGGTTGCGCACGACGTGCCATTGCCCATGTCGTACGGCCAAGAGGCCATGTGGTTGATCAGCAAGTTGCAGGAAGGGCCGTCGCCGTACGTCACTTTCCCGGCGGCGCGAGTCAAGGGTCCGTTGAACGTGCCGGCCTTGGAACGGGCCCTCAACGAGATCTTGCAGCGTCATGAGTCGTTGCGCACCACGTTTACGGAAGTGGATGGACATCCCGTGCAGGTGGTCGCAGGTCACGTGCCCCAGCAACTGACGGTGGTCGACCTCAGCGAGACAGCGGCCGGGGGCCAAGCAGAGGAGGTCCGGCGCTACGCGTGGTCTCTATCGCAACGTCCGATTGATCTGGCGAAGGGCCCCTTGGCATGGGTGGAATTGCTGAAACTCAGCGCGGACGAGCACGTGGTGCTGATCGGCATGCATCACATTATCTACGACGGCTGGTCGATGGCCGTATTGAGTCGTGACCTGCTAACGGTCTACCGCGCCTTGGCGGCGGGATTGCCATCACCGCTTCCTGAACTACCGATTCAGTACGCCGACTTCGCGGTCTGGCAGCGAGAACGATTGCAGGGAGAGATACTCGCAGTGTTGCGCGACCACTGGCTCAAGCAGTTGGAAGGTCTGCCGACGTTGGAATTGCCCACCGATCGGCCGCGGCCCGCGGTGCGGACGACGCAGGGAGCGGCGTGTGAGCGCCGGTTGTCGCGCGAGCTAAGCCGCGCGATCGTGCAATTGGGACGTGGCGAGGGGGCAACGACTTTTATGACCCTGTTGGCCGCCTTTCAGACCCTGCTGCACCGTTACAGCGGTCAGGACGATTTCCCCGTGGGGACTCCCGTCGCCGGCCGCCTGCGACCGGAAACCGAAGACCTGATCGGCTATTTCATCAACACCCTCGTGCTGCGGGCGAATCTTTCCGGCGACCCATCGTTTCGTGAGTTGTTGGGGCGGGTTCGCGCGAACACGCTGCAGGCCCTCGACCACCAGGAGTTGCCTTTCGAACGATTGGTCCAGGATCTCAACCCGCCGCGCGATCCGAGCCGTCATCCGGTGTTTCAGGTGATGTTCGTGCTGCAGAACACGCCAGCGGCGAGGCAGGAGTTGGCGGAGTTGGAAGTCAGCGGTCTGGATGCAGAGTTGCGGGACGTGGGCGCCGACTTCGACTTGGCGCTGATCGCCAGCGAGAACGAGCAAGGTCTCCAATTGTCGCTGGACTATCGGACAGATTTGTTCGAGGAGTCGACCATCGGGGGAATGCTGGAGCACTTTCAAACGCTGCTGGCGGGACTGGTGGCCGATCCGGATCGGCGTCTTTCCCAGTTGCCGGTGCTGGGCGAGGCCGAGCAACAGCGTCTGCTGGTGGAGTGGAACGGGACGGAAGCGGACTGCCCGCCGCAGAGTTGCCTGCACGAGCTGTTTGAGGCCCAGGTGTTGCGGACGCCGGAGGCCGTGGCGGCGGTCTGCGAGGGACGTGCCTTGAGCTATCGCGAGTTGGACCGGCGGGCGAACCAATTGGGGCGGCATTTGCAAGCGTTGGGCGTGGGCCCGGACACGCTGGTAGGCGTCTGTCTGGAGCGTGGCTTGGAGGTGCTGGTGGGAATCTTGGGCGTGTTGAAGGCGGGCGGGGCCTACGTGCCACTGGATCCGCACTATCCGCCCGAACGGCTGGCGTTGATTCTCGGCGACTGCCGGGCGGCGGTGGTGTTGACCACGGCGAAGGTCCGACAGACGCTGGCGGAGTGCAGCGCGCGGATGGTGTGCCTGGATACGGAGTGGGCGGAGATCGGCCGCCAGGACTCAACGCCGCCGACATGCCGCGCGACGGCGGAGAACTTGGCCTACGTCATCTACACGTCGGGCTCGACGGGGACGCCGAAAGGGGTGCTAATCTCGCATCGGAACATCGTGCATTCGACCACCGCGCGATTTGCCTACTACGAGGAAGCCCCCGCACGATTCTTGCTGTTCCCGTCGTTCGCCTTCGACAGTTCCGTAGCGGTGTTGTTCTGGACGCTGTGTCAAGGAGGAACGCTGGTGATCCCCAGCGACGAAGCCCAGCGGGACCTGAGCCAGTTGGCAGAACTGGTGCGGCAGCATGAGGTGACGCACTGGCTGAGCGTTCCGTCGGCATATGCGGTGCTCTTGAGCATTGCCGAAGCCGAGGCGTTGCGTTCGCTGCGGGTGGTGATCGTGGCGGGCGAGGCGTGTCCGATGGAACTGTACCAGCGGCATCGGCAAGTGCTGCCGCAGGCGGAGTTCTACAACGAATACGGGCCGACGGAAGGGACCGTCTGGAGCACGGTCTGCCGGGCGACAGAGGCGGACCTGCGGGCGACGGCGTGGATGCCGATCGGTGGGCCGATCGCCAACATGCGGGTTTACGTGCTGGATCGGAACCTAACGCCGGTACCGATAGGGGTGCCGGGCGAGTTGTGCATTGCCGGCAGCGGAGTAGCGGTGGGCTATTTGGACCGGGCGGAATTGACCGAGCGGCGGTTCGTGGCCAACTCGTTTGGCGGCGATACTGGCGGGCGGATTTACAAGACGGGCGACTTGGTGAAGTGGATGAGGGATGGGCGGCTGGCGTTTTTGGGCCGGATCGACGATCAGGTGAAGATTCGCGGCTACCGCATCGAGTTGGGCGAGATTGAGTCGGTGGTGCGGCGGCGTGGGGACGTGCGCGAGGCGGTGGTAACGGTTTGGGACGATTTGCCGGGCGGAAAGCAGTTGGTGGGTTACGTGGTGGCGGAGGGAGATGTGCCGCCCAGTGCGGACGAATTGCGGGAGTCTCTTGGCCAGGTTTTGCCGGACTACATGATTCCGCCCACCTTCATCGTATTGGAGGCGATCCCGCTGACGCCGAACGGGAAGGTAGATTATCGGGCGCTGCCGCGTCCGGAGCATGCGGAGGCTGCGCCATGCGAGTACGTAGCGCCGCGGACTGCGGAGGAGCAACAGTTGGCGGACATCTGGTGCGAACTGTTGCATTTGGAGCGGGTGGGCATTCACGACAACTTCTTTGCCCTGGGGGGCCATTCGCTGCTGGCCGTGCGGATGGTGGTGCAGGTCCGCGCCACGCTCGGCGTCGAGCTTCGCGTAGCCGCCGTGTTCGCCGCGCCCACGATTGCCAAGATGGCTGAATGCATCGAGGCCGCACGTCGGGGAGAAACCATTGATCGCTTGCACGAGACGCAAATGGTGGAGGAGATCGCTGCGTCCCTGCTCGGGCGATCGACAAGCGACGGGCACTCGCTGGTGCCGTTGCGCAAAGACGGATCGGCGCCGCCGCTGTTCTGCATCCACGGCCTCGGTGGACACGTGGCCGTCTTCCTGCCGCTGGCGCGCGGGCTGCCCACGGGACGACCGGTCTATGGACTGCAAGGGCTGGGGTTAGACGTTGGCCAGCAGCCGCACCGCCGCATCGAAGAGATGGCGGCCTTCTACTTGCAGGAAATCCAGTCGGTCCAGCCCCACGGACCGTACCGGCTGGCCGGCTGGTCGATGGGCGGCCTGATCGCCTTGGAAATGGCGCAGCAACTGGCCGCGCGCGGTGAACGGGTAGCGCTGCTGGCCATGTTCGACACCCAATTGTCGATCGTGCACTACCAAAAACTGGCGACGGACGAGCAATCGGTGGTGCGGTGGGTCGCCCCACTGGTGAACCTCTCGGCCAGCGAACTGAAAAAGCTGCCGCTGGACCAGCAGTGGGAACAAATCGCCGAAAAAGCGAACCTGGCAGGCGGGATCGGCGTGCCCGAGATCCGGCGGTTGGCCGAGGTGTGCAAAGCGCATCTGGCCGCATGCGCCAGCTATCGGCCGCAACCCTACCAGGGTCCGGTGGTGCTGTTTCCGGCCAACCAGGGGCGCGCCGGCCGGCGATGGAAGTCGCTCTTCCCCCACCTCCGCGTGGAACCGGTGCCGGGCAACCACTACAGCATGTTGCGCAAGCCCGCCGTGGAAGTGTTGATCGAACGTCTTGGCCGATATCTCGCCGACGAGGTGGACGCCGCCGAAAAGGTGAGCAGCCGATGAAACTAGTTCTCTTTCTGTTGCGGGCTTCCTGGCGCGTTGTGCTGCTGGCCACCCTGGCTGGCGGCGTCAGCGGCGCCGCCAGCGTTGGGCTGGTGGCCATCATCGTCCGCGCGCTGAACGAGCCCGAGGCGTCGTGGTCCGTCTTGGTTGGGCTCTTCGTCGCTCTCTGCGCCGTCATCTTGCTGACGCGGATCTGTTCCCAAGTGCTCCTTTCCTGGCTCACGCAGACCTCCATCTCGCAATTGCGCATGGGACTCTGCAAACGCATCCTCGACTCGCCGTTGAAGCACCTGGAGGAGATCGGCGCCCACCGCATGTTGGCTTCCTTGATCGGCGACGTCAGCGTGATCTCGCAAACCATGGACGGCGTGCCGGTGATCGGCGTGAACTTCGTGGTCCTCGTCTGCGGAACCGTCTATTTGGGTTGGCTTTCTCCGCGCCTGATGCTGGGCGCCGTTTTGTTCTGTGTGCTGGGTATCGCCTGCTACTGGTACTCTGCCGGCTTTGCGCGGCGCTACCTGCGGCGGGCACGGGAAGCGCAGGACCACCTCATGAAGCACATCCGCGGCCTGGTCGAGGGCGTCAAGGAGCTGAAAATGCACCACGCGCGGCGCCGCGAGTTCGTCGATGCGGTGCTCGAGCCGGCCGAGAGATTGGTCCGCCGCAACCAGTTTACCGGCGATTGCCTGTACGATGCGGCGATCAGCGGGGGGCGTTTGATGTTCTTCATCGCCATCGGCATGCTGCTGTTCGCCTGGCCGAAAATCCAGCCGGTCGACCCCGCCACGGCCAACGGCTATACGCTCACCATTCTGTTCTTGATGTCGCCGCTGGAACAGATCATGGGCTGGCTGCCGTTCATCGGGATGGCCGCCGTGTCGGTGGTGCAAATCGACAGCCTGGGCCTGATGCTGAACGAAACGGAACCGGGTACCGCCCTGCCGGCGCCGGTCCCGCATTGGGAGCAGATCGAATTGGCCGGCGTCACGCACGCCTACCATCGCGAAGGGCAGCCGGACGGCTTCACGCTGGGACCGATCGACCTCGTGCTGCGCCGTGGCGAGATCGTGTTCGTCATCGGCGGAAACGGCAGCGGCAAGACCTCCTTGGCCAAACTGATTACCGGCCTATACCTGCCCGAAAACGGCAAACTGCTCCTGGACGGCCGGCCGGTCGCCGCCGACAACCGCGAGAGCTACCGGCAGTTGTTCTCGGTGGTCTTCGACGACGCGGTGGTCTTCGAGAGCTTATGGGGGCTGGACGCCGCTGACCTCGACCAGCGCGCCCGCGAATACCTCGGCCAGCTCCAACTGGATCACGTGGTCACGGTGAGCGGGGGGGTGTTTTCCACGACCGCGCTCTCGCGGGGCCAGCGCAAACGATTGGCCCTGCTGACGGCCTACCTGGAAAACCGATCCATCTACCTGTTCGACGAATGGGCGGCCGACCAGGATCCGGTGTTCCGGAAGATTTTTTACCTGCGGCTGCTGCCGGAGTTGAGAGCCCGCGGCAAAACCGTGGTGGCCATCACTCACGACGACCGCTACTTTGCCAGCGCCGACCGCATTATCAAGCTTGAGGAAGGAAAAGTGGTGGAGTCGTTCCGCCACGAAATATTGCCGGAAGCACAACTAGAAAAACGCTAAGCAAAACCAGCGGTGAATAACATGAAAACAATTCTGGGCACTGTATTTGTCGTGGTGGTCCTAGGCCTGGTCGGCGCCCACTACTATTGGCGGGGCGGGTTCTCCGACCAACCCAACTTTCGCACGCTGCCGGTCAGGCGCGGCGACTTGTCCATCTTCTTCACCGCCACGGGGACGGTCGAGCCGGTGGAAATCGTCGACGTCGGCGCGCGGATCGTCGGCAGTGTCACGAGCTTCGGTCCCGATCTGGACAAGCCGGGCAAAACGATCGACTACCGTTCCCATGTCAAGGCGGGAGCGGTGCTGGCGCAACTCGACGATTTAGCCTTGCGGGCCGAGTTGGACAAGGCCCGGGCCACCTTGCGGCTGGCCCAGGCCGAACTCGATCACTATCGCGCGCGGGAGAAGCAGACGGAGCGCGACTTCCACCGGGCCGAGCAGTTGCGCGATACGGAGTCCGCGGCCCAATTCGAAAGCGCCCGGTCGGACATGGAAATCGCCAAGGCGGACCTGGCCATGTCCGAGGCCAAGGTGGAGCAGGCCATGATCGCCGTCAAGCAGGTCGAGATCAATTTGGGCTACACGACCATCCGCTCTCCAGTCGACGGCGTGGTGATCGACCGCCGCGTGAACATCGGCCAGACGGTCGTGGCCGGCATGAATACCCCCAGCCTGTTTCTGTTGGCCAAGGACGTAAATTACATGTTGGTGCGGGCGGCGGTCAACGAGGCCGACATCGGCGACGTCCGCGATGGGCAGAAAGTGACCTTCAAGGTGGACGCCTACCGCGAACAGACGTTCTCCGGCAAGGTGTCGCAGATTCGGCACAACGCCAGCCTGCAGCAGAACGTGGTAATGTACGACGTGGTCATCGACGTGGACAACACCGACGGTAAACTCCTGCCCTACATGACCGCGAAACTCAAATTCGAGAAGGCCCACCAGTTGCAGGTCGTCCTGGTCCCCAACCAGGCGTTGCGCTGGCAGCCCACGTGGGAGCAGGTTACGCCCTCGGCCCGGCGCAAACTCACTCCGCCCGCGGCGGCGGAAAACCGTCCTGAGGAGCGGCCCGACGTCCCGAGCCCAGACACGCCGCCACCCGTGGCCCTCGGATCGCCCGCGGTGTGGACCGTCGCCGACGACGGATTGGTGCGGCCGGTGCTGGTGAAGATCGGCATGTCCGACGGGATGATGACGGAGATCTTGGGCGGGGAGCTGAAGCCGGGCGACGCGGTGGTCACCAGCGTGATCCGGGAAGCCATGCCCGATTTCGTGTCCAGCTTCATCTCCAAGGTGGTGGACACCAAGAAATAGCCGCGGCCGGACCGCGGCCGGCGCCAAACTCACAGGCGATTGCCCCATGCCACTAATCGAATTGCAACATATCGACAAGACGTACCATCTCGGCGACGTGGATCTGCCCGTGCTGAAGGACGTTTCCTTGACCATTGAACGGGGGGAGTTCGTGGCGCTGATGGGCGCGTCCGGCTCGGGCAAGACCACGCTGATGAACTTGCTGGGCTGTTTGGACCGGCCCACGGCCGGCTCCTACCGCTTCGAGGGCGTGGAGATTACCCGCCTGGCGCCGGCGCCCCTGGCACAGCTTCGCAGCAGCCGCAT
>Ga0182014_10005109_pt1 | contig 14712 bp, 12 predicted proteins | sample 612S2DmetaG_FD_120489 | JGI IMG/M metagenome (GOLD analysis project Ga0182014, IMG submission 120489) | Permafrost microbial communities from Stordalen Mire, Sweden - 612S2D metaG | ecosystem: Environmental > Terrestrial > Soil > Wetlands > Permafrost | place: Sweden: Stordalen | collected... | reverse complement strand
GTTCCCGCGTGGGCGCATGACGGCGGCGACGCCAAACTGATTGAGCGCCTGAAAGATCCCACAACCCGCGCCCGCATTCGCAAAGACATGCTTACGCCTTCGAAAGACTGGGACAACGAGTGGGACGAGATCACGGGCCCGCAGGACGTGATGATCAGCGTGGTCCAGAATCCGGCGCTGAAAAAATTTCAGGGCAAGCGGCTCACGGAAGTCGCCAAGATCATGAACGAAGATCCGATGGACGCTCTCTTCGATCTGCTCATCGAAGATAAAGGATTCACCGACTGCGCGGTGTTCGGAATGTCGGAGCCTGACGTCGCGCTGGCCCTGCAGCAGCCGTGGGTTTCCGTCGACAACGATTCATCTGGCACGTCGCCCGAAGGCATTCTCGGGGAGGAGCACCCGCACCCCAGAGCCTACGGCACGTTCCCACGCATCCTGCGAAAATATGTTCGAGAAGAGAAGAAGCTTACGCTGGAGGAGGCAATCCGCAAGTTCTCGGCGCTGCCCGCGCAGCGCATGCGGCTCACGGATCGCGGAGTGCTGAAGCAGGGGATGTGGGCCGACGTGGTGGTGTTCGATCCGGAGACGGTGCGTGATCTGGCAACGTTCGACGATCCGAACCGGCTGTCGGAAGGCATGGCGTATGTCCTGATCAACGGAGTTCCCGTGATCGAAGACGGAAAGATGACCGGTGCGCTGCCGGGAAAAGTGCTGCGGGGAGCAGGCTATGTACCGTAGGTTTTTCCGCGAAATCGCGGCGCAATTCCGAACTGGCGACCACAAACTAACTGTCATCCTCAGCGAAGCGAAGGACCTCTGCATTCCAACGCTAATCTAAACGTCTCGCCGTTCAAGCTGGAGAATCAAGAGCAGACGTCACGGTTTGACCGCCTTTGCGTTTGCCTGCGTGCGCTTAGCCTCCGTATGACCCGCCGGGGCGACGTGGGGCTTGGCCAACGTTCCGGTGAGCGTCCACGATTGCTTGTCGCCACGCGTCAACGTGAAGTCGAAAGCGCTGGCTGGGGAAACGGTTCCCCTGACCTGATAAAGTCCATCGCGCGATTCCAGCCTGCCCGCGGATAGTTCCCAGGCGCCTTTTTTCAGATGCAACTCTCCGGCGAACCGGTGCACCGGCAGCGGCACGGACGAGCCCGGAATTTCAATGTGGAGCAGGCTGCCGTTCCGCATCGCGAACTGCAACTTGCCCTCGGTGCGCGCCAGCAACTCGCGAAAACTATCTCCCGCCCCTTCCAGGCTGAACTTCCCGTCCGCCGTTCCGGCAATCCAGGCGTTGTTCATCAACGTGCTTACCTGCGCCAGTGAGATGTCTTGCAACGCGCCGGTACCGTGATACCGCGCGGGCTGCGCGGATGAGTCGCGAGTCGAGGCATCGGGAGGCTTTGCATCGTGACTCGAGACATCAGGATTCGACATATCGACGATCCAGTTTCCCTGAAGTGTACCCTGCAGCAGTTGCGCGCGCAGATCGGTTAGTGTGATCTTGCCTCGATCTATTTCCACTTGCGTTGCAATTTGGGTGGCCGACAACTTCTTCAATCCAAATCGGCCGACATGCAAGTCGCCGCGCGCCTGAACCGCGAGCAGTGGCGAGCCGCCGCGGGTTGCGCTGGAATTCGAGATGCGGTACCACGGACGTTTGGCGGGATGCGGCGTGAACCATTCGGCGAGATCTAACGTCGAAAGCTCGTCGGCCGTGAGATCGAACTGAAACACGCAAGCTGGAGCGATTCCTGAAGCAGCACAATGGCGAGGCGCTATAACCCCGCCGCTCCAATGCGTGCTTCCGGTGCGGGCAGAAATCTTCTGCATCGACACCGCGTCCGGAGTTAGAGACATGGCCGCTGAGACAATCTCAATCGGCGTGTTCAAGCCGCGCATTTGCGCGCGCACGTTGCGCAGTTGCGCGGTCCCCGCCGCAACGGGAACTGCAAAGCCCTGCCACGCCCCCGAAACGCCGACATCCAATTTGGCCGAACCTTCCGCCGCCGGGCGCCCCAACGGCAAGCCCAGAACGTCCTCCAGACGAAACAGGTCTTTGAGTTCCATATCGCCACGCAGAAAAAAGCGATAACCGTCAGCGGATATCCACCCGCCCGCGTTCACAGGCGCGGCAGCGTTTATGGTTGCCGCTACCGGCCCGATCAGCAAGCGAATTTCACTCGGTTTTGAGTCTCTTGGCTCCAGGTACCCAGTTCGCGAAAAGGTCGCCATCATCTTCGGAGTAATCACCCGAGGTGGACCCGTACTCTCTGAAAGCAGTGCCAGTGGAACTGTGCCGAAGAAGACTTCATCCGCTCCGCCATTCGATGACAAGCGCACGTTGGTCGCCGTCCCCTTCCCCGTCCATTCCTCCACTCGATACCACGGAATATCCCTTGGAAACGGAGGACCGCTATATCTGGCGTTGAATACGGCGTTCAGCGATCCGCTCGCCGTCAGATCGCGAGGAAGTTGCTGTTTTGCTTGGCGCACCAATCGAACCACGGAGGCTAGCGGCACACCCTCGGCCTCAAGCGTGAGGTCATATGCCAGCGGTTGTGCCAGCGGCCTAGCGTTCCCGCGCAGGCGGAGCCTGCCGCCGCCTACCGGCGACTCGCACAGCAGGCCCTCAAGAAAGCCGGTCACCACGCTGTATTGTCCTGCGCAATGGGTTGCCAGACGCAAGCTCTCGCTGCCCACAATGTCGTAGCGCCGAAATTCTTCGACTGCGGTCTCGCTCTCGATTCGCAGTGCTGCCGGAGTGCCCGCCAGGTTCGCGATGAGATTCAATCCGCCGCGCCATCCCCGATCTTTTCCGCTGAGTAATTTGGTGATCTGGCCGAGCTGTCCGTACTGCCATTGCACGGCGATCTGCACCGGGGTCGACTGCAGGGTCGCAGCGCGCTGCCACGAGGCATTGATCTGGAGCAATCCGGTATCGGTGAGATTGAAATCCGTGCGCACGGGCTCGGCCTTGAGGCGGGCGCCCCAGGAGTTTTCCGACTCCTGCCAAAGCGCCACGTCAGCGTCCATCAGCGCGTACGACTTCTTGATCTGTCCGAACTTGAAATTGATGCGGGCGCCGCTGGCTTTGAGATAGGGAAATGCCGGACGGCGTTCGGAAGCGGCCTTGCCGGTCGGAGCCGCGGGAATTTGCGCGTTGCGCTCGATCAGGCTCGCCAGATTCCAGCGGCCTTGGTCGTTGCGCACCAGGTTGACGCTGGGCTCGGTGGCGCTCAGGTTTGCGATCTCCAGTCGTCCGCGAAGCAGCGAACGAAGCCGGATGGCGGCGGAAACTTCCTGCGCGTGGATCATCGGCTCCGCGCTAAATGCGGGATCGTCATAGATGACGAGGCCCTCAAGATCAAAGCCCGGCCGCGGCAGAAAACGCAGGCTTACGTTGTCGAGCGTGGCACGGCGTCCGAGAGCGCGGCCGATGGAACTGGCAATCCGGCTTCGCAAATGGTAGACACCGGGCCGCCACAGAAACAGGATCAGCACGAGAGCCGCGACGGCAGCTACCCCGTACCTCGATCGTAGAAACCGCAAAAAATTCACCGCACGATCCTGAGCGTACGCGACCAGCGCGTTTCATCAAAGAAGTGAATGATGATGTGCGCCAGGAAGCCCAGCCGGTCGCCCGCGCTCCGCATCTGGTACTGGTCGGCCGGAGTGACAAACGACCAGTAGATGAACATGGGACGGCCGATCACGTTCTTCCGCGGAATGAAGCCCCAGTAGCGGCTGTCGTAACTCACGTCGCGGTTGTCGCCCATGGCAAAGTAGCTGTCCGGGGGCACGACGATGTCACCGCCCTCGAGGTGCTCAGGCAATTCCTCCGTCCACTTTTCGTTTCTTACGCCATACATCTCCGAAGGGGCCACGGCAGGAAAGTTGTCGCGATAGGGATTGAAATCCGCCAGCTTGTGCTGGGCGTACGGCTCCACGAGTTTTTCGCCGTTGCGATAGACGAAGCCATCGCGCAAGTGAATGTGGTCGCCCGGAACCCCCATGATCCGCTTGACGACAAACAGGCCTTGTTCCTCCGGCGACAGGAACACAACAATGTCGTTGCGGCGGATGTCGCGATAGGGCATCAGAGGCCCCATCCAGCGCGTCGGCGGGGCGAACTGCTCCCGGTTCACGAAGACGTGATCGCCGATGAGCAGCGTGTCCTCCATGGAACTGGAGGGAATTTCGAACGCCTGCAGAATAAACGTGATGATGAACAGGCCGACGACCAGCACTCCCGCCAGCGAGGCCAGGAATTCCACCGTCGTCTCACGCGGCTTTTCGTCCACCGGCTTTCCGTTACCGTTCTTGTTACTTACGATTTCTTCTTCTTTTTTGGGCACGTTTGGTATCCGTTTCTAGGGTCTTCTCTCAACGCATCTTTAGAGCGCAAGATCAGCGCACCAGCCTGAAAGTACGTTCCCAACGCGTGATCTGGAACAAATGAGTTACCGCGTAGGCGAGGTGATAAAGTCTATCACCCACGGTTGGCGATCCGGGAAGATCGTTGTTCATGTTGCCCGACGACCAGTAAATCAGAAGCGGGCGTCCGATGATATTTTCGCGCGGCACGAACCCCCAGTACCGGCTGTCCTGGCTGTCATCGCGATTGTCACCCAGAACAAAATAGTGGCCCTCGGGGATAATCAACTGGTGATCTTCCACCAGTTTCGGCATTTCTTTCCACCATCGGGCATCGACTCCGTAATCGGGAGAATCGGTGCGCGGAAAATCGTCTCGATAGGAATTGCGCAGCGCGGTGACATACTGCGCGTACGGTTCCCGCACTGGAACGCCGTTGATGTAGACGCGCTTGTTGATGAGGCGCAGGCGGTCTCCGGGTAAGGCCACCACTCGCTTCACGAAGTCCTGCGCGGGATTCACCGGATAATGAAAGACGATAATGTCGCCGTGCCGGACGTCCCGGTAGGGCAACAGACGGTTCCAGCCGGTGCTGCCGCCGTAGCAAAATTTATCCACCAGCAGGTAGTCGCCGATCAGCAGCGTTTGCTCCATGGATTCCGAAGGGATGGTGAAGGCCTGCAGGAGGAAGGTCACCACAAAAACGGCGATCACCACCGTTCCCGCGACCGATTGAATCGTCGCAGGCCAATCCCCGGCGGAAATTTTTTCGCTCCATGACATAATTCGTCCGCAGAGACGGGGCTTGCCACGTCTCCACAGAGATCAGATGCTTTACGACGCCGTGCCGCCGTCCTTCTCCGCGTTCGGAGGGTGCGCGTCAGGCCTGGCCATGTACTCCAGGACCTGCCGCGCCGCTTCCTGTTCGGCTCGCTTTTTGGTCGCGCCCTGCGCCCGCCCCACGAACTGCCTCATGGCAGGCTCCGGCAATCTCACCTCGACGGTGAACGTCTTCTTGTGCTCGGGGCCTTCCTCTTTCACCAGTTCGTAAACCGGCTGCGGTCCGCCTCGGGCCTGCACTGCTTCCTGCAACGCGGACTTGAAATCCATCACCGGGATGGCGCTGGTCTCCAGTTTCATGTTCGCCAGCTCCGGCTCCATGATCGCGCGCACGATAAAGTCCCGCGCCACGGCCCACCCGCCGTCGAGATAGAGTGCCGCCAGGATCGCTTCCAGTGCGTCGACGAGGAGGCTTGCCTTATTGCGGCCGCCGCTTTTTTCTTCGCCGCGGCCGAGACGCATGTAATGACCAATCTCGAGTTGTTCGGCCACGCGCAGCAGATGCCGCTGCCCGACCAGATGAGCGCGCAGTTTCGAGAGTTGCCCTTCCTGGAATTCGGGGAAGCGGTGGAACAAGGCCTCGCTAGCGACGAGCCCGAGCACGGCATCTCCCAGAAACTCGAGATTCTCGTTATCGCCACTCGACGCACCGGCGCCAGACGAACCACTGGCAGCGCCCAGCGCCTCCAGTTCGCGCGCTTGCGAGCTGTGAGTAAGCGCCTGCTCGAGCAGTTCGTGGCGCTGGAAGCGGTGACCCAGGCTTTCTTCCAGCGCCATGATTTCGCGTGCCTTCATCACAAAGCGGGGCCCTGGCCCTTCAGACCGAATTTGGTAGAGACGCGGGTTGCCGCGTCTCCCTTGCCCCGCGCCTGAGACGGTGCCGTTGGGGAGACCAGGCAAAGCCCGGTCTCCGGGCAACGGCGGCTAGTTCTTCGGCGGAGTCGGCGGCTGCGCCGGAGCCGGAGCTGGAGCCGGGGCCGCGCCTCCAGTGAGTTGCTGCAAGCGGTCGCGTTCGCGGCGCGCCGGGGTTCCAATCGGGGTGTTTTCCTGCGTCATTCCCACCACGCGGTTTGCCGCCTTGAGCGCGTCCGGGTACTTTCCCTGCTTATCGAGCGCCAGCGCCAAACGGAGGATGACCACCGGATCGGGGTCGCTGGGGTACACGTCAATGGACTTCTGCAGATAGTCCTGCGCTCCCGGGAAATTCTCTTTCTTGAACTCAATCGTGCCGAGAATCGAATACGCCTGCGAACGCAGCAGCGCTTTGTAGGCGTCGATCTTGTCCTGAGGCGCGCCCGCTGGGACGCTGATGTCGGTGTCCACCGTCTGGGTCGCCTTCTGCGCCATCGACGTCGCTTCGCCGAAACGTTGATCCTTGTCGATATCGGAGTCGCGCGTTTTCTCGGCGATGACCTCGGCGACGATCACCAGAGCCTCGGGACTGTCCGCGTCAAGGCTGAGCACCTTGCGGCCCGTGGCCTCGGTCTTGTCGGCGTTGTTGGCATTCTGATAGAGCCGCATCGCGGTCTGATACAGCAGCACGCGAAGTTCGCTGTCGGGGAACTTGGCGGCAAAATCGTCCGCCCCTTTCTCGATCGTGGCTGCGTCGGTACTGGATGCCGCCGCCTTCCATGCGGTCAACTCCGCCTCGCTCTTGGCTTGCGGTGGACGCTTCCCCTGTGGCGGCGCCGGCGCACCCGGAGTTGCTGGCGCCGTTTGACCCGCTGCCGGCGGAGTCTGTGGCGCCGGTTTTCCGCTGTTCTGGGCCGCGGCCCAGAGCGCGAAACTCAGTATCCCTAGAATGACTGCTGTTCGCTTCATACTGGTCTCCCATGATGCAAGATTTCGGACATCATAATTCCGAGCTTTCCTGGATCCGAACCTTTATAGATCCGAACTTTCAAAGATGCCTATGATATCTCAGGTGTTCGTGCCGTGTCCCACAAGTTTGCGGCATAAAACGCTGCCGGGCGCCAAGACGCATATCGCCAATTTTCAGGCACGGCGCGGACGCGCACAACCCAGAAAACTTGCCCCCCGCCCTTACTCCGGCTCTTTCTTTGCTGGAGGCTCATAGGGTTGCTCGATGCCCTTTTGCGCCGCCAGCTTCGCTTCCGGAAGCGCTCCGGCTGAGCTCAGAGCCGCCCGATATTCGTCCACCGCGGCGAGGCGGTCTTCCTTCAAATCAAAGATACGCCCCAGGTAAATGTGAGACCAGGCGATCACCTTGGGTTCATGCGCCGTCTGCAGCGCCTTTTCAAAGTAGGTGCGCGCTCCTTCCATGTCCCGATTCGCGGTGGCGACTTCCGCCAAAATAAACAGCGCGCGTCCCGAATCTCCTTCCTGATCGTCGAGCGCCTTTTGCGCCAGTTTCTGCGCCGTTTCCGGATCTCCCGCCGCCAGCCGCCGCTCCGCGTTCAGCAGCAGGTGCTCGGCATCGCTGCCCGCCGGGCGCAGAAGTTCGGGCGCCGCCTCGGCCGCAAACTGGATCTGGGAAGCCCGCTTCTTTTCTTTAGGGACATCAATCTGGCCGACCATTTCCGCATAATCGCTGCGCATCCCCGCCGTATCTCTTTCGAACCTGCCCAGCGCGTCGTAGAAATAGCGCGTCAGGATGTAGCCTTCCTTGTCGGCTTGGTCAATGCTCTTAGCGCGCTCCGTCTCCGGAGTCTTCACGGGAAGTGTCCGCTGCTCAATCGCCCGCACCAGGCATTCCGTGACCAGCAGCGAGATGTTGCTCTTGAAGGCTTCGTCCATGGGCGCGTTCTGCACGGTTTCGAGCAACGGTACCAGACGATTGAACGAGTCGCCGTTCTTCAGCGCCAGCGGATCCAGCAGGTAATGCAGATACGTATGCCGGATCTGCTGCATCTTAATCGCCGTGCTCGCGGTGGGTGAAATGACGACGTAGTAATCCGAGGCGTAGTTGCGCGCGTTGGTCTGACCGGGCGCACCCATCGCGTCCAAATAGACGGTGAACTGGCGTCCCAGGTAACCTGCCGACGGCATCCTTAAGTAAATCTCGGTGTCGAACGTCATCTTCGCCAGCGGAGCATGATAGACCTCGGTCAACTCCGTGTAGCGCGCGCGATGCCGCTCCCAGATGGCGTGCAAGCCAATCTTTTCGTAGAAGGCCTGCACCAGCGGTGCGATGCCGGCCACCGCCGCGGCATCGGGCGGCAATTCCGCCGGCTTCGCTTTCACCGTGAAGGTTGGCGGCTCCCCCATATAGAGCGCCAGCGATACATAGTGGGAGAGGTCGTGTGCGGGCTCCGGCGCCTGGTGCTGCCGGTAAAACAGGCACATCGGGCTCACCACGTCGTGAGCCCCGGCGGTATTCTCCACCGCCTTGGCCACTTCCAACCGGATCTGCATGCGCAGGGGGTCCGATACATTCAGCTCCTGGTCATAGCCGCACGTGTTGATGGCGGTCAGCACCGTGAACAGCGTCTCGCTGGTTTCGAGCGATACCTGCGGCGCGCCCTGCGCCCAGCCAGGCGCAACCATCAACACGACCGCCAGGCCAAAGGCGAACGCCAGTCGAATAAACTGTGCCGGGAGGGCCCTTCTGATCTCAGGCATAGACGGATGAGCTAAGCACTAGTGTACGAACTGGTCAATTCGCGGTCAAACACTCATTCGGGAATCTCTGATTAAGTCGCTTCACGGAGAGCTTTGAAAGGGCATGGCTTCAGCCATGCCACTAGAGCCCGCTAAATATGCGGCTTTAGCCGCTGAGGGCCGACGTCCCAAAGCCGATCAACTCGCCATCGAACAACACTTAATCAGACCTTCCTTAGGCACTCATTCAGCGTGCGGGAGTGAGGGCGGCGAAGGAATGGGCGGGAACGTTAAGCCAAGTCCCGAAGTGGCTTACATGTGTTACAATGTAAGCCACATGGATACTATTTTTACCGTGGTCAGTTCGAAAGGCCAAATCGTGATTCCCGCCGCTCTGCGCGAGAAGCTGGGGATCAAGACCGGAACCCGGCTGGCCATCCGCAGCGAGGAGAACCAGTTGATCCTGCAGCCCATCACCAGGGAGTTCATCAGCAGCCTGGTCGGTTGCTGCAAAGGCGAGGACTCGCTGGTGGAAGCCCGCGAACGCCAGCATCGGGTGGAGAAGTGACAGGAACCTACGTCCTCGATGCCAATGCGGTATTGGATCTGATCGAGGCGGGGCCGGGGGCGCGAAAAGTGGAGCGTCTGCTCCAGTCGGCTCTCCAGCAGCAGAGCTCTGTGCTCATCTCCGTGCTGAATTGGGGCGAGGTCTTTTACCTGTTATGGCAGCGGCGCGGCGAGGAAACGGCCCGGCGAACGATTGCCAATCTCTCGCGCCTTCCGCTCCGGATTATTCCCGTCGATCTTTCTCAGGCGCTCAAAGCGAGCGAGATCAAGGCGGTGCACAAAATTCCTTACGTGGATTGTGTGGCGGCTGCTCTGGCCGTGCTGCAAGAAGCCACCCTGGTGACTTCGGACCGAGATTTCGAAAAACTCGGACGCCACTTTCCGATCTTGTGGATCGCACGTGCTTGAATGGCCGGAGAGTTACCCCTTCACGCTGATCTTGGAAAACGAAAGCACGGCCGTCCCCGAAGTCGGCCTTCCCATCGAAAGCGCCGGATGGAAGGTCGTGAAAATCAGGAGGTTCTTCAACTGCGGCAGCACGGACTGGGCGTCGTCGGGCTGCGACAGGACCCGATAGTCGTCGATCCGGCCGTTGGCATCCACGTGAGCTTCAACCACCACCGCCTCGTCATCCGTATTGCCTAGTGTCGTCCCGAAGGCCGACCGTTCCAACTGCGGTCCGGTGTACAGCATCAGCGGAACGTCTCCGCTGCTCGCCCGCAGTTCGGCGGGCAGGGCAAAGAAGCCCAGCAACAGTCCGAAAAACAACACCGCGCTGACCAGTCCCGCCGTCGCCGGAACCATGAAAGCATTGAGCGCATTTTGCAACCGCACCAGCACACCTTCAAACCGCGGACGCCGTCCCTGTGCCGCTTCGCGCGAAATCGCAACCCGCAATTTCAACGCCAGGTCGGCCGGGGCCTGCTTCGGACCCAGACTGGCCAGCAACTGCTGCGTGCGCTGCATCGCGGCATACTCCCGCGAGCAAGCGGCGCATTGTTGCATATGGCGCGTGAGCGCGCGCATTTCCGAACCGCTCACCCGGCCGTCGAGATACGGCGAGAACAACTTCTTGATCTCAGCGCAGTTCATGGTGTCACCTCAACTTCAACCTCTCGGCTGCCACGCGAACCGCTCTGTCGATCGTTGGCAGGCACGCTGGCAGGCACGAGCAGCCCTAACTCTGGCCCCACTTCCCGGACATATCCGGCTAATCTCTTGCGCAGCGCGTCGCGCCCGCGAGTGATGCGCGACTTTACCGTTCCCAGCGAGACCGCCAAAACCTCCGCGATCTCCTCGTACGACATGTCTTCCAGATCGCGCAGGATCAGCGCGGTCCGATACGGTTCGGGCACCTGCTGCAGGCCCTGCTCCACCGCCGCGCGCACCTCGCTATGCGCGCACTTTTCAAACGGAGATTCGCCCGGATCCACCAGCCGGTCTTCTCCGGGAAACGCGTTTTCCCCCGCGGCTGAGCCGTCAATCGGCGTTTCCTGTGCCTTGTGCCGGAACCACCACCGCCTCCGATTCGCCGCCTCGTGCAGAGCAATGCGGTAAATCCAGGTCTTCAGGCTCGACTCGCCGTGGAATTGCTTCATTCCGCGGAAGACTTTCAGAAACACTTCCTGGGTCGTGTCCGCGGCGTCGGACGGGTCATTCGTAATGCGGTAGATGAGGCCGTAAATCGGCTGGTGAAACTCGCCGATCAGCCAAGAGTAGGCCTCTTCCGAACCCGCCTTCAGTTCAGCAATGACGGCGGATTCCTCGTTTCGGGCCCCGATCGCGCTGGCAAGTTCGCCCAATGTCGTAACTCCCGCCATAACGGCGTTGCCTCCAATTATAGAGTCACTCCAGCCCCAGCGGTGGGAATCTTAATTCCTGCTGACACGACTCCCGTACCCTTGCCGCCTAGTTACTTAGACTCCGTGGGGGGCCGTGGGGTTCCAGGGTTAAGCCCTGTATTTGCAACCGGTCGGCGGCAAGCGCCCTAGCGGGGACGGGTTGGCCCGTGACAAAAGGGGCGAGGGTCCTCATCTTTGATATACGCGCCTGAGGAGGGACGGCCTCGGCGCCGCGATCCGCCACTTCAGATCGCAGCGCCGTTGCCGTCAGGGAGGCAGGCTTGGAAGCTGCTTACTTCTGCTAGTTCTGGACCTTTATCTTGCCGCCGCCGGTATCGATGGGGCGATCGATTCCGTACGGGTAAGTATTGGGGTTGGCTTTTGTCGTCTGGACAGCATTAGACGAAAAGCCGCAGGCGGCTGACGGCGCGAGAGTCGTAAACGGGTTGCCTTTTGCGCCCCAGATTATGCGGTATTGGACGCAGGGCTGGTCGTCGGAATAGATGGCCGCACTGCCCAGTACAGGAATTGCCGCGGTCGCGGGATAGATCTCCGACGCAATAATCTGGATCTTCAGCGGGACCGCGTCGCCCAGTTGGATGGAAAAGGGCCCGTATTCGTCCCCATTCTCGTCGAATATGAGATAGTTCACGCTGCCTTCGGCGGGACTGGGTGTCAGCACCGGCGAGACTTCATTATTTTCCAAGTCGGTTACGTCGGAGAACAGAGTCGGTCCCGGGCCAGAGGGCGCTTGCGGGGGATTGGGGTTGAACTGGATCAAGCTGATTTCTTGTCCGGAGTTGTTGGTGAAAGTGATTGTCTGCCCAACCCCCAGCTTGACGCCTTGTGGCGTGGGAGTGAACGTGGAATCGATCGTGATGTTCACGGCTGCAAGGTTATCTTCGTACGGAATGTCGCGCGCTGCGGACATGGCTGGCTCCTTTTCGATTGAATTTGGTTACTTACCGCGGGGCCGGAAACTGGGATCCGAGATCAAGCCTTGCAGATCCGGAACATTCTTCAAGTCCGCAAGGGCGTAGCCTTTTTGCAGGCTCTTCTCGATATACTGCAACGCCTGGGCGCGATCACCCAGGTCTTCGTAGCCTTGGCCGGCGTTTTCCAGAACGTTAGGGTCGTCCGGCGCAAGCGCGAGTGCCGATTGTATGCGAGGAATAGCTTTTTCGCGAAGCTTTTTCTTGGCATAGAGCAGCCCCAGGTTGGACTGCGCAACCGCGTCGCGCGGCGTGTCGCGGACGACCTGCTCAAGCAGGACGATTTCGCGGTCCCACGCTTTGCCTTCTTTTCCCTTGTCTTTGAGGCCTTGGTAGGCGATCGCCAGGTTGCCCCATACAACGTACTCCTTGTCGTTCAATTGCAGGGCTTTCTGCGTCGCAGCAGCGGCTTCGGCGTACCTCTGCTCCTGGTTATACAGATATCCAAGGTTCGCATAGGCCGGGTAGCTGGGCTCAAGGGCAAGCGATTTCCCTAGCATCTGCTCAGCTTCGGTGTAGTGCTTGGAGCCCATGTCGGTGTAAACACCGCTCAAGTTGAGATAGAGTGCCCAGTTGTCGGGAGTGAGCTCAATAGCATGGCGAAACTGCGCAACGGCTTCGTCGTAGCGCTGGTGGTCGTCCAAAAAATTAGCGAGGTGGTTGTAGCCCTCCCAGAAATCGGGACGAAGCGCGATGGCCTTCCTGTAGGCCGCTTCGGCATCGGCGGTGCGCCCCGCGCTGTCGTAGGAGTGGGCTAAGCCAATGACCGCGTCCGCATTGCGCGGGTCGAGTTGCAGCGCGCGCTGGTACTCCTGCAAAGCGAGATCGTATTTTCCCGAGTCTTGATGAATATTCCCCAGCGTCACATAGACCATGGGCAAGCGATCGTCCAGTTGTTGCGCTTTCTGGCAATTCGCTAGAGCTTCATCGATCCACTTTTTGTCTTTGTCCAGCTTGTATTTGGTACGGTAGGCCTCGCCGAGCTGGGCAAATCCCAAGGCAAAATGAGGATCCTCCTTCACCGCACTATTAAGCGCCGCAATCGCCAGATCGAGATTCCCCGCCTTGTCGTAGCGCTGTGTGTAGCCGAGCGCTTTCAGGTACAACTCGTATGCCCCGGCATTGACCTGGCTCCCCGAAGCGCGCAGCATCTCTGGCGTCATGTCGATGCGCATCAGCTTGGCCAGTCGCGCCACCACCTCGTCTTCCAGCGACGAGAAATCTCCGGCACGATCTTCCAACGTCACCGAGCCGACCTGGCGCATCGTCTTCGTGTTCACCAGATTCACCGTCAGCTGGATCGTCTGCCCCTCTCGCTGCAAACTTCCTTCCACCGCCATCGTCGCTCCCAGTTGCCGTAGCGCCGATGCCGGATCGGCAATCTTCTGCCGCCGCACCTCGCTCGCCGGCACCACCCAGAGCGACTGCTTCCCCGCTTCCAGGTTCGTCAAGCGACTGGCCAGACTGTCCATCAGTCCGGCGGACACCTCTTCATTCGCCGGATCATTGCCCACATTCTCAAACGGCAGCACAGCAATGTGCTCTTCCGGGCGGCCAAACCATCCCACCACGTGGTCGCGCACCGGCGGCAGGAACGAGAGCGCCGCCAGCACCAGCGCCGCCACGGCCACTCCGGCCAGCCACCGGGGCCACTTCGGCGCCGCCGCGGCCGGCACTCCCCACAGGGGACGCGACGCTTCTGCAATCTGCTTCCGTAGTTCCGACGCAAGTTCCGACCCGGTCAGCGTCGCCGTTCCCGACGATGGCCGGCTGGCGGTTTGCGCCGTCGCCGCGGGATCGAGACGGCTGCGCACGTCCTTCAGGTCGGCCACCATCTCGCGGCAGCTCTGGTAGCGCGTCGCCGGCTCTTTCGACAGCGCACGGTAGATCACGCGCAGCAGATCGAGCGGAATCTTGTCCGGCATCTCGTCGAGCGATCGCGGCGGCTCGTTCAGGATGGCGAAAATTGTTCCCGCAGGCGTGTCCCGCAAAAACGGATTCTTCCCCGCGACCATCTCCGCCAGCACAATTCCCAGCGACCATATATCGGTGCGCTGGTCGACCAGTTTTCCGATTGTCTGCTCCGGCGACATGTAGCCGATCGTTCCCGCCGTGCTGATACTCTGCGTGCTACCGGTCGACGACGCCAGCCGCGCCAGCCCGAAGTCCACAATCTTGGCCACTCCACTCTGCGTCAGGATCACATTGGAAGGCTTAATGTCGCGGTGCACCACCGTGCCCGCATGAGCCGCCGCCAGGCCCTCCCCCATCTGGATCGCGATGTCGACCGCGGCCGCCACGGGCAGTGGACCGCTGAGCATCCTCCGCGCCAGCGTTTCCCCCACGTAGTACGCCATCACGATGAAGGTGCGACCGTCTCCGGTTTCCTCCAGCCCGAGGATCGCGCCAATGTTGGGATGGTCGAGCGAAGACGCCGTCCGCGCCTCGCGCAGAAACCGCTCTTTGTCCTCGCTGCTGGAAACCAGGTGTTCAGGAAGGAACTTCAGCGCGACCGTGCGCTCCAGTTTCACATC
>Ga0182014_10005105_pt1 | contig 14717 bp, 12 predicted proteins | sample 612S2DmetaG_FD_120489 | JGI IMG/M metagenome (GOLD analysis project Ga0182014, IMG submission 120489) | Permafrost microbial communities from Stordalen Mire, Sweden - 612S2D metaG | ecosystem: Environmental > Terrestrial > Soil > Wetlands > Permafrost | place: Sweden: Stordalen | collected... | reverse complement strand
GCGGATCAGCCAAGGGCTGGCCGCGAGTCGGTTGCGGTATGCCCGGGCGATGCGCGAACGCCTGCCGAAGGTGGGTGACGTTTTTCAGGCCGGGGATATCGATTTCCGGATGTTTCAGACCATGGTGTTTCGCACCGATCTGATCGAGGACCCCGCGCTGATGGCCACCGTGGATTCACAGTTGGCCGCGAATGTGGCGCGCTGGCCCTCGATGAGCCGCGGCCGGCTCGCCGGTGCTATCGACAAGATCGTGGTCAAAGCCGACCGCGACGCGGTCCGCCAGCGCATCAAGTACCAGGCCGACCGTCAGGTCTATATCGGCGTGCGCACCGACGGGCTGTGCGAGCTGTCGGGCACCCTGCTGCAGCCCGACGGGATGGCCTTGGACGAACGATTGAATGCGTTGGCGGCCACGGTCTGCGGGCACGACCCCCGGACCCGCGATCAGCGCCGCGCCGACGCCCTGGGCGCTCTGGCTGCCGGCGCTGACCGGTTGGGCTGCCGGTGTGGCCGATCCGACTGTGCGGCCGGGGCGCGCCGGGCGTCGTCGCCGGTGGTGTTTCATGTGATCGCCGAGCAGGCCACCCTGGATGGCAGCGGGGCCCAGCCGGGGTCCGAGATGGCCGCTGACGGCCTCATCTCGGCGGAGTTGATCGCCGAGTTGGCCGGCACCGCGAAACTGGTGCCGCTGACCCATCCCGGCGACAGTCCACCCGAACCCCGCTACACCCCCTCCAAGGCGCTGGCCGATTTCGTGCGCTGCCGCGACCTGACGTGCCGCTGGCCCGGCTGTGACCACCCGGCCCACGACTGCGATGTGGACCACACCGTCCCGTACTCGCAGGGCGGGCCCACGCATGCGGCGAATCTCAAATGTTATTGCCGTACACATCATTTGGTGAAAACTTTCTACGGCTGGCAAGAAAAGCAACTCCCCGACGGCACCCTGATCTTGACTTCACCGGCCGGGCACACGTATGTCACCACCCCGGGCAGCGCACTGCTGTTCCCCACCCTGTGCACCCCGGTCGCCGGGATGCCCGCCGTCCACACCCATCACCGCATCGCCTACAGCCCCGAACGCGCCGCGATGATGCCCAAACGCCGCCACACCCGCACCCAAGACCGCGCCCACCGGGTAGCCACCGAACGCAACCACAACCGCCGACGCCGCCAAGCCGCCTACCAAGCCGCACAACACACACCCTCACCCGACGACGAACCACCGCCCTTCTAACGGGGTGAGATCGCCGCGACGATCTGTTCGGGAATGTAGTTCACCAGCTCAGGAAACAGGCCGCCGTATTGGGTTCCGCCGAAGCCGAGTTCGACGATTGGGACGGTGACAGGACCGGTGGTGCTGTCTATCGTTGCCTGAATCGGTTGCGGCGCGGTAAGAATCCCGTCGAAGGGCAGGTGAACCACGACCGGGGTGCTGGGGCCGATGGGGGGGAGACCGGGAAGATCCACCGTCTCGGTCACCGGAATCGTCAGATCGACGATGGTTTCGCCATTGAGGAACCCGTTGAGGGCGTAGGCCGGCATATCGACGAGCGCGCCGAGCGCCGCTACACCGTTGCCGGTCTGCACCGCCGCGCCAAATGCCGTTGCGCCGGTTGCGAGTCCGTCCAGTCCGGCGATCGGTGGACCGATAAGCGCAAAACCCAACGGCAGCGCCGACGTGTTTATCCCATTGACGAAGTTCTGCGCTATCTGTTCGGGGATAGAGCCCGGCGGCAACAAGTTGACGAAGCTCTGCTCCACCTCTGAGGGTAGCGAGCTTAGGGGGATCAGATCTCCGATCGGGCCTTCCACCTTCACTGAGGACAGGTTGCTGATGTCGACCCCGGTCAGGAAGAGGCGAAGCGCGGCGCGCGGAATGTCCTGCACCGCACCGTGGAAGTCACCGGTCATCAGCGCTTGGCCTGCCATCCCGAGGTCGGACTCGAAGGCGGGGAATGTCTTCTGTAAATCCGCGCCGAAGGCCGGCAGCACCGCGCCGACCGCGTCGCCGTAGCCGATCTGCTCGTTGATGAATGTCTGCATCGCAGGCACAAAGGTCGATGTGCCCTGGATGCTGAGTTCGATATTCGCCGGTACGTTCGCCAGCGTGGTGGGGAAGTTCTGCAGCGTGGTTGTGATCCCGGTGACGACCGTATTCGCGTAACCCGCCTGGTTGCTGATGATTTGGTGCAGGACCGGGAACGGGTGAGCGGCCCAGGTGTTGTAGATGGTTTGCAGGTTGGCACCGGTATTGGCAAACAGCATCTGCCACGGCTCGCCGGCGGCGGACGCGGTTGCGCCGGCCGCGAACAGCCCCGGCAGCAGCGACACCTCGTAGCCGCTGATCTGAGCGGACAGGGCGGCACCGATTTCTTGTCCGACGCCACTGAGAATCGGGCCCAAGTTCCCGCCGCCGGGGAGCGAGCCCAAGCCGCCGAGAATTGGATTGATGGCCGCGGAGGTCTGCCGGGCGTTGGCGACCTCGGTGTCGAGATATGCCGCCGCACCACCATTCATCAAGCTGACAAGTTCGTCATGGAATGCCGCGGCTTCGGCGCTCAAAGCATGGAATTCATTGCTGTACGTCCCGAACAGCTTTGCGATCTCGATGGACACATCATCGGCCGCCGCCGCGACGAGGCTTGTCGTTGAGGCCGCCGCCGTCGCGGTGGCCTGCCCAAGGGTCGAGCCGATATCGCCCAGATCCCCGGCCGCCGCGGTCATCGTCTCCGGCACAGCGGTCACAAATGACATGACGGTGCCCCCTCGACCCATCGCCGACCCAAATCCCTCTCGATACTCCCAAATACCCCGCCATTTCGCGGTCGAAACTCAATAATTTGAGGGAACGGGTCAAATCCTCGCCCAGGCGACTCGTCCTATCCGGGTGACTCGCCGGGTTTGGGGGCCGCCGACCCTACGGCGTCGCTGAGTGAGGCGAACCCGCCCTCATGCAGGCGACGGGCGATGCCGTCGTGAATGTGCTTCGCCCACATGCCCCCGCCGTAGATGAAGCCCGTGTAGCCCTGCAACAGTGACGCCCCGGCGGTGATGCGATCCCACGCGTCATCGGCGGTCTCGATGCCGCCAACGCTGATCAGCACGAGGCGACCGCCCACCCGGCCGTAGAGGCGGCGCAGCACCTCGGCGGCCCGCCGCGCCACCGGTGGACCAGAGATGCCGCCGGCACCCAGTTCGTCGGCCCCCGGTGTAAGCAAGCCGTCGCGGGACACCGTGGTGTTGGTCGCCACAATGCCGGCCAGGCCCAATTCGACAGCCAGATCAGCGATTTCGTCAGTATCGGCATCGGAAAGGTCGGGCGCGATCTTCACCAGCACCGGCGTGTCTGCGGCTTCAGCGAGGACGGCCGACAAGATGGGCCGCAGCGACTCGACCGCCTGCAGATCGCGCAGGCCCGGCGTATTCGGCGAGCTGACATTGACCACCAGATACGACGCCAGCGGACCGACCAGGCGGGCGCTGGCGCGGTAGTCGTCGACGGCGTCGGCGACCGGAGCTGTCTTAGTCTTGCCGATGTTCACCCCGATGGGCACGTCGGGCCGGTGCCGCGCGAGCTGGACTGCCAGCGCGCCGGCGCCGTGGTTGTTGAACCCCATCCGGTTCAGCAGGGCGCGGTCCGCGGGCAGCCGGAACATCCGCGGCGCGGGGTTGCCGGGCTGCGGATGTGCGGTGACGGTTCCGACCTCTGCGTACCCGAAACCCAACGCACCCCAGGTGAGCAGTCCCACGCCGTCCTTGTCGAATCCGGCGGCCAGCCCGAGCGGGCCGGGAAAACGAATGCCGAACACCGTGCTGGCCAGCGCCGGATCGGCCGGGGCGAGGAGCCGGTGCAGCAGACGGCGCGCAGGGGCGAAGGCTGTGAAACCGCGCAGCAGGGCGAAAACCAGCGTGTGGATGCGCTCGGGCGGCACCAAAAACAGCAACCGGCGCTGCCAGCCGTAAAACCTCACAATTCCGGCTGGTCGGGCCGCTGGCTGTGTACGCGAGATTTTTTACGACGCAACAAGACTCGCCTGCTTCCGTCGGTATACAGCCGCACCCGGGTCAGCTCCCAGCCGCGGTACTCGGCCTCAATCGACAGCCGCGTGGACGCGCTGAGCCTGGTCACCTCCGGTGGCAGGCGCAAGGGCGCCCACTCGTATTCGTCGGACATCTCGGTCTCCCACCCCACCGGCAGCCTCACCGGGGGCCCGCTGCGTGCTCGATGACCTGGACTCCGGCACCCGACCCGGAAACCACGTACAAGGTGTCCGACGCTTCGTCGAAGGCCAGCGAGTTGGGTTGCCGCACGGTTGGGTATCGCACCTTTTCGAGGGGAATTCCGGTCGTCAGATCGTAACCAATAACGGTGTTCGATGCGGTTTGGGACACCCAGGACAATCCGCGCGACCCGGCCAGACCGAATGGCGCCTCACGCACCGGGTAGGCCTGGCGCAAGATCAGCGGGGTCCGCGGCGAACAACAGCCGTACACCAGCAGTTCGCCGCCGCGAGTGTCGGCCACCAGGATCCGGCCCAGCGGGTCGGCGGCCATGGTGGTTGCGCCTTCGCCGGCCCGCAGTGCCTGCTCGGCACGACCGTCGGCACCGATCGTGGTCAGGGAAGTCTGCCCGCGATCCAGAACTGCTGTCGTATTGCCCTGTGTCACAAGCGAATCAACGCGAGTAAAGATCTTGATTCGGCTGCCGATGGTCGCTGAGCCGGGTTCGGGGCCGGCGTCGGGAGCCGAGGCCAGGGTGTAGACGCTGCCGTCGGCGCTGCCCAGCACCAGCTTGCCGTCGGCGCGGCGCGCGATCGCGGTGAATTGGACCTGCTGGGCGTCGGCGATATTGACCTGTGTCGCGTGGGCAGCGGCCAGATCGACCACGAAGTAGCCGCCGCGCGCGGCGAGGTAGACCCTGCCGCGGTCGTCGGCGGCCAACGCGGTTGCGGGCCCCGGCAGCGCTACTAAACGGGGTGCGGCACCAAAAAGGGCGACGCTGGCCGGTGCCGCGGGGTCGCTGCCCGGGCTCAGAACCGCCAATTGGTGAGTGGCGCTGTCGAAGACCGCTGCCTGCGGGTGTCCGCCCAGCGGCAGCACCGCACCGGCTGGGTCCTGCGACGCCGGCGGGGAGTCGGCCGCCTGCGCGGGCTCGATCGTCGGCGGCTTGACAATCAGCGGGTTCGACGAACATCCCGTCACCAGTGCCAGCAAAACCAGCACTTCAACAAACAGCCTTTGAACTGCGGATATAGCGGCTTCGCGGGCAATATCACCGTGTCGCCTGCATCCAGTCGCACTGGGGAGGTATCGTCGCGATATGACCGTCATCGTTGACAGGTATACCGCAGACCACGAGTTTGCTGTCGAAGACATCTCGACTGGCATTTTGGCAAGCGGATACGGTCAAGTCGGTGATGGACGCAGCTTTTCCTTCCATATCGAGCACCGATCACTGGTAGTCGAGGTTTACCGGCCGCGCCTGGCCAGCCCGGTTCCGCAGGCTGAGGATGTGGTCGCGAGGTCGGTCCGCAGCCTGGTCGACATCGACCTCACCGACGAGCGCAGCCTGACCGCGGCGGTGCGTGACTCGGTCGCGAACGCGGCGCCGGTCGCGCGTTAGTCGCATCCTCAGGCAGCTACCCGCACCAGGTACGGTGGCGGCGACATGACTGTGATCTTGCTAAGACACGGCCGATCCACCTCGAACACCGCGGGCATTCTGGCTGGCCGCGCCGAGGGCGTCGACCTCGACGACAAGGGCCGCGAGCAGGCTCTGGGCCTGATCGATCGGATTGGTGAGCTGCCGATCCGGGCGCTGATCTGCTCGCCAATGCAGCGCTGCCGCCGCACGCTGGAACCGCTCGCCGAGGCGCTGTCCCTGCAACCCGTGATCGAGGACCGGCTGGCCGAAGTGGACTACGGCGAATGGACGGGCCGCAAACTCGGCGACTTGGCGAGCGAGCCGTTGTGGCGGGTGGTTCAGGCTCACCCAAGCGCTGCAGTGTTCCCCGGCGGAGAGGGCCTGGCGCAGGTGCAGGCGCGTGCGGTGTCCGCTGTGCGCGAACACGACCGCAGGCTGGGCTTGGGGTACGGGGGCGAGCAAGGCGGCGACGCGCTATGGGTGGCCTGTACTCACGGCGACGTCATCAAGTCGGTAATCGCCGACGCATACGGCATGCACCTGGACAGCTTTCAGCGCGTCAACGCCGATCCGGCGTCGGTGAGTGTGATCCGTTACACCCAGCTGCGGCCGTTCGTGCTGCATGTCAACCACACCGGCGCGCGGCTGTCCGCCGCGTTGCGCGCCGCGCCCCCGCCGCCCAAGGCTGAGCCCCAGGCTGAGTCGGAGGCGGCGTCCGGCGACGCGGTGGTCGGCGGCTCTACCGACTAGCCGGTATTTTGGAATTGCCATGGCCCGCGCTATTCATGTCTTCCGCACACCCGACCGTTTCGTGGCCGGGACTGTCGGGCAACCCGGAAACCGCACCTTCTACATCCAAGCGGTGCACGACACCCGGGTGGTGTCGGTGATATTGGAAAAGCAACAGGTTGCGGTGCTGGCCGAGCGCATCGGCGCGTTGCTACTCGAGGTGAATCGCAGGTTCGGCACACCGGTCCCCCCGGAGCCCGCCGAGATCGACGACCTCAGCCCGTTGGTCACGCCCGTCGACGCGGAGTTTCGGGTTGGGACGATGGGTCTGGGCTGGGACTCGGAGGCCCAGACCGTGGTCGTCGAATTGCTGGCCGTCACCGACGCCGAATTCGACGCATCGGTGGTGCTCGACGACACCGAGGAGGGGCCAGATGCAGTGCGGGTGTTCCTGACGCCCGAATCGGCACGGCAGTTCGCCACCCGGTCCACCCGCGTCATCTCGGCGGGACGTCCGCCGTGCCCGCTGTGTGAAGAACCGCTGGACCCCGCGGGCCACATCTGCCCGCGCACCAATGGTTACAAGCGCAGCGAGTTGCTCGGGCCCAGCGATGACCCCCAGGAGTGACGAGCATGACCAGCGTGAGGTGTTGCGCACCGGCGAACTGACGGTCATCGGACGCATCCGCTCAGCCAGCAACGCCACCTTTTTATGCGAATCGACACTGGAAGAACGCAGCGTGCACTGCGTCTACAAACCGGTCTCGGGTGAGCAGCCGCTGTGGGACTTCCCCGATGGGACCCTGGCCGGACGCGAACTAGGCGCGTACCTGGTGTCGACCGAGTTGGGTTGGAACATAGTTCCGTACACGATGATTCGCGACGGGCCCGCGGGCCCCGGCATGCTGCAGTTGTGGGTGGAGCAGCCCACTGACGACCACGACGCCGCGGACTCGGATGCCCAGCCAGGCCCTGACTTGGTTGATCTCATTCCCGTCGGCAAGCTGCGCCCGGGTTATCTGCCGGTGCTGCGCGCCTACGACTACGCCGGCGACGAGGTCATCCTGATGCACGCCGACGACACCCGGTTACGGCGGATGGCCGTGTTCGACGTCCTGATCAACAACGCCGATCGCAAGGGCGGCCACATTTTGTACGGGCTCGACGGCCGCGTGTACGGGGTGGACCACGGTGTCTGCCTGCACGTCGAGAACAAACTGCGCACAGTGCTGTGGGGGTGGGCCGGCAAGCCGGTCGATGACGAGACGCTGGCGGGCGTGGCCGTCCTGGCCGATGCGCTTAACGGCCAATTCGCCGACGCACTGGCCGAGCAGATCACCCGCGCGGAAGTCGAGGCGCTGCGCCGGCGCGCGCGCACGCTGCTGGCCGATCCGGTGATGCCCGGACCGAACCGGCATCGTCCCATTCCGTGGCCGGCGTTTTAGGTCGGGCTGCATCGTCGGCGATACTGAGTCCGTGAGCCGGGCCGCGTACGACGTAACAGACGCGGCATTGGCTGCCGATCTCGCCGCAGATGCGGGGGAGTTGCTGCTGAAAGTGCGCGAAGAGATCGGATTCGGCCATCCATGGGCGCTCGGCGACGCGGGCGACAGCCTGGCCAACGAACTACTGCTGCGGCGGCTGCGGGCCGAGCGTCCGGGTGACGCGGTGCTCAGCGAAGAGGCATACGACGATCTGGTTCGGTTGAAGTCCGATCGGGTGTGGATCATCGACCCGGTGGACGGCACCCGTGAGTTCTCCACGCCAGGGCGCGACGACTGGGCGGTGCATATCGCGCTGTGGCAGCGTTCAACCGGCGGTTCTACTGACGGCCCTGCCGGCGATAGCGGCGAAATCACCGACGCGGCAGTGTCATTGCCGGCCCGCGGGAACATGGTGTACCGCAGCGACACCGTCACCGCCGACGCCGCGCGCGTCGGCATTCCCGACACCATCCGGATAGCCGTCAGCGCCAACCGGCCACCCACGGTGCTGCACCGCATGCGTCAGACACTGTCCATCCAGCCGGTGGGGATCGGCTCGGCGGGCGCTAAGGCCATGGCCGTCATCGACGGCCACGTCGATGCCTATGTGCACGCCGGCGGCCAATGGGAATGGGATTCGGCGGCGCCGGCCGGGGTGCTGATGGCCGCCGGAATGCACGCGTCCCGACTGGACGGTTCGCCGCTGCGTTACAACCAGCCCGACCCGTATCTGCCCGACTTCGTGATGTGTCGCGTCGAACTGGCCGAGATGCTGCTCGGAGCCATCCGGCAGGACTGGCGCTGACTTTCGACGTTTAGAGTCAGGGGATGCAATCGTGGCCTTCCGCGCAGGTTCCGGTATTGCCGGGACGTGGCCCTGAGCTCCGGCTGTACGACACCTCTGACCGGCAGGTGCGCCCGTTGGCGCCCGGACCCACCGCGACTATGTACGTCTGCGGGATCACGCCGTATGACGCCACCCATCTGGGTCACGCCGCGACGTATCTGGCGTTCGACCTGATACATCGACTGTGGCTGGACCTCGGTCACGACGTGCACTACGTGCAGAACGTCACCGACGTGGACGATCCCTTGTTCGAGCGCGCGGCCCGGGACGGAATCGACTGGCGCGACCTGGCCGAACGCGAGGTCGCCCTGTTCCGCCAGGATATGACGGCGCTGCGGGTGCTGCCGCCGCGTGAGTATGTCGGGGCCACCGAAGCGATCGCCGAAATCGTCGAAATCGTCGAAAAATTGCTGGCTTCCGGGGCGGCGTACGTCGTCGATGACGAATACCCGGACGTGTATTACCGGGCGGACGCCACGCCGCAGTTCGGCTACGAGTCCGGCTATGACCGAGAGACCATGCTGCGGCTGTTCGAGCAACGCGGCGGGGACCCGCATCGGCCCGGCAAGACCGACGAGCTCGATGCCCTACTGTGGCGGGCCGAACGGCCCGGGGAGCCCAGCTGGCCGTCGCCGTTCGGCCCAGGGCGGCCGGGCTGGCACGTGGAATGCGCGGCGATCGCGCTCAGCCGCATCGGTAGCGGGATCGATATCCAGGGCGGGGGCAGCGACCTGATCTTTCCGCACCACGAATTCACCGCCGCGCACGCCGAATGCGTCAGGGGCGAAAGGCGATTCGCCCGCCATTACGTGCACGCCGGGATGATCGGCTGGGAAGGGCACAAGATGTCCAAGAGCCTGGGCAACCTGGTGCTGGTCTCGGGGCTACGCGCCGAAGGCGTTGAGCCGGCGGCCGTTCGGCTGGGACTGCTGGCCGGGCACTACCGTGCGGACCGGTTTTGGAGCCAACAGGTGCTCGACGAAGCGACGGCCCGGCTGGCCCGCTGGCGCGCCGCGACCGCCCTGCCGGCCGGACCGGACGCTTCCGACGCCATCGCCCGGGTGCGCCAGTACTTGGCCGATGACCTCGATACTCCTAAAGCGATTGCAGCACTTGATGGTTGGACCACGGACGCGCTTGAGTACGGCGGTCACGACACGGGCGCGCCGGGTTTGATGGCAACCGCCATCGATGCCTTACTAGGGGTAAGCGTGTAATAAGTCATGACATCGCTACAGGACAAAGTCATTTTCATCACAGGTGGCGCCCAGGGAATCGGGGCTGAGGTCGCCCGCCGGCTGCGCGATAAGGGCGCCAAACTCGTTCTCACCGATCTCGACGAAGCCGCGCTGACCGCGCTGGCCGCTCAACTCGGCGGCGAGGACCGGGTAGTGACCGTGGTTGCGGACGTGCGTGACTTGCCCGCCATGCAGGCCGCCGCCGCCAAGGCCGTCGAACGTTTCGGCGGCATCGACGTTGTCGTAGCCAACGCCGGCATTGCCAGCTACGGGTCGGTCTTACAGGTGGACCCGGAGGCCTTCAAGCGGGTATTGGACGTCGACGTGCTGGGTGTTTTCCACACCGTGCGCGCCACGTTGCCCGCGGTGATCGACCGCCGCGGCTATGTGCTGATCGTCTCGTCGCTGGCCGCGTTCGCGGCGGCTCCAGGGCTCGCGTCATATACCACGGCGAAGGCCGGCGTCGAGAACTTCGCCAACGCGCTGCGATTGGAGATCGCCCACCGCGGCGTCAGCGTCGGCTCGGCACACATGTCGTGGATCGACACCGCCCTGGTCCGCGACAGCAAGACCGACCTGCCCTCGTTCGGCGAACTGCTGGCGAAGTTGCCTTGGCCATTGAACAAGACCACCACCTTGGATAAGTGCGCGGCGGCGTTCGTCGAGGGCATCGAGGGCCGCAAACACCGCGTGTATTGCCCGGATTGGGTGGGCCTGTTCCGCTGGCTCAAGCCGGTGCTGTCCACCGCGGTCGGCGAACTTCCCATCCGCAAAAACACTGCTGAGCTGTTGCCCCGAATGGACGCCGAAGTCGCCGCGCTGGGTCGTTCCACCAGCGCCTACAACGAGGGACTGGAGAAGCCTTAGCGCCCGAAGCCCGGACGGCGCCGGCGCAGGTAGCGTTCGAACTCGGCGGCCAGGGCGTCGCCGTCGATCTTGCCCAGCGCCTCGTTCACATCGACCTCGGCGTCGCCACGCTCCTCGAGTGACACCACGTATTCGGCCAAGTCCTCGTCCTCGGCGGCCATCTCGCTGATCGATTCTTCCCACTCCTCGGCCTGCGCGGGCAGGTCAGCCAGCGGAACCTCGATGTCGAGCACGTCTTCGACGCGGCGCAGCAGCGCAACCGTCGCCTTCGGGTTCGGCGGGTGTGACACATAGTGCGGGACGGCCGCCCAGAACGTCACCGCTGGGATCCCGGCGGCCACGCAGGCGTCCTGGAACACCCCGGCAATACCGGTCGGGCCCTCGTAGCGGGTCTCTTCCAGGCCGAACAGCTTTGCCGACTCGGGGGAGTAGGCGGCGCCCGAGACCGGCACCGGTCGGGTGTGCGGCGTGTCGGCCAGCAATGCCCCGAGAATCACCACGGTGTCGACGTTGAGCTTGTCGGCGATGGCCACCAACTCGGCGCAGAATGTGCGCCAGCGCATATTCGGCTCCACCCCGTGCATCAACACCACGTCGCGGTCGCTGCCCGGGGGGCGGCAATGTGAGATCCGCATCGCCGGCCACACCAGCTCACGGGTGACGCCGTCAACTTGGCGGATGACCGGCCGATTTACCTGGTAGTCGTAATATGCCTCGTCGTCGATCTCGATGATCGGATCCGCTTCCCAGATGGCGTCCAGGTGCTCTACCGCGTCGCTCGCCGCGTCGCCGGCGTCGTTCCAGCCCTCAAACGCCGCCACGATGACGGTGTTGTGCAGTTCGGGCAGCGCGCTGCGATCGGGCCCACCATCCTGCAAAGTCACAGACTTAGGGTACGGCGTCCGAAGCGGTGTGCATCGACACGCACCAGACTAGTTGCATAGGACTACTATGCTTATGGGGTGACGGCCGCTAAGGAACAGCACTACGACACCGATCTGCTCGAAGTCATGGCCACGCGCGTGGTGGCGGGTGACGGTCGAGTCGAAATACGTTCGGCTGCAATCCGGGTTACCTCGGGTGACGACGTAGACTTTTCTGGCCGAGAGGCGTTGCAACGGTTCCGGGTCCCTGCCGGTATCCGCCACGCTCGGCGGAGTCAAGGACGCCTTCCGTTACGGAAGGAACGTGCGTGAGCGCTTACGCGAACGCCCTGCATCCGAACATCCGCCCCGACTGCACCGACGAACTGACGGCTGCTCTCGGCCGGCGGATCATGGTGATCGACGGCGCGATGGGCACGGCGATCCAGCGGGACCGGCCGGACGAGGCCGGTTACCGCGGCGACCGGTTCACGGAGTGGCCGACCGCTCTTCAGGGCAACAACGACCTGCTCACCCTGACGCAGCCGCAGATCATCGAGGGGATCCACCGCGAGTACCTCGAGGCGGGCGCCGACATCCTGGAGACCAACACGTTCAACGCGAACGCGATCTCGCTCTCCGACTACGACATGGGGCACCTCAGCTACGAGCTGAACTACGCCGGCGCTGCCCTGGCGCGGGCGGCCTGCGACGAGTTCAGCACCCCGGAGAAGCCCCGCTACGTCGCCGGCGCCATCGGGCCGACGACCCGGACCGCGTCGATCTCGCCGGACGTCAACGACCCCGGAGCCCGCAACGTCTCCTACGACCAGCTGGTCGCCGCCTATCTCGAAGCCGCCAACGGCCTGGTCGACGGTGGGGCTGACCTCCTCATCATCGAGACGATCTTCGACTCGCTGAACGCCAAGGCGGCGGTGTTCGCCGTCGAGACGCTGTTCGAGGACCGCGGCCGCCGCTGGCCGGTGATCATCTCGGGCACCATCACCGATGCTTCCGGGCGGACATTGTCCGGTCAGGTCACCGAAGCATTCTGGAACGCGATCAGGCACGCGAAGCCGATCGCGGTCGGCCTCAACTGCGCCCTGGGCGCGCCGGAGATGAGGCCCTACATCGCCGAGATGGCGCGGATCGCCGACACCTTCGTCTCCTGCTACCCGAACGCCGGCCTGCCCAACGCCTTCGGCGAGTACGACGAGTCCCCGGAGCATCAGGCCGGCTACATCGCCGAGTTCGCCGAGGCCGGCCTGGTCAACCTGGTCGGTGGTTGCTGCGGAACGACGCCGGCGCACATCGCTGAGATCGCCAAGGTCGTCGAGGGCAAGGCGCAGCGCGAGTTGCCGGAGATCGCGGCGGCCACCCGGCTCTCGGGCCTGGAGCCGCTCAACATCACCGACGGCTCCCTGTTCGTGAACATCGGTGAGCGCACCAACATCACCGGCTCCGCCCGGTTCCGCAACCTGATCAAGGCCGAGGACTACGACACCGCGCTGTCGGTCGCCCTGCAGCAGGTCGAGGTCGGTGCGCAGGTCATCGACATCAACATGGACGAGGGCATGATCGACGGCATCGCCGCGATGGACCGGTTCACCAAGCTGATCGCGGCCGAGCCGGACATCAGCCGCGTCCCGGTGATGATCGACTCCTCCAAGTGGGAGGTCATCGAAGCGGGCCTGAAGAATGTGCAGGGCAAGCCGATCGTCAACTCGATCTCCATGAAGGAAGGCGAGGAGAAGTTCATCCGCGAGGCACGGCTGTGCCGCAAGTACGGCGCCGCCGTCGTCGTGATGGCCTTCGACGAGCAGGGTCAGGCCGACAACCTGGAGCGACGCAAGGAGATCTGCGGGCGCGCCTACCGGATCCTGACCGAAGAGGTCGGCTTCCCGGCCGAGGACATCATCTTCGACCCGAACTGCTTTGCGCTGGCGACCGGTATCGAGGAGCACGCGACGTACGGGATCGACTTCATCGAGGCCTGCGCCTGGATCAAGGAGAACCTTCCCGGGGTGCACATCTCCGGCGGTATCTCGAACGTGTCGTTCTCGTTCCGGGGCAACAACCCTGTCCGCGAGGCGATTCATGCGGTGTTCCTGTTCCACGCCATCAAGGCCGGCCTGGACATGGGCATCGTCAACGCGGGTGCGCTGGTGCCCTACGACTCGATCGACGCCGAGCTGCGGGACCGGATCGAGGACGTCGTCCTGAACCGTCGAGAGGACGCGGCCGAAAGGCTCCTGGAAATCGCTGAACGGTTCAACAGCGATGAGCAGGCCTCGGGGATGGGTGCCCAGGTGGCAGCCGAGTGGCGCAGCCTTCCGGTCCGCGAGCGGATCACGCATGCCCTGGTCAAGGGCATCGACGCCGACGTCGAGTCGGACACCGAGGAATTGCGGGCCGAGATCGCCGCCGCAGGTGGTCGCCCGATCGAGGTGATCGAGGGCCCGCTGATGGACGGCATGAACGTCGTCGGTGACCTCTTCGGCGCGGGCAAGATGTTCCTGCCCCAGGTCGTGAAGTCGGCCCGGGTGATGAAGAAGGCTGTTGCGTACCTGCTGCCGTACATCGAGGCCGAGAAAGAGAAGGCCGGCGACGCTAACGACTCTGTAGCGGGGGACACCAACGGCACGATCATCATGGCGACCGTGAAGGGCGACGTCCACGACATCGGCAAGAACATCGTGGGGGTCGTCCTGCAGTGCAACAACTACACCGTGATCGACCTCGGTGTGATGGTGCCTGCCCAGAAGATCCTGGACGCGGCGAAGGAGCACAACGCTGACATCATCGGGCTGTCCGGCCTGATCACCCCGTCCCTGGACGAGATGGTCAACTTCGCCGTCGAGATGGAGCGTCAGGGGCTGGAGATCCCGCTGCTGATCGGTGGCGCGACCACCTCGCGCGCCCACACGGCCGTGAAGGTGTCGCCGCGTCGTAGCGGTCCGGTGGTCTGGGTCAAGGACGCTTCCCGCTCGGTGCCGGTCGCTGCTGCGCTCCTCGACGACAAGCAGCGTCCAGCCCTGCTGG
>Ga0182014_10005103_pt1 | contig 14721 bp, 14 predicted proteins | sample 612S2DmetaG_FD_120489 | JGI IMG/M metagenome (GOLD analysis project Ga0182014, IMG submission 120489) | Permafrost microbial communities from Stordalen Mire, Sweden - 612S2D metaG | ecosystem: Environmental > Terrestrial > Soil > Wetlands > Permafrost | place: Sweden: Stordalen | collected... | reverse complement strand
TTAAGAAGAAACAACATATATTAATTTCCTAAGGAAAATAGGAACTTGGGAAAAAAATAAGTTCTCCTTAAGAAGAAACAACATATATTAATTTCCTAAGGAAAATAGGAACTTGGGAAAAAATTTAGTTCTCCTTAAGAAGAAACGACATATATTAATTTCCTAAGGAAATTCAAAATTATGAAAACAATTTGGTTCTCCTTAAGAAGGGACAACATATATTAATTTCCTAAGGAAATTCAAAATTATGAAAACAATTTGGTTCTCCTTAAGAAGGAACAACATATATTAATTTCCTAAGGAAAATAGGAACTTTGGAAAAAATTGAGTTCTCCTTATTAATATAGATATCCTTAGTCCCAAAAATAATCGAGTTAGCAACAACAGAAATGCCTAGATGATACAGATATAATGCTGCTCAGATAGGCTCTTAGAAAAGAGATTTAACTACAAATTTTTTTAGGATATTATTTTTAATGTGATGATAAAAAATATAAGGTTTAAATTGTTATTTAAACCTTTTTATATAGTATTATGTTGTAGAGTTATTTGTTTAATACTATATAAACTTAATGATGTAGTAATCAAAGAGTAAATGAAAATGAATAAATGTCAATGTTTTTCCAAAAACAGAAAAAGTTAGTTCCTTCGGAAATGGATATATATGATAGCTTCCTAAGGAGATTTTTGCATCAACGTTTTTTTATAATTATATGTTCAATATATTTCACCCTTTCATCCAAGAGTAATTCATTCAAAGCCTCATCTGCAGATGCTATCTCGGTTATTATTTTTTGTCTTCCATACCTGCCTTTGAACTGTATACCTGTCGATATTAACCCAAATATATCAAGTTCAGACACCAAATCTTTAACTCTTCTTGAAGTTACTGTTCCTAAGGAAATGGCTGTACACATGTCTATGTAAAGTGGATATAAGTTTGTTACTGTCGGCTCAAGACGTTTTGCTTTAAGTAAACATATACAAGCGGCTAGTACGATTTTAGACTGGGTTGGTAGTTGTCGAACGTGTGACCTCACCATGTCATTCTCCACTTTTACAAACGCTTTGCGGACATCCATCTCCTCTATTTTGTTCGCCCCGTTTCCTTCGGCAATTTCTCCGGCAATCCTGAGAATATCTATTGCTCGCCTTGCATCGCCATGTTCCTGAGCAGATAATGCTGCACATAATGGAATTACCACATCATCTAATGCACCAGATCTAAAACCAAGCTCAGCTCTTATCCGAAGTATATCTATCAATTGTTCAGCGTTGTACGGTGGTATAGGAATTTCGCAATTTCCGACGACACTTCGAACATGCGGTTCCAGTTGGGATTTCAGTTTGAAGTCATTTGTTATACAGATTACGCTAGGTGTATAACCTGTGACGTCAGATATTGTTCTCACGATACTGTTTATAATGTTTGGTTCGTGTGACTTATCCAGTTCATCAAAGACGATTATCATCATACCGTCGTAATAACGGAAAAGATCGCTGAAATAAACCCTATAGTCTGTTGCAGAATGTCCTAAACTACTCGGCATCACACCAGCTACATCGGGCATCTGTGAGATGATGGTTCGCCACATGTTATATTCAGATGGTGTCTGCACGCAGTTGACATAAATTGTATGTAGAAGTATTCTTTTTTCTGAAGCAACTTCCAATAAGTCCTTTAAAACAAGTTTAGTTAGCATCGTTTTACCTGTACCAGAATGCCCAGAGACAAATATGTTATGGGGTACACAATCTCGAAAAACATCTTTCATATATGCAATGTACTCCTTGATCTGTTCTGTACGGTGCAGAACATGACTTAGGCGTTCGGGGGTATATGCCGATAGCAAAACCCGTTTTCTAAGAAAAATAGAATCTTCCAATTCAGATTCTGCTCGGATCATATTTTTGTCCATTAGACCACATCCATACAGAAAAGAGTGGTTTTCAAGCTCTCAACAAAAAAAAGCAGAAAAACTTTAATATCAAAAATAACGTATAGTCTATTTATCATTACAAGTTCCTCTTAAGGGGATTGGGTCCAGGCTCCACCCTGGACCTCTAAATATTATCTTTTTCTTATTTAGAAGTTTTATATAGTATATAAACTTTTTATTTTCTGTTAGAAAACATACATTTAGTTTCCGGCTCTCTAAGGGGATTTTCATGAAATTTTCTTTCTAGGTTATATTTTGAAGCTTCGCTTGAGAATTTCTTCATGATCCTGAATACAGGCTTTTTCCTAGCTAAATTGCAAGACATATTTGGTTATATGCTGCTGTTTTTGTGAAATCCTCGTGGCCTTGTGATTATCAACGACAATAGATGTCCAAAAGTTAATCTCATGAGTTGTATGGGAAGGACATGATAAAAGATACCTACAGCTCATAGAAGTTCTATTTGAAGATATTTGAGAATCTCTCATTTATTGTTAGATTTATTTTAGTTATATATTTTATTGTATAGTCTATAAATAGTTATATTAGAAACTATTTAGTAAATATTTCTTAGGAGATGGTAACAGAAATTAGAAAAAAATGGTTTCATCAATTAATAAAAAAATGCAACGATGTTTGTATAGTATTAAAAACTATATTAGGATCCTCAGGATACAAATTACTTATTTTAGCAGAAAGTCAATCAAAAAATTAGTTATCATTGATCAAAATCTAATTGAAATTTGACACATGTGGAGTGCGTGGGATGGTCTTTGGGACTTGTTCTCAAAAGATAAAGGAATGAACCAAGAAGCCACTTAGTCTTCAGCTGAGTGTTAGTTCACAAAAATACTTTATTAAGAGAAATCAAAATGTGACTCTAACATTGAATTAAAACTTCAGTTTAGTGTTAAAAGAAAAAAGAAAGAAATCGCAATAACTCAAAAGGAAACATCGTTTTTCACTGCTGATCAAAAAGGATAAACGTAAGCCACCATCGTCATAGCTGCTATTATTTCTAGAAATCTGTAGAAATTCTTTTGAACAAAAAAATCTCCATTAATTTGAATCTAATTATTTTTATATATTATTAATCATCTTATTATAAGTTTTTTTTTTGCTTATCGCAGCCGATAAACACTAATTTTCTACTAAGTTGTTAATATATAACTTACGCGCTGAATGTCAAAAACAAATTACAATAGGCATTATAGCCTATAGTCTGCTTTAAACTTTTGAGGGTTTAATGCCATTGATTTTTTTTGGTTCAACCGCGTAAGTCCTATATTTATTGGGCCGTTATTTGGGTGTGTTCATATGTTACAGATCAAATTTGATATTTATGTAAAATTTACTATATTTGCCCACATTTGAGAATACCAATATTATTTTTTTGTGGATGTATTTTTTTGTCCGTTTTTAGTGACATTCCCCAAATTTTGGCCAACATTAATTTTTATTACCTAGCTTCATCAATCTGCCAAATGCGGAGCTATAGTTGCGTTATTGAATGTATCCCCTGCAAATTCTCCCTTATTAACTGTGGTTCCTGGATTATCTCCACTGTTATATTTGGTTGCTCCATTGGTTCCATTGATGTAGCTGTCTCCTGGATGTTCTCCAGTGTTAACTGTGCCTCCGGGCAAGTAACCAAAGTTAAATGTAGATCCTGCATAAGGCCCCATATAAACTTTTGTTCCTGGACGAAGTCCACTGTTATACGTGTTTCCTGAATTCAGTCCCTTGTTAATTGTGTTCGAGGCCGCTTTTCCTGTATTAATGGTAGTGCTAGACCCTGCATAAGGTCCCTCACTAACTTTGGTTCCTGAAGATGTCGGTGCTCCTGAAGATAACATTGGGTTTCCCATTTGGTTTCCCATTGGGTTTCCCATTTGGTTTCCTAAGGATGGCGAAATTGGATCTGGTCCGCTAGCTATGATCGCTGGATCGGGATCTGGATCCAACTCTGTTTTAACTTTTTTTGCTACCTTATGATGTGATTTCTTGTGTTTAACGATTGAGTGGTCTGTTGCCGCAGCTGTCACAGATATTAAAAAAGATATTACTATTAAAAGGCATATTGTTGCTTTTTTTATGTCAAGTCTTTGTTTTTTCGTTCTTATCCTCTCCTTCATTTGGTCTATTTTGTATATTATTTGGACGGTTACGCTTCTTGAAATATATGGTGCTAATACTAACTCCTATAGGAATCTTATTCGCACAATGAAATTTTTGATCCCCAGTATTTAACATATTAAGTAATTCTAGGATATAAATCTATACAGCTTAAATATATATACGCATTATATGCTACTTATGTGCATGTATACTTATTAAAAGTCAAGTCCTTAAAACAATCTCATAAGAAAACTAGCATTTTCGGATACCATGAGCTGACTTGTGATGCTCAAGTTTAGGTAGCGCTTCATCAATCGCTTTTCCAATTTCAAATTTATCACAAGTTCAAAAAACAATTCCATGATGATCAAGGGAATGTGTTGTCACAAAAATAAGAAAATATGAGTCAAGATTCCATACTTTGGCTATAGATATATTAATAAAAAAATGATGGACGATTTAACCTGGATAAAACAATATCAATGGCCATCTTTACTGAGGTAAGATAAGTAAATTTCAGTTAGTTTATTTTATTCAACTGTCGATTATTGGGCATGGTTTTTATTTTTCTATTAGTTAGTAATCAGACTTATAAGATATATGCAGAGGGTCGAAAAATATCAACTTATTAAGACAAGAGGTTATTTATACTGTACAAATATAGAGATTCGAGAAAAATTGAAAAATGTACGATTTTTATTAAAAATAACAATTTTGATTTTTTTTCCCATCCATTAAATATTTTTTCCCACTGTTTTAATGATTTCTTACATGAAGCCTACAGCAAAAAAGGTGTTTGAATCTAAGGCGGAAAGTCTATTCCTCTGAGGGTATCAACCCTATAAGGAGTGGTAGTTCATTGGAATTATTTGATCAATAACTCTCCACTCCTCTTTAGACTAGATTTTACTATTTTTTAATTAAGATTAGCATTTTCGCTCCTTAGGTTTAAAATCAAGTGCAGAAGCTTTATGATTTAAACTTATATTTTCGACAATTCTCTGCTTAAGGTTATTGATTTCTTAGTTTGACTGCGCAAATTATACCAAGTATTTATTTATTTTTTACTATGATATACTTAGACACTGTTTTATCATTGCTGCCATCAGCATTTTTTACCTTTAAGCTAACTTTGTAACTTCCGACTTTAGTGTATTCATGTACGGAATTCTGGCTTTTTGAAGTCTTTCCATCTCCGAATTTCCAAGACCATGAATTAGGTGATCCAGTACTTTTATCATTAAATATTACTGTTAATGGCGCTTTTCCAGATGTAGGAGATGCCGAGAATGCAGCAATAGGAAGTACTGGTTTTGCTGGAAGAGGACCTATAAATTGCCCGAGTGCCATAGGGCTTTCACCTACATTCACCGTAGCAGTAACTTTGTTAGTTGCTGCGTCAATTATGGAAACACTATTGCTACCGCTGTTTACGACATAAACTTTTTTTCCATTCGGGGTGACCGCAACTCCAATAGGTTGGAATCCTACATTCACCGTAGCTGTAACGTTGTTAGTTGCAGTATCAATTACAGAGACATTATTAGTGTATTCATTCGTCACATATGCCTTTGTTCCATCTGGATTTACTGCAATTCCATCAGCTCCACTTCCAACAGTCACTGTTGAAGTAACTGTGTTTGTGGCTGTGTCAATTACAGAAACATCCTTATTGACCATGTTTGTTACATATACTTTTGTTCCTGTCGGGTTGACTACTATTCCGCTAGGATAGTTATCGACATTCACCGTGGCAGTAACTGTGTTTGTGGTTGTATCAATTACAGAGACAGTGTTACTGACCATATTTGTCACATATGCCCTTGTTCCATCTGAACTGACTGCAATTGCTTGAGGATAACTTCCTACAGGCACCGTGGCTATCACAGTATTAGTCATAGTGTTAATTACAGAGACAGTATTGCTGACAATGCTTGTCACATACAGCTTTGTTCCAGCTGGGTTGATTGCAACTCCAAAAGGTTCGGATTCTACATCCAATGTGTATATAACTTTGTTTTTGGTAGTGTCAATTATGGAGACGTTATTGCTACCTGCGTTCGTTACATATACCTTCTTTCCATTCGGGTTTACTGCAACTCCACAAGGTAAGTCTCCAACGTTCACTATGGATGTAACCTTGTTTATAGCTATGTCAATTACAGAGACAGTATTGCTGCCCGCGTTCGTAATATATGCATATGGCTCTGCGCCTGCGATACTTGCTAGAATTAAAAGTGCCAGAATAGTAATTCCTAAAGCCTTTAGGAGTGCATGCCCTCTACTTGCTTTATTATTTGTCACTTGTTTCATATTCAGCCTCTTTATTTGGATCTCGATATTAATGATGAAAACTAGCTACAAAAATACAAATAGATAATATTTCATTCAGCAAAGTAAACTTTTCTACTGAGAAAATATATTTTTTAATTTATTTAAATATTATTTATATTGCATTTAGTTATCAAACTTATAAAAATCTTGATGATGTCATTATGCCAACAACATTTTAACTTGCAAAACAGTTATTCTGAAGAAAAATATTTAATCCACAAATAGAAGGTGTAATTCATTAAATCAGGAACTATAGTGGAATTCGATAAACTCCTAAATTTCATTATATGTTTATAAATCGTATATATTATCACTCGTGAAAATCAGAAGTTTCTCAAAATCCTCTTAAATTTCCATGGCACTCGATGACTAAAAAGTCTGTTTAGTTTAGTTTGACGTGCTCAGAAGTATCAAGATAAACTACACTTTCATAGATATTACAGCAGTGATCAGCAATCCTTTCAATGTAGCGAATCATGAAAAGTAAATATGTGGCTTTGGAAATGATATTTTTGTCTGTTGCCATCATTTCTATCAACTCAACCCAAACTTTATAAAAAAGCCTATCTACTTCATCATCTCGAGCTGCTGTCGTCCTCGCGAGTTCTTGGTCACGCGTCTCGAAAGCCCTGAGGTCTTTGAGAGATCCCTCCCGAAAAGGCAGAGAAAGCGTTCAAAAAATGGTTAAAAAGGCACTATATAGGACGCAAGAACATACAATGGAGAAGCTCACTATGTTTTTAGGTAGAAGGCGGCGGAGCTGCAACGACCCCCTACTTCTGATGCGTTTAAGTGAGACAGTGCCCGAGGAACAAGAAGCATGGATTACAGAGCAGCATGTTAAAAAGTTGTTCAAAGAATATATTGATACTCTTCCAGAAGAAAAACACCAGCTTGTGTAGTACTTTCGGATCTCGAGCGGAGTCTTGTGGATTGTAGGCATCGGCAATGTTGGAACGCGCGGTCTGGTCCTTCTTCTCGAAAGAGTTACAAAAGATGATGCACTGATATTGCAATTGAAAGAGGTAGGCCCATCGGTCCTGGAACCTTACGTCGCAAAGAAAGATTATACTAGCCACGCTCAAAGCATGGTGGTTAGCCAGAAGCTGATACAGGCAGCCAGCGACATTTTTCTGGCCGGTCTTCAGGATCCATTGACTGGAATCAGGTACTACTGGTGGCAGTTTAAAGATATGAAGGGCTTTTTTGATTTAGATTCATTGGACAAAGTCTGATTGGGAAAATATCTCGAGGTGTGCAGTTTATGTCTGGCCAGAGCTCATGCACGGACAGGGGGCTGCAGCCTATATTTGGTGATATATTGGCAAAGGTGACGCTTTTTGTGAGGCAATAACTAACTTTGCTATTGCCTCTGTAGAACAGACGAAAAGTGATATATAGGGCACTTAAGGAGGCGATAAAATCCGGTCGCATTGAAGCCAAAAAGAGTTTATGAGGACTGATTGAAAGTTTCAGTACTATTATTAATTTTCAATCCGCTATAAACAAAGCCCTAACATACTTTATATAAGATGAAAACGCCTCTGTATGTCCTATCTACCGTTTATTGTTCGACTAATCATAAATTAGCTATCAAGATCGTTGCCGAAACAACAGCTTAAGTTCTATATTTATTAAATCTTTATCCAGTTGTGTCAAACATAACGTATGTGTAAGCTGCATCCCAGAAACTTCCATAAGGTGTGCAGGCATAGTTATCATTGTCAATGATGTGAGGAAATCCTAAATTCTCATCATGTAAGGATCTGTCATCATTATATGGGCTCGCTGACACAATTGTCAACTGTATTACTAAAAAGACTAACACAAGAATGCCAAGTATTTTTGTCATCCTATCAAATTTTTGTTTCTCCATATTTGAATCCACTCCAATTTTTTTTGCTTTAACTGCTTAAGTTTTATATTTATTAGGTATTTATCCAGTCGTTCCATGTATTATAGATCAAATATGACAAAATTGTCAAATTTGCATTATTTACCTGGATTTGGGAATACTGATATAATTTGTTTTTTTTATATGTATTTATATTTGTTATAATATATTTATCTCAGTATTCCCGTTATTTTTTCCGTCTTCAGATATTATAGCTTGGTGAATTTACAGAATCGTTGTGTCTGCAAATGTCGTGTTTAAATACTTCCCAGCATAAGTTTTGGGTCCTACGTTGGAAGCTGCAGTGTATGTTGCTGCTGGTCCAGCGTGCGGATTGGTTGTTATCCCCGAAAAGCCTTTTTTAGGCGCGTTGTTATATACGATTCCTGGAGAATTCCCAAAGTTAAATGTAGTTCCTGCATGCTCCCCCTGTAAAATTCTGTTTCCTGGGTAAGGGCCATCGTCAAATTGTATTCCTGCATTAACTCCCATATTAATTGTGTTCGAGGCTCCGTCTGGTGTATCAACGGTAGTGATAGATCCTGCATAATCCCCTAGATTATATTTGTTTGCTTGAAGCGGTGTTAGTTCTGTTTTGCCAGTTGCGATGTCTGGATCCAACGCCGTTTTAGCTTTTTTTGCTACATGTGATCCCTTATGATGTAAATTCTTGTTTTTAACGTCTGAGTTGTTGGCTGCTGCCGCAACTGTCATAGATATTAAAAAAGACATTATTATTAAAAGACAGATTGTTGTTTTTGTTCTGTCAAATCCTTGTTTTTTCGTTCTTATCCTCTCCTTCTTTTGGTCTATTTTGGATATTATTCAGATTTTTCTGTTTTCAATGCATTTCCAGTGGATACATATAATATGCAAACACCACTCCCAACAATATAGAATCAAATTAAAACATTCAAAATCCAGCTTGGAATATTAGGTGCTAATTATATGCCAAAGTGGAATATTACTAGCACAATTTAATTTTTAATTCCCTGTATTTAACATATTAAGTAATTCTAGAATATAAACTTATACAGATTAAAAATATATACTCTTTCCATACTATAAATAACCACATTTATGTTTTAATAGCCTGGTATTCAAAACAATGTCAAAACAAAAAATAACATTTTCAAATATAGTAAGGACTGATAGTGTAACATAAAATATTGAGAACAGGAGCTACAAGGCTTTCGTTATATTTTTCAAAAAAATTGAAAATATACTTTTTTTCCATTTGATTCTTGCTGAGACATGCAAATCTTCCTTAAAACCAAAAGATGTTCATAGGACAAAGCGAAGATTCACTGAATCTTCAGCTCAATGGATGTCAGCGTCAACTTCAACCCTGGTTACGTATGAAATTTTCTGTTGCTTCGTTGCTAAGATTGCCTATAGAAAATGCGAAATATCCTTAACTACTTAGTGATGTTCTTTCCAATAGTCTTTTTTCAAATACTCTTTTTGAGTTTACCATAGACTAATTGTTGTTTCTTGTTTTAGTTTTCGAATGATCGCGAGAGTGGTGACTTTTGACTTGTCCTCAACGAGTAACATCAGAAAATTCGCAATCATTGATCAAAATCTAATTGGAATTTGACACTCTTTGAATGCGTGGGATGATCTTTGGGACTTGTTCTCAAAAGATAACGAAATGAACCAAGAAGCCACTTAGTCTCCAGCTGAGTGTTAGTTCGCACAAATTGTTAATAACAAAAAAATAAGTATAAAAGTCACTGTCATTCAAGATCCTTGAAGACCTATAATTTTGGTTGTTCAAAAAGGGTGGGATATTTCTCTTTTAGTTATTTGGGGATGTCCTCATCTAATTTTGTATTATGAAGTGTTTTCACTTTAGAAAGCTGACCAAATAATAAAAAGTGAGCCCCACTAAGGTTAGCTCATTCAAGGTCATCTACTGTAAAGTTAGCGCCTGCAAGGTTAGCTTTTATAAGGTAAGTTCCTAGAAGGTTAGATCTTTTAAGGTTATCCTCTTTAAAGTTAGATCTTTTAAGATTAGCTCGTTTAAAGTTACCTTTGTTAAAGTTAGCTTCTTTAATTTCATTTCTGCCATAACCTCTTTCCTTTACCCAAGATTTTTGTTTTTCTTGTGTCAACTGTGAATTAAAAGGAATCATATTGTCATGATCCTGAATATAGGTCTCTTCTTATCTAAACTTCAAGACATGTTTGGTTATATGTTGCTGTCTCTGTGAAATCCTAGAGACTTTGTGATCATCAACAACAATAAATACCCTACAATTAATCTTGTAGGCTGCAAGTGAAGAGATACCTGCAGCCGATAGAAGTTCTGTTTAAAGGTGTTTGAGAAGCTCAAAATTATAAAGAGATTCAAAACATAATATATTTTTTACATATATCAGATATAGTCTTACCTTTAGTTGATTAGTACCTAGTCCTTAGGTGAACTACCACTCATCTAAAGACTGAATAGCTTCTCGGTTTCATACCCTTAACCATTGTTCATAAGTCTACAAGCTTTACCCCACATTCCAGAGGTCAATTAGATTACTACTAGATCCTGATTTTGTAATGCAAATCTCTTAATATTAATCGCGGCATTTACATCCCTATCAGGGTTCGTTTCACATACCAAGCAACATCATTTTCTAATTTTTAGCATTAGGTGGGTATTGTACATCTACTGAAGGAATGTTAGTAAAAAGCAGTAATATATTATATACAGAACAAGGGTTGAAGTTGATGCTTATACCCCCTGAACTAAAGACTCAAGGGTTTTTGCTTCTTCATATAAGCAACCAGCCAAGAATTGGAGTTTATCGAAAAAAAGACTTTTAACTTTATTGATTTGCCATTGTTAAATTAACTCATTTTTGTAATTTATTTCGATCGAATATCTTGTAACAAACTGTGAAGCTGAAAATTTTCTCAAGTACTTTTTGGGAACTAAATTTTCAGAAAAAAATAACGGAAATTGGGCCTGTAATATGTTTCCAGGCATACAGTTTTTATCATTTTCAGTTCTTCTTTTCAGTTAGATGCTATTACCAGGTGACCATGTGGCATATTTTCATATTCAGATATATGGGTAGGCACTGTAAGGAGAACATGTATATTGCCAGGAGAAACCATTAAATACCCAATGACAAGGAGTAGCGTCTTCAACGCCATCGCTTGTATCCAAGCCATCCCAACCTTCTCCGATTGGTTTCGAGGCTACGCTTTTAGATTGGTCTACGCTTTTAGATTGGTCTTTTATTTTATTTGCAGCGCTTACTGCTACAGCTGTCAAAGATACTACAAAAAGGACTACTAACAAAATTGCTAGCACCTTTTTCATTCTACTAGATGATTGTTTCAACATTTATTTTGCTCCTTTATATTATTTTTAATATATTTAATTAACCAGAGGAATAAACTGCATTGGACTCTGAACAATCTACATTGTAATATTTATTATGAAGCTGTAAGTTCCTTCTTTTTTTCTCAATGCATAAGTCCTAATTATTTCACGCCTTCATATTTTTCAAATTAACACTAGATTCTGTATCGGCCACATTTTATTGGCAGATGTAATGGGGAAACATCAGATTGTCAATTAATTCCCCAACTACATTTTTTAGTTACTAACATAACTACAAATAATATTTTTCGTTTATATGCAAAAAAGTAAATTTTTGCAATGGACTGTTAGATAATTGGTATTCAAGTCTTATAATATATGTGGAAAGATTAAATACTATATATTTCAGAATATATATTAGAAAATATGTTTACTATGCCTTTTCATATTTGCACAGGTTTTGTGCGAAAATCTAGAAATTCCATCATTTCCATACAAAATAAGAAAACATTGCTAATCTATAGCTCACGGAGATTGGACTCATAGAATATATGCAGTTGGTGACAGCATCTGGAGTGGTGTAGCTTGACTTTTGGAAAAAAGATACCCATCTGAACTTGTTAATTTTTTCTATGAGCAGGATTGGATCAATAATTGTTGTACATTCCTACAGATTGAAGATAATATTTGCAAATAAGTTCTCAGTGTTAAGAAATCTCTGGATCTCATTGATGTTTTAGTTTTAGGATAACCGAACTTAATCTAATCAAGTTTTAGATTTTTGATATCTTAAGGTTTTTATTTTAATTTTCTTTTGTGGAAAAAAATATTTAGATATCCATGAGTCTTTCAGATTAATTATCATTCACAAAATAACAGTAGACTACCTGAAAAAATAAAATGAAATAACCAAACCTTATGGGAGCAAATTACTTCTAAAATAAACTTATGAATTGATACTTATTCAACAATCTATATATAGTTTAAAAGTTAAAACATACCTAGCAAATTTCCTTACGAATGCTTATGTTTGTCTATAATGTGCTACGAGTTCATAAATGCTAATATTTGTAGGATTATATGTACTTGGGAAACAAAATCAAATGCAATCGAATTTGTTGTTTAAACTTGTATTTTGGACAATTCAAGAGTTAATGCTACGGATTTTTTTTACCGCAACTTTTGGAGTCCCAAATTTTAACAGAAAGTGAATTAATGAATAAGAAACACAAATTTTAGTATTAAACCAGGTTAATTATGACCCCCAAATTATAAAATATAGTATAGTTAGAAAATGTATCATGAAGTAAGTATATATATTGTCAAACTAGTCATATTTTGTTTGAGAATAATATATCTTAAAAGGAGACAGAGAAATGATAAGTAAACATGAGTTGTATAAAATAGCTATAGTTTCAGCAGCTATGATTTTAATGATAGTAAATGTAGTAGTTCAAGCAGATGACCAAATTACTAAAGAAAACACTACAATTATCTGGGAAAATGCTACTGACATATGTCAGGGTACTCCATTGAGCTATGATCAGTTAGATGCAGTTGCTATAAATTCAACTTTCAAAACAGGCTCTGGAGTACCTGGAACTTACTACTATGACCCAGGCGTAGGCACTGTATTAAGGGCAGGTCAGCATCAGCCATTGACTGTTAATTTCGTACCAAGTGCACAGGCAGCTGTATTTAATAATAACTCAACAAAGACTGTTTATATTAATGTAAATGAATGCCCAGAAAAACCGGGATTTTTCCATCAGACGGAGTATAGTACATATCTTCCCTTCCAATGGGGATAAAAATTTTAATATTAACTAAGAAATAAGGAGTCAAACAACTCCTTTTTCTATATCTCTAATTTTGCTATTGAGTTTCTGGAGTCCATTTAAATTTTCGAGTTCAATCCCATATCCATTATACAGAGCAACATTCACAACCTTTCGGCTAATTTTATGATTTAGATTATTTACAATGTTTTTTCCCCTGTTTTTTACAGCTTTTAATCGTTTGTATTTGCTCATATTATAGATTCTCTTTTTTATATGTTCATATTTTTTATGTATTTGGTAGCGTATTTTTTCCGAATTTCCAGATTTTACCGGACTCAGAGTCTGCTACAACAGCAATACGTTCCCTGGTATTACGTTCAACTCCTATATATTGATCGAAACTTTTGGGTTCTTCGTTTGGAAAGACAACTGCCACATAAGCGTAGGAGTTATCTATTTCTATCTGGGAGATTTTGTTAAAATTATTAGAAAAATGATAGTTAATCAAGGTTTATGGGATCAGAACCACGTAATTTCAGTATAATTTTAGTATAATTAGTATAAGTTACTACTATATAGAATATATACAAAAAATATATACTACATTCGATTGAGGTATAATTTAGAACATTGAAATAGCATGAAGACAAGTCCATAAACACTTATATTTCAGATAATGGATTGAAACTCATCGAAATCAAACCGAAAACAAAGAGGAGTTAAGAGTATAGATAAGTTGGATTTTAACATAAACCTGAACTTGAAGAATTAGCGGGACACGTGAAATGGGATATTGATTTCATAAAAGAAATAGAATGCAATTGCTGCAGTTTTTGTGCTCTTCGATATTACATGTATAAACGAAAATACAAATCAAAAATTTGTTAACGTGTGCTTAAAGGACGAAAGGTGCACAAAAAGGTGCTATAATCATGTATATCTGCAGAATTTTATAGAAATAGAGCTAAAGGTGATGTTAAAAAATAATAGATGAAGAATTCGTTTAATTTTTGTTCTGGTTCTTCTCCAATTTTGAAACAACAATGAAATTTCATCCAACTTCATTGAACTATCTCCTTAGTTATAAAAATCACATCATTAATATCTAACCGTGGTAATACTTTTATATTATATATATGAAACTGAGGCTCTTGATGACTGAAACTTTATTAAATGTATCAACTCACTCCCAAGACATATCTCAACCCCATATAGAAATAGAAAACCTTAATCTATGGTACGGGGAAAAACAAGCTCTTAAGAATATCTCCATGCGGATTGCCAAAAACAGTGTAACAGCTCTTATAGGTCCTTCAGGTTGCGGCAAGT
>Ga0182014_10005102_pt1 | contig 14722 bp, 15 predicted proteins | sample 612S2DmetaG_FD_120489 | JGI IMG/M metagenome (GOLD analysis project Ga0182014, IMG submission 120489) | Permafrost microbial communities from Stordalen Mire, Sweden - 612S2D metaG | ecosystem: Environmental > Terrestrial > Soil > Wetlands > Permafrost | place: Sweden: Stordalen | collected... | reverse complement strand
GAAAGAACGCCGAGCGGTTTCTTGGCTAAAATGGTTTGCAGCACATGAACTGCACGGCGGCACAGCCAGAACAAATGAAGAGCGAGAATATGCCGCGATTCTTCTCAATATGCTCAAACAGCCGTGAAGGATACCGACATACCAATGACAGATGGAGAGATAAAAAAAGCAATTAATAACACTAGCTTGTCTGATGTAGCCAGGGACATACGTATCTTAACACAAAACATGAATATTTTAACGGCAACTACGAACACATTGGCAACAGTTACATACAAGATCGTATTGCCGGTATTGCTTACTCTTGTTTGTGGAGTGGTTGCAGTATTCATAAAGGTGGTTTTGTTATATTGAAACAATCAGCCTTTGCGGCCCTAAAAATAAGTGTAAACTCGCACAATTCCGTTTGCGCCGTTTCCACCTGGGCCGCCACTGCCGGCGGCGTGAACACCACCACCACCGCCGCCGCCACCACCGGGAGCGCCGCCGTTTCCACCGGCTCCACCTGTTCCACTGGTATTTCCACCGCCGCCCGCGCCCCCGCCGCCTCCTCCTAATGCACTAGAGCCGGTTACACCCACCGCGCCAGTGCTTCCCGGCGCGCCACCTTGGGCTCCGCCGGCGTCATTGTTTCCATAATCGCCGGTTTGCTGAGCATTTCCACCAGCGTAAGCTGTTGATCCAGCCGCATTGCAAGCCCCACCACCACCGCCTCCACCGCCGCCGTAAACGGACCCTGCCCCTTGTGTCCCGGCTGCTGCGCCGACGCAGCCTCCTCCACCACCACCGCCATTTTCAGCAGGCATGGCTAAGTCGGCCGCGGTTGTCATGCCGATACCGGCTTGAGGCCCAATCCCAGGCACGTTTACCGCCGGTATAAGAGCAGCCGCCGTTAACAGCAGGCCGTTAAGAGATGGATTCAGGCCATAGCCGCCGTTACCGCCGACTGCAACAGCAGTTGCGCTTACTTGTCCTGCTGCCCCTCCAATGCCTAAATTACCGTAACAATAGTAACCGCCTGCTGAATAAAACGCTGAACTGGTGGCGTTTGTTGGGCTATTTCCGGCTGTTCCACCCGTGCCCCCGTTTCCTACAGAAACCGTAACGGTTGAAGGAAGGTCGGCAGCGGCGATTAATTTGCGTTGAAAGCCGCCCCCGCCGCCTCCACCTCCACCTGTTGCAATAACACTTGTTGTCGCACCTGCTCCACCACCGCCTCCACCGCCGCCCCCAATACATTCAACCATAACGAATTTCGCGCCGGTCGGCTTTGTCCATGTGCCGGAAGTGGTAAAAATTTGAGCGTTGCTGGCTCCCCATGCGGAAGTCGTACAATAAACAAGGGTGCCGTCTGTAACGCAGTCAAGCACGTCGCCAACGGCGGGAGTCCAGCTATTTCCGCCATGCCCGATAATATTTGTTCCAAAAGTAATTGTCGTGTAAATGTCGTTAATTATGATTTTCCAGGAGAAGCCTTTTGGCAAATTTGTAAACCCGGTAATCGTAGTTGGAGTTGTGTTTGCTGTTTCGTAAACAGGTAATTCCCCCGACAAATCCGGCGTGGCCGAGTTGACTGTTAAAATTCCAATAATATTGATTGCCGCGTTAGCCTTTGTAACCCCTGAAGCTCCGTCGCCCCACCATGTAGGATCGGCGGGCTTATTTAAAACTCCTGACCCGAAAGTTACCGTACCGGACCCCGAAAAGCATTGAACACCGTGCAAACAGGAAAAAGGCCCGTTTATTGCCAGGTTATAACCCGCAAGAGCAATCGAGCCGCCTTGAATAATTTGCAACGTCAGAGTTGACGGTATCGTCAAGCTTCCTGTGAGAGTCACGGCCTCATCGATTAAAAGCTGCGCCGGTGTTGCTCCAATGGCGGCTACCGCCGTGTTAAGGCTTCCGCCGTAGCTTTCAATGCTCACAAGAGAACTTGAACCAATACCAGCGACGTTATTTATAGGCCCCCATACTAAATTGCTAAACGCGTCGTAAAGCATTAGCGCGTAAGTGCCTTTAAGATAAATCAAAGCTTCGCCGTTTTGATCGAGTACAATAGGATCGGAAAGCGGCGTAGTACAAAGAATATCGCTGTACGCCACTTGCGTTTGATTCACAGTGTTATTGACGTAAGTATAAAGCAAACCACCGGCAAGAGGGGTAAAAGTTCCAGGGTAAAAAGCTTTAAACTTTGGATAATTTAATAACGCACCCATTTATTTTACTCCATTCCATGTTACACAGTGAATTAATCCGCCCTCAAAAGAAAGCCTTGAACAATCGATCATTATAATATCGCATTCAGAAAAATGCGTTTTTATTGCGTTATAGGCCTCAACGTCACGCGCTATTTTCATAGCCGGTAAAAACAAAACATTGCTAACCTTTAAATAATTTATGTAATATCCAAAAGCCGGGTTGTATTCATCGGCCCTCGGAAAAAATTGTCTAAATTCCTTTTCGCTCATTTTCCAGTTCCATTGATCGTAAGCGTTGGGAATTTCATAAGCGATAAGACCGTGTTTGTTTAAAACGGCTTCCAGCTTAGTTTGATACGCATAAAAATTTTTATCCTTTTGTGCAATCTTGAAATAGTCATTTACTAAAACGTGATTTTTATCGATGAAACGAACCACGCCGTCACTATGGCCTAACGGATCACCCGGTTCAATCGGCACAATAATTATTTCAGACTCAAAAAGTTTTTCAAGAATATTTACAATACCTGACTCGTTATCTTGAATTACCTTTTCTGTTAAAATTACTTTGCCGTATCCTTGTACTATATTTCCCCCGTCGATAAAATAAGGCAAGCACCTGATAGGCGCAAACACGCCGGTCCAAGGTTCGTTTGAAATGTCAAGTTGTGGGAACTTCTTACTTGTTTTATGTCGAAAACGAAAATATTCTCCGTTTATTTGGATAGGAAAATAGTCTCTAATCCAAATGTTTTCAGTCCTGTAAACTGTTTTGACCTCAATTCCCCGCGCTTCAAGATTAATTCGTATCGGCCAGTACACTTCAGGATAGCGAAGCGCAAGCTGGTTTGTCATGCAAACTAAAAAAGATTCGTTACCCAACTTGCACAATAGCGTCAACTCCTGCACAAACGTGATAAGTTTCCCCATCATCAGGAATAAGACTTTTAAACTTCTTTTTGCCTTCAAGCGGTATAATTAAATCTGTTTGCGAACCAAATTTGATAACGCTAAACCGCTCGGCCTGAGTATAAAAATCATTGTTACCGCCGAAATGAGCAATAACATCAACCTCGAAGTCGGCTATTTGAACCAAATAATATTTTTGATCCAGGCGCGGAGCCAGAATTGTATTTTTGTACGCTTCATTATAAAAAGCATATCGGCAATCGTTGTAATTGATTTGCATTTTATCGAAAATTGCCCGTTCAATAGGCCGCATAGACAGATTCGTTACCTTGAGGCAAGGAAGCTTCTCAAAGCTCAGAAAGCCGTTTGTGGGTATCCGATTAACGTGCGGATCGATGCAGGTCATAAATATACCCACAATCAAACACCGCTCTTTTATTTCTTCCCGAAGCAGAGTGTTAACCGTGTACTCGCCGCCCTTAACGTCAATTATGTCTTCGTCGGGATCAACTTCTTTCGAGTAAAGTACGAAGCCGTCAGCCGGAGAAAGGAAAACATCAGGATTAAAATAAACCGGCCTGAACGGATCGCGGTTGAAATCCATCGCAAGAAGCTCGTTCGGCTTTTTCTTAAGCTGCTCTTGAACTTCGGGCAATTTTAGAAAATTTGAGAGTTTGTCCATTATAGCTTAAAAACCAATTCAATAGGAGCGAGCATTAACCCGCAATAACCACACTTTTTTATTTCTTCTTTTATGTCATTATAAATTTTAGGAAAACAATTTCCGCAGCTTTCCAAATTTTTTTCAAAACTTGATCGACTTCCTTCTGAATCATCAGGCCATTTGCAATTTTCACTTCCGCAATAAGGCATATTAATATCTTTATTGCAAATACACATAATTTTTACCTTTCTTATGCAGGATACGCAATCCTACTGATATGATTACACATACAGCTTAAAGCGGCCCCTGACTTCCCCATTTCGGACAAGTTTACCCACACCATTGAAAGCCCTTTATCGGCCACAATCTTTTCAAGTGTTTCGTTTTTATGCGCTTCAGGTTTGTAGTTTTCATCGCTTCGTTTTAGCTCTGAAATCTCGGTTGCGTTGTAAACGATGGAGCCGACACGGACAGCATTTGTTACCGAATACTGAGCATCCTTTTTGCTGATAGGAATTATTTCAGCCACCTTTTCAACTTCTTTTTTAATCGGGCCGATAACGCTTTCATTCATAATTACGCATTCGGAATTAAGACAAAATACACTGCAATCAAGATGGTAAGCCAATTCGTCGTCTTCACGGATATAAATATTTTCACAGCCAAATTTGTCGGCCATCCAGCGGAAAGCCCTCATATCGGAGCGCATACCGTAGCCGCAAAAATAAATATTGTCCCGAAGCCACTTCATTTCGGCTTCACCCTCGAAGTGAAACGGAGCCGGGTACTGTGCAAATTCCATGAGGTTAAGGAACTGAGAAAGAACTTTTTCTTCCCCTGGACGCCCAGGGGCTTTGAATTTGGCTAAAACAATGGTCTTGTAAACGTGCGGAAGGTACATTGAGGCGTTGCTGATATAAACCGCGTCCTGCAAGCCGCGTTTAGGCGGAAGCAGGTAAACAATGGCATCCTGAGAGAGCAGGCCGTACAGATTGAAAAACTGCGCCATAGCCTTGTCGATGTTGATTTTTTTGTCCTCGCCGGACATTTTTTTCATCCACTTGTTGTTGGCTATCTCGGCGCTGAGATACTTCGGCGGACACATTATAAGCTCAAGGTGCTTGTCCTGAGTCGATTCTTTGATGTTCAGGTGCTTTACGATGTCCTCATGGGAATAGCCTTCTTTCAAGGCCCCTTCAACATCGAAGTCGTGCGTTTCGGCCAAATGAGCAGCGGCTTGTTTCGAGTCGTGAGGTTTGTTATAAATGTCTTCAGTTGTGTATGCCATCAGACCCTCTCAAAGCTCGTAATCGGGTTTTTCTTGCCGGCCTTGGGTTTCGGCTTCACAATCGGTTTCGGTTTCATCATTTTGGGTTTTCGTGTTTTCATTTTTTTGTCCTTGCGTTTTATTGCGTTTTAGGGTATTGCAATTTATCCTATGCACTCATAAAAGGAACAACTTATGCGCCTCTACTACGAAGATCCCAAACAATGGCTAATCGTCCCTGATTATGATGAGATAATCGCAAGCCGCATCAGGATCATTCTAGCGGCCCTTGTGTTCTCTCTCATCTATGCCCTGTCCTAACGGAGCTGCTCACGCTCTTCGACTCCGGCGAGCTTCGCCAACTGACCCGCAACGGCTTTCGCCCGTGCGCTCGCAGGTGGAAGGCTCAATCCTCTAATGAGCTTTTGTTGAAACTCAGGATTCCCAAAATAGTTTTGTGCAAGACGCTTTGCGCCTATTGCCTCGGTCACAGCCCACACCGGATGTCTGACGAACTTATAGAGATTATTTATAACTACAGGACCGGTCCCTGATGGATTCCCGCCCATCTTCTCGCTCCATCGAACCAGTATGCTCATTCCGTGAAGCTTATCCAGTCCTTCCCGCTCAGAATCTGAGAGCATCACATCGAGGTTGCCGCTTCGTTTGTATTTGTCATAGGCAGTAATGAACCGATCTCGGCTAAATGACTGATCTTCACCCCTCGTAAGCATGTCCTCCAACCAGGATTTTTTTATCTCTTGGAAACCTCGCGGCCCAGCGGCGGCCTTAAGGCGCTTGATGTCCGATTGATTTGGACTCGCCTTAAAGAAGCTTTTTCCAATATCTTCAGGGCTTTCAGTTTTCATCATGTTTTTGATCTGCCGCTCACGCCAGACTTTTACACCTGGCAGAGCGTCATCGCCCTGCCGATAGAATTTATTGGCTTGGGCAAGACGTTCGGCTATGTCGGGATTATCAACATTTTGAGCAAAAGCGGCTATGTCATCATTGCTTGCTCCGAGAAGATCACGCAAGATGCGTTTTTTATTATAATCGGGCGTGCGCTCAATCAATTTGCCAAGTTCGGACTGATCGGCCCTTAATTGTTCCCATGTGTATGTAGGTTGAGACGGGGTTTCTGTGGTGATTGGGCGTCCGGCAGCATCAACAATCGGGCTTGTGCTTGTCGCCGCTGGAGTTTCGCTTTTCTGCGCGAGGCTCAGAATTCGCTTCACTGCGGACGATTCAAACTTGCCGAGTTCTTCTAAATGTTCTTTTGCCACATTGCTAAGATTTTGAGTGTCTACTTTGGTGCTTGGTACGACTGGAATTGAATCGTATATTTTGGAAGCCCTTCCCTGAAACGTCCGATACCTTTTCCATGCCCTTTCCTGCGCAACCTCTCCAGCCGTCAGTGCATCGCTCTTTCCTCCGAACGTCTCTTCCTGCACCTTCGTCCCGTATTTTTGAAGTGCTGCTTGCTGCTCTGCGTCAAAGGCTGCTGCCTCGTTTGCACTCCACATATTTCGACGAAGCTGGCTTTCAAGATAGGTCGTGCTTTTTTTCTGCCCTAACTGCGCGGCGGTAAGAGGAACCCCTGTTTCCTCAGACAGAGCTTTTCTTGCAAAAACATCCGCGCCGGCGGTTTCAGCCGAACGAAGAGCGGGCGCACCGACCGACCGTATACCAGGAAGCACCTCAGGACCCAGCGTACCGACCGGAGCAAGACCAAGCATCATGGCAACATCAAGACCAGCATCAAGAACCGGCCCGAGTTTTTTTCCCGCAAGCTGTTCACCCTTGGTCGGCTCTCGCTTGACACCCCCAAGCTCCTCAATCTCTCTTTGTCCCTGAATGCCCATAGCACCGCCAAGAGCAACGCCTACGGCTTCAGCAACTCCAGGAGCAATTAAATTCACAGGTGCAGCGGCTATTCCGCCCAGAACCGCACCAGCAAAGGGCAGAGCGTGTTTAGTGTACGGCGCAACTGCTGCCGCAGCACGTCTTGAAAACGACTCAAGCGGTTTGCGCTCGTCAATCGGCGGCAAGGTTCGAGGTGCACCCGGTTTTTCGTATTCGTCAATTCTTTCAAATTCTTCTTCGGAAGCCTCAAGAGGCCCAACATATTCGAATTCTTCGTCATTTACAGGAACAGCGTTATCACCGGCAACCATATTGCGGGCTTTTGAAATATCCGTTGACGGCTTATAAGCCCCAGGTGCGCCTGGAAATTGAAAATGATTTGCGTCGCCCTTAATCGGGTTTTCAAGCCCGTATTTTTTAAGATAAGGCGCGGCTTCAGCATAGTTACCCACATCAACAGCCAAACCTTTTTCATGTCGGCTCATTCCAGGTCTGGCTGCAATGCCCCCTTGCCCTGTTTGATAGCGCCGGTAAGCGTCACGCTGTTGCTGACTGGTCCGATAGGCGGAATTAATTTTAAGCCCTTCGCCTTTTTCAGCCTTCATGTCGGCATCCGCCTTAGAAACGGCGTCACTCATCGACGGATCGAAAAAATAACTTTTGCCGCCGATAGAAGTTTCTTTCATATCCAAGGGCGCAACCGCAACAAATTCTTCGTCACTGTCGCTCATTCTATCACCTTCGAGCCGTCCCATTTAATGATGTCGCCGGATTTGGTTTTGTAGTGTGCAGGAGGCTTTCCAATAAGGTTTTTAGGCGCGGTTCCTATTAAATTATTAGATTGCTTAGTTCCTGGAACATTAACTTTAGCGAAACCTTTTTCAAGGTCAGCTAATTGCTCATTTAAAGCATTTAATTGCTTATAAGCAAATTTTTTGTTCGGAGTAAGCATACCGGGAACAGTTTTTTCAATAGCTGCCACAACTTTTTCTATGGCCGGTGAGCCTTGCGTTAAATTACGCATTCCGAGCACATTTTCATTTAATTGGCGAACATGTATTAAATAATCAGTTTGTTCATCGGTTAAAGTCTTTCCAAATTCGCCGCCCATAAATTGAGAAATAGCGGATGAAGGATCATGTTCTTTTGCGGTAAGGATTAAAGCCCCTCTTTGTGCTTCTGTCCATTCCGGCATTTTGTCAAGATCAGACCAAACAGCTGTCATTCTGTTTTTTAAATCGTTTACATAAGCGACTTTTTGAACATTTTTCTCAGTTGCGCTCGGAGTGGTTAAATTATATCGCCCCGGCTCTTCTTTTTGCTTTTGATTAAAGTCGGTAGCCGACATTGTTACCTCTTTGCCAAGCTGATTGTCGTAATAATTTTGAATGCGAATATCACCGTAAGCTTGGCCCCTGGCTTGCGCCCCCGCTACAACATTTTCCGTGCCTACTTTGTCGTAAGCCTTAGCCCAGGCGTCATCTTGTGGACTGGTCTGTTCTCCTAAATTTTTGCGCTGTTCGATATTGATGCGCCGCTGTTTATCTTGCTGCCCCGTTTCAGGCTTGTTTTCACCAGCCTTTATTCGCTTGTCTAAAGCTTCGGCCTGTACATCTTCATGATGAAGTTTAAAAGGTTTAGACCCAGGAGGAAGTGTTTCAGGCGAAGCCGTTTTAATAAGTTTGTGGTCAGGAGTGATGTATTCTTCCTCTTCATGGCTTTGCTGCATTAAAGTAACAGCCCCTTTAGCCTGTTCAGGTGTAGGTTTTCCGCCTGTATAACCCGGTTGAGCAGCTAAACTCAAACCGCCTGCTGTTGTATCAGGCGCATTGAGTTTTTTTTGATTAAGTTGAAGTTCCTGCTCCTCTTTGAGCCTAGCGTATTTCTCTTTGACATACGCCGTTGATCTTTCAATATATTGTTTTGCTTCTTCCGCAGTAGTTCCGCTAAAAAAATAAGAGTTAGGGATACCCTTACCCCCAAGGTGCTGGCGCATATCGTTTAAAGCGTGTACCTGCATATCAGGAGGCAAACCGCTTATATAACTCAGTGACTTGTCGGCAAGGTTCAGCATTCCGGCCTTGTTGCGAATATCGGCGGTTTTTTCGTCAGAAACTTCTTTTCTGGCGTGGGCCAAATCAAACAAGTGCAACTCAGGTTCTTGTTGAATCCATCCGTCCATCTTCGCTCCTTAAAACCAAGGATTATTTTGTACAAAATTCATAGCGTTATTTGCTTGTTGTTGAACGACCTGATTTTGCATGAGATAACCCGAAGCCCGTGCCTGACCTGAGTAAAGTGCGTTATTAGCCAACCCTTGACCCGTTTGAATAGCCTGATTTCCGCCCGATACGGCAACTCCCGACCCCTGGCCGGAAACGGTTGCCAAATTGGTCAGATACGTTTGGTAATCACTTGTAGCCGCATTTTGGCCGTATTGAGTAAGGGCTTTTTCCTGCTGACCGGATAAAAGCATACCCGTCGAAGCGGCTCCTTGTTGTTGTGCCTGTTGTCCCTGCGAAAGTTGGAAAAGATAGCCGGGTGTTTGGGTATAATCTGATTTCCCCCCCGGCGTAAGAGATTTTTCCATTTCAGTAACAGCCGCCCCCCCGGCGGTTCTCCACGGAGCTTGCCCGCCGTAGGCAGTATTGAACATTTGCAGTTGCGCGGTGCTTGCCGTTTGCGCAGCTTGAGTCATGGCATTAGCCGCGTTTTGACTGCTCAAGATTCCTGAAATAGCAGAACTCATACCCATGATGGTCGGTCCTTTTAATCAAATGTGCTTTAAAAAAACTTGTCCTTCGGGCGCATAATGCCAAATTATAGAATATTCGCCTATTTCTCTTGCCATTTTCGCAGTTTTGGCGCGCATTAAAAAAGTTTCGCCTGAAAGACCTGTCATAAAAAACGGCAAATATTCAATATTGTGCTTTTTTAAAATCTTAACGGTTCTAAATAATTCCTCATCCGTAAGTTGTTTTTTAAGCACATCATTTCTAAATTTTTCGTCGCCCGATTCAACTCCAAAGCCGCATCCTATCATGCCTCGCTCTATCAACCATTCAAGTTGATCCGGCTTAATATCGGCTCGAATGTAGCAAGCAAAAGGATGTTTGAAATTTTCCCAGGACTCGCGCCATTTTTCATCATAGTAAGGAAGCGTGCTATCTCCGAGCCAGAAGGCTTCGGCCCCATATTGATTTTTTAAAATACTAAGCTCTTCGGCCATTTTGCGCCGTATTTTAACACCTTTAGGTTGATGCTGAATTTGGCAAAATGAGCATTTATACGGGCAACCTTTGCTGCTGACATAAGGTAAAACCTTTTTATTTTTTAAACACGGAATACCCCTGTCAAATTCAAGAGTTTTAAATATTTCGTAATCAGGAAAAGGAAGATTATCAAAATCATCAGGAATATTGCGTTTGAATAAATCGTCGTTTCCGTTGAGTAAAAACTCAACTAAGGTTTCGGCGCCGCCTCTGCAAACGTAATCCGCGCTGCTATCGACTTCAATGTTCCAACCCGCCCAGGTTCCGCCGAAAAGAACAGTTTTTTTAGCTATTTTAGCCAGTCTCATATAATCTAAAGATTGCCTGTAGTCTTCTGAGCAAACGGCGCTAAAACCTACAAATTGCCCATCGTAATTTTCAAGGCATTTTTCAAATTCAACAAGTGTACTTAAAACATGCAAAGAAACGTCAATCCCAGCTTTTTTGCAAATAGCCGATAAAAGTCCTATACCGTGATTCCACTTTATAAAAAGTGGGTAAAAAGCAAAAAGAATTTTCATGTTTTCCTTGTTAACCTAGGCATTCTTAAACCTAGGCATTCTTAAAATGCCTAATTTAGCAACTCTTTACGCCATTTCATCCAGCCCAAAATTTCTTTTTTATCTTCCCATAGCCAAGCGCAATTTTCTCGAAGCATACCATAATTGGCTACATTATAAAATTCGCCTGACGGCCTCATGCCGCCGCAAGGCGTAAAACCTTCAAGATCAAAGCCCAGCCTGTATAAGTTTTTGGCGGCTTCATCAGTAACCCCCGGAATGGCGTAACTGGATATTCGTCTTACGTTTAAAACGTTAAATATATAAAAGAACCCTTGCTTTAGCATATTCAAATTTAATAGCTTTTTTTGATGCTCTTTGTTTATAACTACGTTAAGCATCACATTATGAAACGGTAAAAAGTTAGAAAGAATAAAAGCCCCTATTAACAAATCATCGTCCCACACGGTCCAGCCGTCGCTTTGTATAAGCTCCATTTTCATTTTATCAAAAGTTATATCTCCCGAAAAAGGCTCTTCGGCTTTTACTATTTCAAATATTGCGGGATAATCATCGTAATGAAGAGGCTTTAAATATTTCATGTTTATTCAATTCCGGTAATTATTCCGTTTGTAACTGTTACGGTAAATCCATCACTTGAAACAAACGTGCCTGAGGTTCCTTGAGAAGTAACATTTTGAACGTCGTTTTGGCTTGCCCCCGTGTTTATTTGGTTTACAGCATTAACGAGCCACTTTTGAAAAGGGACCGTTAGCCCCTGAACGATACCCGTTGAAAGTTTAGAAACCTGAATCGGCATTTTATAATCCCTCGTTTAAAGCTACTTCCAGAATGACGGTTGGGCAATTATCCGTTTGCCTGATTCGGTAAGTCCGCTTTCTCGGTATTCCAAGCCGGTCGTAAACAATTCGCTGCATGTAATTACCCACTTTGCCGGGAGAGCGCCAAACTTCGTTTCCAAAAGTCTTTTCACCGTCATTTGACCATGACAGCGCCATTTGAGGCACATCATTAGCCGTATCGCCCATACCGGCCTCAATCAAAAACTCAAGCCTCTGATGCGGTACACGCTTGCCCTTGTCCTCGATAGTTGGAAACGTCCATATTCGATCTATCGGCTGGCCGTTATCCTGAAAATTGTTTTGATCCAGTTCGTAAATAATGCCGGTTTCGTAGTCGCCCACAAGCCAGTTGCCTTGAAAAGAAGTACAGCAATTTGCCCGCCAGTTGCCGGTTGTGCCTTGCGACAAGCGCCTATGCCAGTGTTGCGTTTGAGGCTCGTAAACCCATGTCACACCCGCCGTTGGAAAAGAAAGGTGATATTGCGCCCGCCCTTGATGAAAACAGGCCCAGCCGATAGCGTCGCTTGTTACAGGATATTGGGCAATATTCCATTCCATTCGGCGCGAGCTAACTACCTGTGGGGAGTACTGAACGGCCCTTACTACTTGGCCTTTATTCGTAAACCAGAATATGCCCTCATCGACTTTAGCAGGTGAAGCCGCCGCGCCGCATCCGGTTTCTAAATAACCTGACGGCACTTGCGCAAAAGGAAAGGGAAAAGTGCCCGCGTCATACCATACCTCAGTTGTTGTTTCTCCGAATAACCAAAGTTCCCGATGATCGCTGAAAACACATACAATCGCGTCAGGATAACCTTCTTTTGTCGCAAAATTTAAGGCGTCCCAATTTGTACCGTCATCCGGTGACGACGGCTGGAACTCGCTGCCATAGCTTACAACGAAATAATCATCAATCATAGCAAGCGATTGGGCGCCGATCATGCCTGGATTTGGAATTTGGATAAAGCCGTTCGTTGAAGGCTGATTTATAATGATTCCTGTCGGAGCTAAACCCGTTGAAAGATAAACGTAAAGAATCGAAACACCGTCATAGTAATACTGTCCGGGCTGCAGGAACGAAAGCGAATCATTTTGAAGCAAAACAACATCATTTACAGAATCGTAAACAAGTGTTGGCGGCGACACGTTGGGCGAAAGAGTTGTTTGATAAATTGTAGTATTGGTATTTGTATAAGTTGTTTCAGGAGTGCCAAAATTTAAAGGCGAACCTTGCGTGTAATAGCTTCCGGTCCCTGAAACGGAAATACTTATTATAACTCCGTTTTTAACGGTAGCCGTAAAATTACAGCCCGAACCCCCGCCCGAAGGAACTATATTAACACCACTCGAATAACTAGACCCGCCGGAAGTTAAACTTACTTTAATTGTCTGATTATAGCCGTAATAGCCTGGAGTTCCGCCATAAGTCCCAAAAGTCAAAATTGTTGCCGCCGCTCCGCTTCCGGTCCCTGAATCGTAAATTGTTTGACCGTTTTGATTATTATAAAGCGTCCATGCCGGAGTATTTAAAGTTGTCGAAATGACGTTTATTAAATAACCAAATTCGCCGTCAACAATCATTAATTGATGGCTGTTTGGTTCAATCCAAACGTATCCGGTCGACGTTTTAAGCTGGCCTAAAAGCGTTTGATTGCCGTATTGATCTATTATATAAACATTCGGGCCCACAATGGCATAAAGAAAATTGCCAAAGCCCAACATATTCCGCACAGGGGCTTGAACGCCGGTATTTAGCCAGGGCGTTAAACCAGGACGCATATAAAGTGTTTGCTCTTTAGTTTCAACGTCCAAATCAACGTACAAATTAGCGTCAACTAAAAACGATTGAGTAAGAAACGGACGGCCTATGAAGGGAATTTCAGGCATTTAGTTTAAAGTTCTCCCTGTGCTTGGTCCGCCAAACCTATTTTTCCAAACCGCCCACCAGTTTGTAAAAAGGTTTTCAATTCTTGTTAAAATCGTTGGCGGCGTTGGCAAGCTGCCGTCAAGCCCCCATGAAGCAAACAAATTAACGTGCGTGTCCTCAGAGATACCGACACCGCCGAAAACTCCCCAACTTACAAATGCTTTCCTGTTAATCGCCATAAGGCGGTTTCCACCAGTACCAGCTGGTAAGCCAGTTAAAAGTTGCGCTTACCCCCGTTACAAACAGCCCCCACGAAGCCGCAAGGTGCGCCTGTGTCGCCTTGGCAAGCTGCGCCGTGCCGCCATAGACGCCCCATGAGCAAAACGAGCAATGATTGATGCTCATAGCCTGAAGAGCCATTTTGCAAAGCGTTGAAGAAAATTAAGAGGCCGATTCATTTTAGCAATCGCATCGGCGATAGTAGCCTCCGTGTGCCTTGCGGTCAGACTGTTAAAGAAGTCTTCAAGCTTCTTTACGGAATCGGACAACTCCACTCTTTGAAGCTCCTGGGCAACCCGCAAAAGCTCATGATCGAGCAAATGCCCGGCGCTGTTTGTTGCGTCGGCGACAAAAACTTTCCCGCGCTCAATCTCGTCATAAACGGTCAAAACGGCTTGATCGATATGCTGACGCGGTATGTTCTTTGCGAGTAACCATTTAACTTGGGCTTCTATGGTTCGCGCCCCGTCTTCGCTGTATGGTTCTATGAGTTTATTCAGGTCCATTATGCCGCCCTTGTCCTGGTTGTAGTCGTTGAATTGTCGGTAATCGATACCGAAAGAGCTGATGTCGCGTTATCGTCTTTGTAAATCGTGCCAGCGCCGGTCGCGTCGGTGATGGCGATCTGGTTCCGAAGTATCCACATTGCCTTCGTCAGCCGGTCGAGCAGGCCGTTGGAAGTAAATGTGGACCCATCCGAGTAGCCGGTAAAGGCATTGTCGAAGAACTTGTAAATCATCTGCGCCAGAGTATTTGAGGCGTAGGCGGTGCTTGCCACATCGGCGTTGAAGGCCGCATTGTTGATCGCTCCCGCGCTGACCGCGCCCGCCGTGACTGTCGGAGTTGCAGCCGTCGCCGCCGTTGTGACGCTGGTTTTCATGGTGGCCGTCAAGTCGCCGGAAAGCGAAGCAACGGGAGTTGCGGCGTTAAGAGAGGTTTTCTGAAGTGCCCCGAAATCAATGTTGGCCTGAGTGACTACGTTCACGCCGAGTTGCGCTGAACTTGTGCTTACGGCCGAGCCCGCGATGTTTACGAGG
>Ga0182014_10005101_pt1 | contig 14727 bp, 11 predicted proteins | sample 612S2DmetaG_FD_120489 | JGI IMG/M metagenome (GOLD analysis project Ga0182014, IMG submission 120489) | Permafrost microbial communities from Stordalen Mire, Sweden - 612S2D metaG | ecosystem: Environmental > Terrestrial > Soil > Wetlands > Permafrost | place: Sweden: Stordalen | collected... | reverse complement strand
GGGCGCTATCATCTTCATGCACCATTTTTAGCCCCAACTCATCACCCAAACTTCGAGGAATGCGCATGAAAGCCGTTTTGAAATTTGCAGCTTTGGCGTTGCTCTTGCCGGCCGCGGCCCTCCAGCTCGCCGCGCAGCAAGACTACTTCAGCAACTGGCCCGCCGGCCGCTCTCCGCAGGAAGTAGGCAAGGCGCTGGCCGAGCACTTCGCTGCCAGCCCGCACCAGCACCTACCGGGAACGATCTTTTACGGCGAAGTCGGCACCTGGTACGGCGCGCTCACTTTCGCGCAACTCACGCACGATACCGATCTCCGCGACAAGCTCATCAAGAAATTCGATCCCCTTTTTCCCGGCGGCGCGGAAGACGCGCTGATCCCCAAACGCGATCACGTCGACGACTCCATCTTCGGCATCGTGCCCCTCGAAATCGCCATCCAGATCAAGGACAAGAAGTATCTCGACTACGGGCTCTCCTTCGCCGACAAGCAGTGGGTCGATCCCCAGCCCGACGGCCTCTCCCATGAGACGCGCTACTGGATTGACGACATGTATATGCTCACCATCCTTCAGCTCGAGGCCTACCGCGCCACCGGCGACAAAAAGTATCTCGACCGCGACGCCAACGAGATGGTGGCCTATCTCGACAAGTTGCAGCAGCCCAACGGCCTCTTCTACCACGCGGCCGATGTGCCCTTCTTCTGGGGCCGCGGCAACGGATGGGTAGCCGCCGGCATGACGGAGATGCTGATGACGTTGCCTGCGGATCATCCGCAGCGCGCGCGCATCCTGAAAGGCTACAAGCTGATGATGGCCGCCCTGCTCAAATACCAGGGCGCGGACGGCATGTGGCGTCAACTCATCGACCACGATGAAGCGTGGGAAGAGTCGTCTAGCACCGGCATGTTTACGTTCGCGCTCATTACTGGCGTCAAGAACGGCTGGCTCGACGGGCCTACGTACGGCCCCGCCGCGCGCAAAGCGTGGATCGCAGTCACTGGTTTCATCGACCAAAACAACGACGTGACGAACATCTGCGCAGGCACGAACAAGTTCAACAGTCTCGACTATTATTTGCAGCGTCCGCGCAGAACCGGCGACTTCCACGGCCAGGAACCTGTGCTGTGGGCGGCGTCGGAGCTACTGAGATAAAGCCCGAGCAATTTACTGTCCCGTCGGTGTAATTTGGCCCGATCCACGCAGGCGGGTTGGGCGGTCCAGCCTTCCAAGCTACTGCGCGTATGCGTGGTCGCCTCTCGCCTTGGTTCTATTCTGCTCTTCGTAGAGAACACGGGCCTCAATCGCCCGAGCTCCTCGCTTAGCGAGATTCTCTTCTTCCCAACCCACCCTCTGGCGAACACGAAGAGCACTTAGGCTGGCAAGAGTCTTCCCCCCGATCACGAATAAAATTATGGCCCATGCGGCGGACGCTGCGACTCTCAATCCGACATATAGCCACAGTAGGGCGGAGCCGCGCACAACCTGCTTTGTGAAAGCCATGAAAACACGCGCGTGAATCCCACACAATTTTTCCCGCGGTCCTTGCGGTAGCTTCTTTACATTCCTCAGCCACTCTTCAAAGGCGCCCGACGGGATGTCTTCGCGCCTCAATTTCGCAAGAATTAATGTGGTAAACGTGACGCGGTGGGCAAAACGGATCATCCCGTTGATGAGTAATCGCAACTGCGTATATGCGGGATCACTAAACGACACTACGTCATCTGAGGCCAGGTCAAATAGGTCGTCGCGTAGCGCGAATAGAGTCTCACGGAAAGCGTCGGCGCGCAAGGGTTTCCAAAGGTAATACCAGATCGCCCAAATCGCGACCAGCCCTAGCAGCGAGATAATTTGCTCGTAGCCAACTGCACTCATGGCTCATCCTCTGGACGGCTCCTGCCGTCAACTCTTAGACCACTTGAGGTCCGCTTTGGATCCAAACGATTCTCGAGTTTGGCGATTCGACCACCCGACTGCTTGATGACCTTTCTTCTCAATCGCCGCTCATTTACGCCGTAGCCAACTCCTCCGACTCCAAAGAGCCCCATGATGATATGGCTAAACACTTTGTTTACCTTCAGATCGGCGACGAGAAAAATGCCGAAATTCGCCAAGGTCGATCTGCCAGCAAAAGCCTCAAGTGCCAAGCCCAGCCGCCAACTAATGAAGCAAAGCGAACCCCACTTAATTGCCGCGTGACCTATCCGCATCATGACTTCGGACCGGTGAATCCGCAGCTTATATTCCAAATCGTTCATCGGCGATCAGCTTTCACAACTTTAGAAAAGCCTGTCTCTTTTTGCCGAAATGGTACCACAGAGACCAAAATTCCTGAATTGCTCCAACGTGGGACCCGTCAGTCCAGCCTCGTTAGATACGCATCGCCTTCTACCGGCTGCACCTGCCGCGCAATGGATGCAGCCATGGCGCGGTCGTCGCCCAGCGGCCGGATGCGCACCCAAAAGCTGTTCTCGCCGGGAAACTCGATCACATTCGCGTCAGGATAAAGTTCGATCAGTTGCGCCTTCAGTTGCAGGGCATCGCTCTCGTTGTGGAAGGCTCCAATCTGCACGCACCAGCGTCCGCCCGTGTTGATGGGCTTGGGTGTCTGGTACACATCCAGGCGCACGCGCGCCAGACCGGCCTGGTAAACACCGATTGCTTTTGCCGATGCAGGCGTCAGGTCGATCATGCGATCGGCCACAAACGGCCCGCGGTCGCTGATGCGCATGGCGCTCGACTGGCCCGTCTTCAGATTGGTCACCACAATCAGCGAACCCATGGGCAGGGTGCGATGCGCCGCCGTCAGCGCGTTGCTGTCGAAGACCTCGCCGTTGGCGGCTTTGCGTCCCTTGTACGGAGCGGTATACCACGAGGCCAACCCAACCTCGCTCAGGATGGGCACGTGCGTGGCCACATATTCGCGATCTTCCTGGCTCACTCCGCCGGGCGGCACCGGCGTGACGGGAATTTTCGCGCTCGGCTGGTTTGCGCCTTGCGCTGGCGGCCGCTCCGCCGGAGCCCGCTGCGCGCGAGGCGGCAACGCTTGCGGCGGCGCAACCCGCGCTGTGTTTTTGTGGTGGCAGCCGGTGAATACAAGCAGCGCCGGAACCAGCAGCAGCGGGACCAGCCACACCCCACGCAGCGCCACCCAAGCAGCCGCGGCGCGGCGTCGCTTCAAAACCGGCAGGTCATTCTTCAACTGCGCGGTTCTCCCTGAGCTTTTGGGGGGCCGTCTTCCGTTGCCGTGCTGCGTGGGCCGGGAGCCGCACCGCTGCGCTGTTCAAAGCGGTCGGCCAGGGTACGCAGCGTATCGGCCGCCGTGCGCATGGCCGAAATCGATTCGCGCCGCACCTGCGGGATCACCGCGTCATTCACATAGGCGATGGCGTGGCGCAGCTCCATCTCGATCAGCTCAACTGCTTCTTCAATGCGGTGGCCGATGCCGGGACCACCCCAGTTCGGCGTATTGTTCGTGCTCATAGCTCGCCTCTTTGCCGGTTAACTGCGATATCCAACCTGTCCAAAGTCTGCTTGATGGAGCGGATCGAGTCAATGCCTCCGAAAAATTGCGGGAATCGCAAAAATTACTATTGACGCATTCAGGTCCATTCCCGATGATTGCCTAGAGTCCACACTGAAACACCGCCAGGGGGAAGGGTCAACAGACTCCGATGCGGTGAACCTTTTGGGCTGCGGCGCTCGTACATGGCCGGTCTCCCTTTTTGCCGCAATTTGCGTACGAGTTTTCCGGGTCCATTCTCTGGCTATTCCATAAGCGCCCTTATTCGTTCGTATCCCCAGGCGCGGGCCGTTGTTCTCTCGAGTAAGCGGATCGAAGGTACTTCTGTCAGCGAGGTTCGGATCACTTGAAAGACGGTACGTTTCACTTGAAAGACGTTGCATGCAGCGGCAGGTGTGCATGCGGAAGGCCGGGCTTCGGTAGGCTTTTGCTCGGCTACACGCTCGCTTTGGGGCTCGCCCTCGGCGCTGGCAATTGCGCAGCCGGACAAACTGGTTCCGGGGCTGGTTCTGGGCCTGCGCCCGCGCCCGCCGCCGCGCCTTCCGCTGAAAGCAAGCCGGCCACTCCGCCAAAGCCCCCAAGACCCTACGACAAGTGCGATATCAGGAACGCCGGCGCGTCCATGGTCGCCACCGGCGGCTTGCGCGCCGTCTCCGTGCTCGGCGTGGGAGAAACTTCGCGCACCGCCAGCGCCACCGCGGTGCAGTCCAGGGTTTGCAGTGATTTCGCGCCCATCAATTGGTACGATCGCTTCATCACCGGCCCCGACGTGATGCGCTTCTCGCCCGAGCAAAAATTTCGCCTGGCCGTGACCAACGTCGTCAACCCCTTCAACCTCGGCACCATCGTGGGTGAAGCCGGCATTGAAGTCGCCGCCAACTCGCACTCGCCTTACGGTCCGGGCGTCTACGGCTGGGCCAAGTTGTCCGGCACCAACCTCACGCAGGACATGACGGACCAGTTCTTCGGCACCTTCCTCATTCCCTCCATCACCCACACCGATCCGCACTATCACCGCCAGCCCGACTTCAGCATCCCGCACCGCATTTGGCATTGCATCGACCAAATCGTCTGGCAGCGCGACGACAGCGGCGGCCACAGCTTCAACTACTCTCAGATCGTCGCGCCCGTCATCGACATCTCCATCTCGAATCTCTATGTGCCCGGCCTACAGACGCGCCTCAGCGCCGATGCCGAGCGCTACGTCGTCGGCCTCGCCACCGCGCCTATCGACAACTTCATCACCGAGTTCGTGCCCTCGATCGCCAGCCGCATCCACACCCACGTGGTCTTCGTGCAGCGCGTCATTAACCAGGTGGCCGTGAATCCACCGTAGTCGTCGCGCCGCTCTCAGCTCAGAACAAATATTGGGTGCCCCCGGTACCTCGCCCCTTGGGGACCGGGGATTCGAAATTGACCTGCCGGCCCGCCTCCGGCCATGCAACCTTTACACCCGATTTGCGTCCCAGAGCCTAGAGCGCAGCTCTGGTGTGCCCTTTTGTTGTTGACGGCGGATCGATTTTTGCGACACCGGTTTTCGCGGCTCCGAGTCCTGCGGCTTTGGGCTCGCGGCTTCGTGCCGAACAGTCCCGACGAGCGAAATAGCCAGTTTCACTGAAGAGTTAAAGCGCTTGGCAGGCCGAGGTCAACTTCATATAGAAAACTCGACCCACGACCGTTCTCGGTGCGCAGGCCGGCCGCATCTCTTTTTGCTCCTGCCGTCCGGTTTGGCGCTGGCCATGGTGCTTGCACTGACGACGCCCCATTCCGCCCGTGCGCAGGCGGCCGATTCCCCCGCTCAAGCCGACACTCCCGCGCAAGCCACCCCGCCGAATCCACCCTCACCTCTCCACCAACTTGCCGAGCAATTCCGAGAACCCTGCCTGATCAAGAACACCGGCGCAACCATGGTCGCCACCGCCTCCATGCGCGCCATGGCGGTTTCCGGATTCGCCGGGGTCGATCCCTCAGCCGGCGCGACCGCCGTAGAAACCAAAGTCTGCGTTCCCTTCATGCCCATGAGTTACTGGTACGCCCGCTTCCTCAACGGCCCCGAGGTCAAGCCGCTCACGCCCAGCGAAAAGGCGTTGCTCGCGGGACACAATCTCCTCGACCCCTTCAACCTCCTCACCATCGCGGGTGAAGGCGCCATCTCCGTCGCCGCCAATCCGCACTCGGCCTACGGCCCGGGCATTCCCGGCTGGGGCCGCTACATCGGTGTCAGCTTTACCCAGGACTTGACCGGCGAATTCTTCGGCACTTTTCTCATTCCCTCGCTCGCCCACCAGGACCCGCACTACCATCGCATGCCCAACGCCACCATGCGGCGCCGCGTCTTCCATTGCTTCGAGCAAATTGTCTGGACGCAGGGCGACGACGGCCGCGGCATGATCAATTACGCCGATCTGGGCGGCTTCGCCATCGACGACGCCATCGGCAACCTCTATGTCCCCGGCCAGCAAACCCGCCTCAGCGCCAGCACCAAGCGCTACGCCATCGGCCTTGCCACCGCACCTATCGATAATTTTGTATCCGAGTTTCTGCCCGACGTAGCCCGCCACGTCCACATCCAGGTGGTCATCATCCAGCGCATCATCAACCAGGTGGCGCGGACGGATAATACGGCGCAGTGATGGGCGCCGCACGCCGACAACGGCAGCAGCTACCGCTCAGGTCGGTTCGCTCGCGCATGTCAGAATGGCCGCTCGCGCCAGTTGCCTTCCGAACTCTATTGCTTCTGGATTGCGTTCATGTTCTTTGTATGAAGAAAGTTTTCGTCGAGGGTATCGGCCTGCAGGTTGGCCTGGTCGGCCGAGTAGGCCTTCTCGGCGTCGCTCACGCAGCTCGCTGGCGGCTTATTCATCGTGACGTAATCACCGTAGTCGCGCTTGTCGGTGGATGGCGCGCCTCCGTTGTCGGCAGTAGGCGCTGCCACTGAGTACATCTGACAATCGAGTTTGGCGTTGTTGTACTTGAGTTGCACATCCACGGTCTTCTTCTTGAGTGCGATGAGCGCCTGGAAGTGCCGAATGTTCTCTTGTTTTTCCGCGGGAGTTTGACCCGTCAAACTACATTGGTCCCTCGCTGCCCCGGCGTCGATCTCGGCCTTCTGGCGATTGGCGTCATTTTCGTTGCGGCTTTTCTGAATGCTTGTCTCTGCGTTTTGAAAGTTCTTTTGCGCCGCATCCATGCAGGCTCTCGGCGTGGGATCACCTTTGCAGCGCAGTTTAGCGCTCTCGTAATCGTGATTGGCCTGCGCTAACCGATCCTTGAGGCCGGCTTCCACACTTTCGAACTGGGCAACCTGGGCCTGCGTAATGTTGCCGTCGGGAACGGGCGTGCACGATCCGGCGCCGGCACTTTGGGCCGCGGCGGCAAACTGGTTGTTGTGCGCGGCAAGGCAGGCGAAGCTCAAAACCAGAGTGAGCACCAGGGACGAAACATACGCCGGCCGTGAGAGCGATTGCGAGTAATTCTTCATTCCTCCTCCTCGAAACCTGCCTCTCGCTAAGCGAGTTTCCTAATGCTACCAGAGGCCTTGCCAGCCCTGAGCGCCGCGCCATCGGCCTCGCCCCCGCTACCGCCCCATCGACAATTTCATCACCGAGTTCCTGCCCGGCTTGGCCCGCCACGTCCACATTCAAGTCGTCATCATCCAGCGGGTCATCAACCAGGTGGCGCGGATAGATAACACGGCGCAATGAGCAAAACGCATCCCTTCGCATTCGCGCAGATCTCCGCTGCGAAGGCGTACAAGACTGCACATCCGCAAGCTGCCAAACAGGCGTATGATGTTTCGCAAATTCAGCGTTCAAAGGTACTGTTATGCGAACCAGAAAGCTTTGTTTGCTGCCGGGACCGTCGTTTGCATTCTTGCTTGCATTCGCAATCGTTTCTCCATCTGTCTGTGCGCAGACCAGCGAGTGGGCCTGGATGAGCGGCAGCAGCGTGATTCCACCCCCCGATACCGGGCCGCCGGGAGTTTACGGAACGCTGGGCGTTGCCAGCACAACGACCGTGCCGGGCGGACGGTATTTCGCCGTAAGTTGGACGGACAAACAGGGTAATTTATGGCTGTTTGGCGGAGAGGGGGAAGATGCGGTTGAGACCTACGGCTTACTGAACGATCTCTGGGAGTTCAATGTCACCACCAGGGAATGGACGTGGATGAGCGGGAGCAGCACGATTCCCGGATACGGCAACGGCCAGCCGGGGGTCTATGGCCAGTTGGGCATTCCGGGAACGAAAAACACGCCAGGCGGCCGTTCTGCCGCTTTTGGGTGGACCGATCAGCAAGGCAATCTCTGGCTCTTTGGCGGCGGGGGATTCGATTCGACCGGAGCAATATTTGGCTATCTGAACGACCTTTGGGAATACAACGTCGTTAGCGGCGAGTGGACGTGGATGAGCGGGAACAGCACTCTTCCGGTCGGTAACGGAACCAGCGGCTGGCCGGGGGTTGGGTCGCTTGGTTCGCTCACTAGCGGCAGTTATCCCGGCGGCCGCGGTTCGGGCGTCGTGTGGACAGACCCACAGGGAAATTTCTGGATGTTTGGCGGGTACGGTGCCAATATGCTGGGTCAGATTAACCAGTTGAACGACCTATGGAAGTTCGTTCCCTCGACTCGGCAATGGGCCTGGATGAGCGGATACAGCACGGTCGGCGGGTGGGATTGGGACGGAGTTTACGGTCAGCTGGGCACGCCTGCAAGTGGGAACACCCCAGGAGCGCGGCAGAGTCCTGGGGGCTGGGTGGATGCGGGCGGCAATCTGTGGCTATTCGGAGGAGACGGCCAAGGATTGATGTCAGGGGGCCAGGCCTCCTGGAGTTTGCTCCATGACCTGTGGGAATTCAGTCCCACGACGAACGAATGGACGTGGATGGGCGGGAGCAATCAGATCCTCAGCCCTGCCTCGGGCAGTGTCAATGGGACGTTGGGCACATTTTCGGCAGCAAACATCCCTGGTGCCCGGGATGGTCCCGTTGTCTGGGTCGACTCCGCAGGCAATGCCTGGCTGATAGGCGGGAATGGATACGGCGTGGCAAACTGCGTAGGCCTCCTGGACGACATCTGGGAGTTCAACCCCGCGACGAACCAATGGGCGTGGATGGCCGGGCCCAGCGGGGTGGGCAGCACCAGCGGCGAGACTGGCGTGTACGGCACATTGGGCGTCGCCGGCGCGGGGAATATTCCCGGAGGGCGCTATGCGGCCGCTAGTTGGACCGGCCGCGACGGAAAGTTTTGGATGATGGGAGGCGAAGGTACAGATGCGAACGGCGCAGGCGGCTTCCTGAATGATCTTTGGGAATATGGAGCTGCCACCGCGGAGCCAACATTGAGCGAACCTGCAGGAACGTACACTGCGGCGCAAAACGTCTCGATCTCCGACACGACCCCGAACGCAATCATTTACTACACCACCAACGGCTCTACGCCGACCACAAGTTCGACCGTTTACTCCGGCCCTGTTACCGTCTCGTCGTCAGAAACGCTGCAAGCGATCGCGGTGGCCAGCGGCTACTCCATCAGCCCGGTTGCCAGCGCGACCTACACCATTCCCCCGGACTTCTCTGTCGCGGCAACTCCGGCATCGTCCACCGTGGCCGCCGGGCAATACGGGACCACTTCGATCTCAATCACGCCCGCGAATGGTTTTAATTCCACGGTTTCGTTCAGTTGCTCCGGGCTGCCTTATGGGGCTACTTGCATCTTCTCTCCGCAAACCGTGACGCCGTCGGCTGGTGTGGTCTCCACCACGCTTAACATCACCACGACCTTATCGATGGCGACGATCCGGCGCTCCGCACCTCCGCTGTTTCCAATCAGCGCGCTTGCGGCAGTTCTTTGCTGGGTAGGCTGGAAGAGACGTCGACTGTCCCGATTTCTTGGTTTGGTCGTCGTCAGCGCAATCGGGTTCAGCCTGCTCAACGGATGCGGCGGAGGCAATTCCGGCGGCGTCTCATCGGCGCCTCAATCGGCCACGTATACCATCACCGTCAACGCAGCCTCCGGCTCGCTCACGCACTCGACGCCGTTCTCGCTCACGGTGCACTAACACCCGGGCCAACGCGTGGCAGCAAATGATTGCCATTCGTCCGCCTTATCGTGGTAGATTCACATCACAGGTCCCCGTCCCCCACAGATTCAGGCTTCAACCCGCGCAGGTTTCATCGGTCGCAACGGAGGTTATTCAAGAAATGAAAAGCGTTCGCAGATCCTTCTCTTTGAATGCACTTTGCCTGGCTTTTGCATGCATGCTGCTGGGCGTGATGAGCAACCAAACCGCCCGCGCGCAGGCCTCTCCTGCGCCCATCGGCACCTGGGCCAACAAGACGGAAGGTCTGGTAGTTCAGCAAAGCGGGACCTGCGGCTTCCTGGTCAACGGCAAGGTCGCCTACTCCGGAACCTGCAAGTGGGAAACCCCCTCGGCCAAGGGCGGGATTCTGGACCTGGTTTACCCCATGCCTCTCGCGCCTGGGCATATTCGCTGGAGCGTTATCTACGTGAACAAAACGACCATTACACTCGATGGAGATGTGTTTTACAAGCAGGGGAATTAGGCGCAGCCGAGCCACGAGAATCCGGATGCGGTGAACTGGGCCTCAATTCACGGTGAGCGTCAACTGCGCTGTCTGCTGCAGTGTCCCCGATGTCCCCGTAACGGTCACGGTCATCGTCTCGGGCACTACATACGGGATCACCTGAGCGCAGCCTGACAGAAATCCCGCGCCAAGGAACGCAGCTAGCAGAACCATTGAGAGCCGCCACTTCTCGCGTCTGCCCCACATCAGAACGCACGCAGCCAGCGCGAGCGTAGAGTCGGGAATCCATGGACCGGGACTCCGGTGGCTGCCTCGCCGCTCGAGGCGCGCTTGTGCGCTGGCGGAGATTTTGAGCTGCGAGCTTACAGCACTCCCTGAAGGCGTGACGGTCGGCGGACTGAAAGAGCAGGTCACGCCTGAAGGCAAACCTGAGCAGGCGGAACTCACCGTAGAGTTGAAACCATTCTCCGGCGTCACGGTCACCGTCGCTGTTCCGCTCCCACCCGCATACACCGTGAGCGCGTTCGGCGACAGGTTCAACGTGAAGGTGGGAGAGGTGAGATTGATGATGTACGTGGCCGATGAAAGGGCGCTCACGGTGGATCCGCCAGAAGAGGATATGTCTACCGCCTCGATGGTCTCCGATGAGCTCACTGAAATCGGTCCCGTGTAGGGCGTGGAGCTTGCGGTTGGCGTAGCGTTGATGGCGTAAAAGATCGTTGTGCCGGGAGCGTTATTGGTGAGCGTGACGGACTGCGGTGAATTATACGTGCCGCCGGGCGGGTTGAAGGACGGCGCAGCGGCGGGCGGCAGAATCGTGTAGGTTGCGCTCTCAACTGCGCTGCTGGAGTTATTCGGCCCCGCGGCGATGGCTTCAATAGTTTCGGTTGACGAAACAGGGATGGGACCGTTGTAGGGCGTGGAGCTTGTGGTTGGCGTGGCGTTGATGGCGTAGTAGATGGTCGTGCCTGGAGCGTTATTGACGATGGCGACGGACTGCGCCGAACTATACGTGCCACCGGGCGGGTTGAATGTCGGCGCGGCGGCGGGCGGCAGAATCGTATAGGTTGCACTCACAACCGCGCTGCTCGAGTTGTTCGCTGTCACGGCGATGGCTTCAATGGTATCGGTTGACGAAACCGCGATGGGACCGGTGTAGGGCGTGGAACTTGTGGTCGGCGTGGCGTTGATGGCGTAGTAGATCATGGTGCCGGAAGTGACATCGGAGATGGTCACACTCTGAGAGGAAGTGTAGGTGCCGGGCGCAGGGGTGAAGGCTGGGGCGGCAATGGAGGCAGGCGGCTGCGGCCCTAGCTCCCATAGATCGTTAAGCCAGCCTTTGCAGTAATTGCCGCCACAACCAAATCCTCCAAATATCCAGAACTTGCCGTCGCCATCGGTCCAGCTGGCCGCGGCTGTCCGTCCCCCAGGTTGATTCGTTGCGGCTCGCACCCCCAAAGACCCGTAAACCCCGAACTGGCCGTTCGAATTGCTGCCATCATTGGGGACCATGCTACTTCCCCCCATCCATGTCCACAAATCCGTCGCTGGGTTGAACTCCCATAAGTCATTGAGATAGCCCCAGGTCCCAAGCGAATCCGTGCCCCACCCGCCAAAGAGCCAGAAGTTGCCGTCCTGATCAATCGATTGGGCCGCGTAGCCGCGTGCGCCGGGAGCATTACTCGCTGCCGAACTCCCTAATGTGCCGTAGACGCCGGGCCGGCTGCATGTTGTGCTCCCGGTTATGCAACCAGGGTTAAGAGTGCTGCTCCCTCCCATCCAGGTCCATTCTTTCAGCGAGATGTCATACATCCAGAGATCATTCAGCTGTCCGACTTTGGACGTGGAATCGAAGCCGTCTCCACCAAACAGCCACAAATTACCGCTCCTGTCTGTCCCCGTATAGCTCGTTTGCATCCACCTGGACACTCGACCGCCGGGCGTATTGGTGGCCGACGGAGTGCGCAGAGCACCGTACACTCCCGGCGTATTTCCATAGGAGGGTGCGTTCCCGCTGAGCGCAGGGTTTCCGCTCATCCAGGCCCACTCATGAGTGCCCGAATTGAATTCCCACAGGTCGTTGACAAACGTACCTTCGATCCCGGACACCCCGCCGAAGTTGTAGGATACGTCTGTCTCACCCCCAAATAGCCAGATGTTGCCCTGCAAGTCGGTCCAGAAGGACGCTCCGTCGCGACCCTCGGGCGTATTTCCGGCGGCGGGCGCCTGGAATGTGCCGGGGACACCGGGTGCGGTGCAGGCATCTGTTCCAGCCAGACAAGCTGCAGAAAAGGTGCTGCTCCCGCCCATCCATGTCCATTGGTTGCTCGATGGATTGAACATCCATAGATCGTTCAAATAGCCCTTGTTCCCTGCGGAATCCTGTCCGTTTCCTCCGAATAACCAAAAATTTCCACTGCCATCGATCCAACTGGCCGCGCCCGAGCGCCCGCCCGGAGTATTGCCGGGGGCAGCTTGCCCCAGGGATCCATAAACGCCGGGGACGTTTCCGTTGACCGAATTACTTCCACCCATCCAGGACCATCGGTGACTGGCGACGTCGAACTTCCAGAGGGCATTCATCAATTCCACGTCGTACGTGCCGCCAACGATCTTGTATTCAGAGCCGCCGAAAAGCCAGAGGTTTCCCTCCCTGTCGGTCCACTGTGCCGGAAACTGAAGGCTGCCTGGAGTATTGTCCGGGGCCGATTTTTGATAAGTGCCGAATACGGGCGGTGCGGCGCAAATGATACATCCATTTGGGCTACCCCTGGGCACGCTATTGCTTCCCGCCATCCACCCCCACTCCTGAAGCGAAGTGTTGTATTCCCAAACATCATCGAGGTAGGCGTCGACTCCGTTCCCATCAAAGCCATCTTCGGTGCTCCCGAAGAGCCAGAGATTTCCATTCGTATCCATCCAGCTAATCGTCGTCTCACGACCTCCTGGAGTGTTTCCTGAGGCCGAGACTCCCAGTTGCCCATACACTCCGGATGGCTGGCGGTTTTGGCTGCTGCCGCTCATCCAGGTCCATTCATAGGTTTGCGCCTGTGCGGACGAGCCGGCCAGAGCCGCAGCCCAAAGCACAAGACAAGGCATGGCCAGGCCGTTCCCCCTGCGCCTTCTATTCAATTGGGCTGAAGCTCTCTGTTGCGTTTCCTGACAAGCGCGATAGAAAGACTGCGGATTCATGGCGTTCCTTGCAATTCGAACAGCCGGATGCGCAGAAACCAGCGCGGGCTGCGGCAATCTGGTGGATTGCTCCGTGCGGATTCTGACCTTCGGGGTGCCGGGATGAAATTTACCTCATTGTATGCCGAGATCGTCCGCTGGACGATAAATACTTTCCCCGGTGCGGAAGCCAGATTCTCCCTGTCCGGACCCGAGCCAACCCACCTGTAACTCTCCTGCTTACAATTGGTTGTCTGGAAGGGTCCCCGTCACTCCCACCCTCCCGCTCGCCTCCCTCAAATCCCCATTCACCCCCCTTTTCCGCCATTCGCTGCAACCCCCTTGGGCTTGCCGCCCAACCGCCTTACCCTCGTAATGACCTATCAGCCTCCGGAATCCCCCAAAGGGAAGCCGCGAAGCAACGAATCTCAGGTACGAAGCCGGGCCAAATGGTACTCCCGGCGGTTCTTTTTTTGAATCGATTCTAAGTCGAGGAGACCGCACTCATGTCCAAGATCCACAAGTACGCCGAGAAGGCCGCCGTTTACGCCGCCAAGGGAGCCTGGGTTGTTTTTGAGCGCTTCAATCGCATCAGCCCCAACGCCTCATTCACCCCCAAGTGGTCCGACAAGCCCCTTCAGAAGTCTTGGCAGAAGGAAAAGCCGCCCCTCGGCTGGCCGCGCACCACGGACTCGCTCTGTCCCAAGTGCGTCCCCGAGATCCGCAAGCAGATTCTCGACGGCAAGCTGCCGCACGAAGTTCTGCTCAACGAAAAAGTGGGCGAGATCAAGGCCCAGATCATCGAGCGCGACGGCAAAATCTTGATGGTGAAGGACTGCCCCAAGCACGGCCATTTCGAAGACGTGATGTCCATCGATCCCGCCTTCTTCAAGCACCTTGAAGAGACCTTCCCGGGCCGCGACATGCGCGCCCACGGCGAGGGCGACAAGAACCTCCACCATCACGGCACGTCGACCGTCACGCACGGCCGCGGCTCGGTGCTTACCATCGACCTCACCAACCGCTGCAACATGATGTGCGATCCCTGCTTCATGGACGCCAATCAAGTCGGCTTCGTCCACGAGCTTACGTGGGAAGAAATCAAGACCATGCTCGACAACGCCATCACCGTGAAGCCCAAGCGGCAGATGAGCGTGCAGTTCAGCGGCGGCGAGCCTACGCTCTCGCCCTACTTCCTTGACGCTGTCGCCTACTCGCGCAAGGTTGGCTTCAACTCCGTACAGGCCGCGTCCAACGGCATTGAATTCGCCAAATCGAAGGAGCTCTGCCGCGCCGCTGCCGAGGCTGGTCTGCGTTACGTCTATCTCCAATTCGACGGCATCGGCAACGCCGCCAACTCGCACCGCAAGGTCGGCAATCTCTTCGACGTCAAGCTGCAGGCCATTAACAATCTGCACGAAGCCGGCGTCGAAATCGTGCCCGTCACCACCATCGTGAACGGCATCAACAACGAGCAGGTGGGCCGCATCATC
>Ga0182014_10005099_pt1 | contig 14729 bp, 15 predicted proteins | sample 612S2DmetaG_FD_120489 | JGI IMG/M metagenome (GOLD analysis project Ga0182014, IMG submission 120489) | Permafrost microbial communities from Stordalen Mire, Sweden - 612S2D metaG | ecosystem: Environmental > Terrestrial > Soil > Wetlands > Permafrost | place: Sweden: Stordalen | collected... | reverse complement strand
GGCAGAAACATCCGATGCGGATGACAAAACCTGATCCCGTGAATTAACCTGAGAATCTCAGGCACTTCCATCCTCAGCCGGGATGGCGGAACTGGCAGACGCAGCGGACTCAAAATCCGCCGGACTTCGGTCCTTGGGGGTTCAACTCCCCCTCCCGGCACCATGATTTCCTCTTTGTTTTGAATAATCTGCGATTGCCTCGCTGAATTAGTCTCCCTATGGAAAACCGACGACTGTAGTAAAACTGTAGTAATTTCATACTGGTTTTGTGTCCTGCACTATGCCGTTGCCCTGTTTGCTGAGAGCACTTCCGCCTGCTCCGAAACGAAGCTGGAGAACCACCTTCTGGTTTTCGCCCCGACTCTCGACTTCATCGGATGCGAGGGGCAGTCATGATGTCCCTAGATCGTGCAGCACAAACCGCGACCAGACCCGCTAAACAATTGAGGACTTCCGCAACAATAGGTAAAAGCACATAAAACCAGGTAGTGTCTTAAACATTGTTTTGGTTCGGACATTCATTTCGCGCAGCTTACGAAGATGTTTGGCGACTACGGGCAGTTCGACACTGCCGATGCGAGGTACTCCCCACCACGCATCGCGGGGGTTATATCCAAGGTCCGAATGGGCAATCCCGATCCCGACCACATCTCCACCAGTTACGTTGAGCGGAGCAACCTGACCATGCGTATGGCGATTCGGCGTTTTACGCGGCTCACGAATGCGTTCAGTAAGAAGCTGTCGCACTTGAAAGCCGCTGTCGCGCTGCACTTCGCGTATTACAATTTCTGTCGCGTTCATTCGACCCTTCGTGTCACACCCGCGATGGAGGCAGGGCTAACGGATCATGTGTGGTCGATTGCTGAACTACTGGGCGCGGCGTAATATTGCCGCGCCATGCTCATCAAGCAATCACCAACTCATCTCTACGCACGCCTCGTTATTGTTGTCGCCCTCTCGCTCAATTTCTGTGGCCGCGCTCATTCGACAACAATCGCCGTTTTGGAGATTAAGGACGGATTTGTAATTCTCTCCGACAGTAAAGAAACGCCTGAGAGATCGAACCAAGCGACCTGCCGGGGTGATGTAAAAAAAATCTTTATCGTGCAAGACCGATTTGCCTTCTTTGCCACCGGCAAGGCTTGCGTTCATGGCACCTATCGAGACAATGGTGTTATCTCTGAAATTAGCTACGACATCAACGGTGCATGGGTACAAGAACTGCAAAATAGTTTGCCGAAGAACGTGTCTCTGGAGCAGCTTGTCAAAGGTATTAAATCTAAATTCTCCAATTTGCCGCCAAAGCTTCAGGGCAGTATCACTAGTAGAAATCTCCCCCATGGTGACCCCCTGAATGTGTTTGAACCGTTCTTGACGCTTGTGATTGTCGGATACGATGAAGGATTTCCGGCGATTTGTGTATTGAAGTTCTATGTCGATTGGTATGCCCAACGTTTCGTTGAAGTCCCCCCCATAGCGGTCGATTTCCAACCATCCAACCGGAATATGGGCTTTCACATCTTCGGGTATTCCGAAGCCGTCACGGATATCCTCAATCCCAAAAGCTATGCGTATGGTCAAGCAATGACCGCCTGCCCCGAGGCATTCGGAGACTTTGTTTCCGGGAGACCCGTATCCCTCGATGAATCCGCTAGCATTGGCCGGGTCATGATCCAAATCGAAGAAAAGGTCAGCCCAAACAATGTTGGCGGGAAAATTCAGGGAGTCCAGATTTTGGCCAGCGGGAAGGCGACTGAATTGACGAACATCCTCACCCGGTTGCCCAAGGCTAACACCCGAAAACAAAAACAGAAGCATTAGGGCGGCAACACAGTATTTAAGACACGACCTAAAACCAGCGGTCATTGCACGGCCTCAGTTCATTGGTGTAGCCTTGCTTCTTCGAACTCCCAAATGCCTCTCTTGTCTCCGATTGGTTCTCACGCCGCAGAGCCTAGTACACATACCCCCGAGAAAAATCCCTATCCGCAGGCACTCAGCAGGGATAGCGCTGAGCTTACTTTGTGGGCAGAGTCACCCGAGGAAGCTCGCCAGTTCCTTTCGCGTGCAGCTCAGAGTGCTTTTGCCGCCCGCATAGAACGCATTTTTGTTGCAAAGAGAAGCCCGACGCAGAGGCACAACAGCTACATTGGCGGGCTGTACTATCGCACTACTGACGACGAGAATGTCGATGCCTACAAGTGCGTTGTGGTGGCCCCCGACGCTGTCACTCAGTTGGTGCAGTGGTGCACATGCGATGTGATGCTGAGCCGCGGTTCGGCACCATTGTTAGCCCTTGAAGATACCACCCACATTGTCCGAATGAATCTTTATCAGCGGATTCCTCGGCTTGCCCGTGCGGCGAGTCTTGGTGTCCCTGCCGCAGTGCTACAGGGTACTCGCGGATTGGACTTCAGAAAGCGAGGAGATCGATGGGGTCTGTTCAGATATTTACAGGCTTTTGCCGCAATTGCCCAAGTACATCCACTGTCGCCCGCCCTTCCGTTTTGGTACGATCCGACGGCGGCAGCGGAGAAGCAAGCGCAGGACGATGCGTTCAGATTCGTGAATGCGGCTTTGGTAGCTGATCTCCCCGAGATCGAGCGTCAGCGGAAAACTGTTCTGGCTCGAGTTCGGGCAATTACCGGCGGAGGTGAAATCCCACCTGACCTTCCGAGTATCGACTACTCAGGTCGCGATGTCATTGTGCGGATCGGAGCAAAACCAGAAAAAAAGAGCTGGCGAGAAAAAGGTTCTGGGCAGATGGACCCGTATTTGGGACTCATACTGGCCGCAAAGTACATATACTGCTACGACGGGAATGGGCAGAAGGTCAAGGATTTGGTGCTTGAATTCACCTATCTACCGCAAGGATTTTGGTTCTTCAGCAACCCTGAAACAACCGCTCTCTACAAGCGCCTCCCATTGGAGTTTGCTGATCGTGTCAGATTCCTCGGCTGAGATACGAATCGACCAATCGCATTGCAACTATTATCTTTCCCGCTCACTAGCGGAAAGCGGGTGGAAGATCCTTTTTATCGATCCGGGCCGATCATCGAGAGGAGGGGGCGGTTCTCAAGGACAATCATTGCGTGTTTTTGAGGAGAACGGCGGGCATATACCCGACATCGTGGCTGTCAAAAACCATGACCTCTTGCTGATCGAGATCGACAGCGCCTATCGTCGAGCATGCAAGAGTATCGCAGAATATCGGCAGTTAGAGGGCTGTCTGATAGACGCATTTAGCAAGGTCACGAGCACACCGATCAACAGATTGCTAACGGGATTCTGCCGCACAGGAAAGACCGTCGATCCGGTTTCGTACGTCTCGAAGATGGGTGAGACCGGGGCATCTATCGATCTGATTTCGGTGTTCACAGCCCCGCGTATCGTCTTGAGCCATTGGCTCACACACGCTGAAAAATGAGGACATGCTCCCGTTTGCCCTTCTTCCCGGCTGCTTTTGCACCTCGCCTGGGAAGACTCGCATACATTCCGTGATGCGGCCCGGGAATCTCCAAGGTAGGAATACATTCGCGAAGCATCCACCCCGCCTCTCGCCCACATTCGCCAAGTAATCGATTTGTGTCAACTTCTTCACCATAGACAACTGAGGGTGCGTTTACTAGGACTACGTGGGCATCATGATGTAGCCACGACGAAAAAGATCGAAAGGCCCGAGCCATGTCATCCTTGTAGGACGCTACGTCATCTTTCTTGCGCCTCAGGTGACGGCCAATCTCTGTGTGCTCGTACTTATCCAAGTCCCAGCCCAGCCAATAAAAACGGAACTTGTGATACAGCCCATAGTCCCATGACATTAGGTACGGAGGTGAACTGACGACGAGGGCAGCATTTTGCAAGGAATCGGGATGAGAAACCCGGGAGTCACGGCAATACGTACGCACCCAAACATCAGACCATCGAACCTCATGGAATTCTTCGGAGAGAGTGAGCGTTCGTTCATTGTCGCCCCTGAGTCGTTGAAATGCTGCGGCACTTGTTTGAACTGTTCGCAACGAGTCTGTGAACAGCGCAATCACTCGACCCGGATGGTCCGGTTTTGCTATTCGCCTATAGGAGGATTCTCCCTGTTGATTGGATGCCGCGACAACTATTCGACTCATCGCAACATCCACGAGAATGCGCGCCGCAGGCGTCAGCGTGCCCGTTTTGTCTTGCAGGTATTTGCGCAGGAAAGCTAGCTCAACAAGAGCATTCGGTGCAAACCACGAATTCACATCATGGACCCGTGGCATCTCGGGGTGCACAGAATTCACTGGAACATCTCGACGGAAAAGGCTCGTCCTGTTGGAGAACGCCTCAAGCTCATGGCACATGGCGCTTAGCTCTGTCCGTTCTTCTGGCCTTAATCCAAGGACCTTGGCAGTAGCGATCAAAACGGCTAGTGGACTACTGTCCCATCCAATCGCGCATCGACCCAAGCGCGTTGCCTCATGTAGAACCGTTCCACTCCCGCAGAACGGGTCAAGCACAATGTCGCCCGGGGATGAAAATTTCTCGATCATGGCGCTAGCGATGGAAGGATCCACTTTGCCGAAATACGGGTGCAGCGCCTGAGCCCCGTGCTTGTGTCGCGTAGGACTGAGGCGAGCCAATATGTGCTTAGGGCTTGTAGAAGACATTGATGGTCTCGTACTTGACAATCCCCCCAGTTTCGCCGCGGTTCAGGCGCATGCTGCTCCGGTTCGCTAAGTGGTGGTAAAACCGTAATTCACTCTCGAACCCAACGTCACTGACGAGATGTGCTAGGAGTGCGCTCGTTGGAATATGTCTGCCGCAAATGCGATTATCCCCGGTTATCAAGAAAAAGCGGCCCCCCGGCGCCAGCACTCGCCAGATCTCGCTAATAGCAGATCTCATTCCCTGAAAGTACTGGTAGACCACATATGCACGATTCCGACTGACGGGGGTTCCCACGCTCCAGAGACCATGAATGTGTTCATCAATGAGGCTATCGTTCAGCTCTGGTTTGCATTTCAAATCTATCGACCTCACTGCTCTTTCCGTGACTCCTATGTATTGCCGACAGTGGTCTTTGAACTGATCGGGCTTAATCAGACCGAGAATGAACATGTTGTACTTGTGTGTCATTGTGTAGTCCACCGCATTGATATACGGGGGTGATGTAATCACTCGGTCAACAGTGCTGCTGGCAATGGGCATGCACGCAGCCGAAGCAACGTGCACAACAGGGGCAGCAGCGACGCTTTCTACACTCCTTTGCGCAATGGACATTTGTTCCGCGAGGGCAAGGGCAGAGAAGGTCGCGAACTCCATGAAAGGATTCTTCGGAGTCTTCGTCTTGTCTAGTCGAACCTTGATCTGGTCTTCAGAAAGAAATGAACATGTTTTCGATATCGCGGACAGGCAAACCAGCAGAAAAATGCTCAGATCAGGGTCGTGCTTTGAATATTGTCCTAGCACGGCCTCTCGTATCGACAGCAATCTAGCCATCGCTTCATCTGTAAACCAGTAGGGCCATGTGGCATGAAGCCCCAAATCTGGATCCCGTGCCACCACCCTTTTTAGCAGCTTGGGCAGGCAAGTGCCTGCGTCCTGAATAACGAGATCAACCACTCTATTCGGCTGGAGCTGGCCGGACAGAGACGACGCCTTCGCTTGTGTTATGAGTGCAGCCAATGGCGAGATATCAATCCCAATTGCCGAGTGGCCCCGCACCCATGCCTCAACGACAGTCGTCCCTGAGCCGCAGAACGGGTCAAGAACGCACTCTGAACGATTTGAAGAACGGTATTCAAGCCCCCACCGCACCAACTGAGGAATGAACTTTGCGGGATATTTGTGCAGCCCATGGTTGAACTCGGTTACTTCAGCTCTGGACAAATTAGCAAACGAGAAGTGACCTTCCCGCAACGGTTCAAGTGGCAGCGCCTTGAGAGCAACTGGTGAAATTGTCTGTCCCTGCAATTGATCGTCTTTCGGCGATTGTATTTGGCTGGATTTGCTTTGACTGTAGCACAATTTTAGATTTCGCTTCATACGTGTTGGGTCACCGCACAATTTGTCGTCGCGCTAAGTTTCGCGCACGGTTGAAAAACCATAACCGTCCTCTCCGAGACGTAAAGCGCAAACGAGTCGGAGGAGAAGTAGGGAATATTTCCCGCGCAGGCCGAGGGGCTCATCTGCCAGCGGGCCAGTGGTCGTCAATTGCTTTCATGATCTTCGGCCTACCGCACCGCATCCGCGATTGCGCTTTTATGGTCGCCGGAACTCTCTTCCCGCCCTCGAACAGTGCCAGGTTTCGTGCAGCGAAAATACTCACCCTCGTCCACACGGAGTATAGCAGATTCGCCATTTGTTCGCCTACTTGCAAGTGTGAGTCTTTATTTCCTATCCTCGATCCAGTAGTAGACACCGGCAAATAATCGCCACCGTGCTTAGTTAATGGAAGTGGGTGTAGCATGCTGGACCACATGGGCAGTCCGCATTTGTTCTAGTTTGCGGACTGCATCGCGCTTGTACTCATCAATAGCTTTGGAATATTTTTGCAGAATACTAGGCGTGGAATGTCCGATCATTTGAGCGACAAAGAGGTCAGAGACCCCTGCCGCACTCAAGCGACTGGCGCACGAATGACGAAGATGGTACGTGACAAAAAAGTCTAGCCCGGCGTCACTGAGTGTTTTTGCCCAAGCATGGCGAATATCTTTCATGGGCTGGCTAGGCTTCCGCAGGTTGGGAAAAACAAATGGCGAGAACTCGGGTCCTACAATCTCCCGCCAGCGAATCAGTTCGGCCTTGCACCTGGATGAGAGCGGAATGTTTCTGATACCTGCTCGGGTTTTTGATTCGCGGACGCGGATAGAGTCGCTGGTAAAGTCCACAGCATCCCAGCGAAGAGACAGTGCTTCCTTGTGAGATCGCATTCCTGTTTCCAGAATCAAGACAACCAAAAGGCGAATGTAGGGTAAAGCCACGCTCAGAATTTTCTCTTCCTCTTCAAAAGTGACAATGTGAGGTTGACGGGGAGCTGGCTGCTTTAAGAAGTCCACTTGCCCGAAGGGATTGCGGGCGATCAGTTGTTTGCGCTCTGCAAGACGCATCATCCGTCTTAGCACTCGCAGGTCGTGGTTGATTGTTGCGGGCTCCACGCCTTCGACTAGCCGCTCTTCCTTATATTCGTCGATTCGCTCTGCTGAGACATCCGACAGTCGCACCCCGGTAAACTTGACTTTCAGTTTCCCTATTGAGGATTTGTAACGCTTGCGGGTGTTGGGGTGCGCCACTTTGGTGAGAAATTCGTCGGCCCAGTCTTCGAAGTACGGCGGGGTTGACTGCGGCAAATGAAAACGACGTTCAAATATTTCCGTCTCCCATCGCGCCAATAGCTTCTTCGCAATGGTCTTGTTCGTTGTGTGGGCGCTCCTGCAAATTTGACGCCCGCCTACACTCACTCCCATGTGCCACTGCTTGCTTCCTCTCTTCTTGAATAGGGTTCCCATGGCTTCTAGGCTCCCTGGTGTGGGCGGATTGAAGAGGAGGATTGGTGGTTCGGATTACCCCCTAGGCTGCGTTGGCGTAGGTTGATGCGCATTCCTGGGTTCCTAGGATGGGTTGGGGATGGGTGCCCGCAAAATGCTTTGAAAAGCTGCAGGTTTTCGAGAGCGTTAGAAAACCCCTTCAAAATCTGTCCGCCTCGACCCGCATAAACATTGCGTCGCTCACCACCATCCCAGAACGTTAGAAAAGTTTTGTTTTCAAACATTCGGTTCACCGCGTTGCGCGCACAACTGGTATGCACTCCACAGAGTTATCTTGTATTTGCTAGCGAGTTCCCTAAACGGCAGCTGCTTCCGTTTTCGATCACTTCGAAGTTTCGCAATCTGCTCTGGAGTGAGTTGATTTAATGATGGGCGTCCTAGCCGCTTACCCTTGAGCTTTGCGCTGCGAATCCCAGACCGAACGCGTTCCCTTAGCATCTCGCGCTCGAAGGCCGCCACAGCTGACAGCACAACGTACGTAAGCATTCCAGCAGGTGAACTCGTGTCGATGCTCTGCTTGAGCGCCACCAAGTGGACACCACGTGCGTTGAATTCCTCTGCCAGCTCCACCAGATGTTTGACTGAACGTGCGAGACGATCTAGTGCCCATACCATCACCACAGAAATCCTTCCCCTTCGTACGTCGGCCAACATTGAATCCAGTCCCGGACGTTTTTCTTTAGCTCCGCTCTGGGCATGATCCCGATAGACAATGAACGGCCATCCACGCCTTTCTGCGCTTTCCTTCAACTCGGCTTCTTGCATGGCGGTATCCTGCGAATTTGTCGAAACTCTCACGTAAATGCCAGCCCGCGTTGCTTTCATGCCACCTCCTAGAGTGTTAACTAAAGTGTTAACAGATTCAATTGTAAGCAGCTAGGAGCGAATCGCAAGCATGCTTATATAGCTTGTAAGCTAGGCTTTTTGAGTTTTTGCAGCCTTACACCCGCGGGAAAATGACGCACGAACAATCGAAAGATTTGTGCTGTTTTGGGGAGGTGAACAACTTACCCAAAAATTTGATTTCCACTGTGCATCATTCCTGGTCAACGATTTCTTCCGTGTGCGTTTCGATCCACTCCAATACGTCGGAATACCGGAACCGAATGCAACGCCTTGAAAACCGCACTACTTTTAGCTCCTTTGCGCTGACACGATGGTAAAGGCCCCCCACTGACAACTTTGTTAGAGCTGCAACCTCTCGAATGGTCAAGAGCCGGTCCTTCATCTCAACGTGCTCTCCTCGCACTGGTGAAGTCAATTGCGGGTTTGACGGACGGGTCATTTGGAAACCACCTTCCTGTTCCCAGTGAACGGGTCGATGTATTTCACTTTCTCCCCAAGCTCCGGATTGTGTTTCAGGACTGAACGAGGGTGAGGCAAAAATCGTCCTGTCCCGCGTCCAATCGGTAGGACACGTTTGACATTTCGTTCGCGCGTGCCCGACTCGTACTTGACAAGTCGTTTTCGCACAGCAGCCTTGAGTTGCTTATAAACGAGAGCTTCCTTCCACCCGAGTTCCTTTGCGATCTCCTGAACTGTGACGGCTCTTTTATGCCGTCGGCTCAGCGTTGAGACTGCGTTGCCAAGGAAGCATTCCTGTGATCGCAGGTTGTGGAGGGTTGAGGCGAAGACTGGTTCCAGAATGCGATATGCGATGCAATAGTCCTCGAACGAAATATCAACAGGCTTCTGACTATCGAAAGCGCGCACCCGTGCAACTGCGCTGCAGAAGTTGAGAAACCGATCCCAGTCACGTCTGACTCGCACCTTGTCGGGAGGGAGATTCTTTGCAACGTACTCCAAACATTTCGGGGGATGTTCGAAGTCTCCTTTCTTGTACTTCACTAGAGACATGGCTTTCTGCCAGAGTGGAAGATCCACACAATCAGACTTCCGCGGCTTCCGCGAGCGAGCAAGAACGATTCTGCGGTTTTGTTCCGGGGATTCGTCCACAAAAACAGACAAAAACCGGGTTTCATCATCCGCAAACACCTTCTCGTCGGTGGTGGTACTTAAGACGACCGGCATGCCGACACGCTGTACGGTCTTGGTCCCGCGTTGTCCGCCGCGGATGGTAGTGTATTCATGCTTGATCTGGCCTTGCGATTGGATCAGCCGTGTGAACTGCTGCGCATCCTTTCCACAGCGGTATTCATTGAGGAAAAGAATTTTGCCTGCGAGTGAGCCCTTCCCGTGTACGAGAGCCTTACCGCTTAGTCCAGCTCGTTCGACGATGCAGGAAGGGGGGAAGAGACGGATCGCACACTCCACAAGCGTTGATTTGCCGCTTGATGTGGGCCCTTTGACAAGCACCGACGCTGGCACCGGCAGTGTCATTGTCAAACCAGCCAGCGCCAATACGAGCCGGTTACGTTCCTCACCAACCACTCCAAGATCGCCAATTTTCTGAAGCATCATGTACAGAAAAAGTGGGTCCTTAAGAAGCTGTCGCGCTTTCTTTTCCAGTTCACGCCGTGCGCTGCGTTTGAACTTTCTCATCGTTAAATACCCCCCTAATAAACTGTTAAAACTGTAGAAACTGACCCATAGTGCTCAAAAAATCAGGTTCCGCTGCATTCTGCGAAGCAAGGTCTCCCGCGGCGAGGGAACAACCCAGCGGCTCGGTTTGATCCTCATTTCCCGCAAGTGCTTAAGGATGATTGAGGCGGGCAAGGCTGGAGGCATACCACGTTCTAGCCGCGCCCACGGTACCTTTATTCTTGGCGGTAGCTCGCCTCCCCGCGACTGATCTACTTCGCGGAAAGAAACCAAATCCCACAAGTGCGTCTTTCGGAGCAAGTACAACTCGGGCACGCTTCCAATCCCGTGTCTGCGAAGAAACATGCTGCGAAAAGTAAATTCGATTCGCGAGAGCAAATCGATTCGGTTGTAGAACTTCACCTGCCAAGGGGATCTAACGCCACCCGCATAGAGAGTCCCCTTCACTTCCCTCAGTTGCGCACGAGTGCACAGTTCCTCGGTGAATTGCTCGAGAAAATATTCGTCAACATCGAAGGCAACTTCCACACTGGACACTCGCGCCCGGTAGCCCCGTCTCATCAAGCTCTCCAGCACCAACATCACGTCTGAGCAGAGGACAGGCCGCCTACCAGCCCAGAACGTCACTTTGAATGGACTCAGGTTTTTGAATGGCTTGGTGATTCCATACAGGACCTGAAAGTGGTTTCCGCTGGCGACACTTCGTCGTCGACTGCACCGCCCATAGAACCTGCCAGGGCCGCCAACCGGCAAGTTCAGTGTCTCTACGGTCCGGTTCGTCTTCCGCTTTCTCTTCTCACCCCACACTTCGACCACAACCTTATCGAAAAAGGGTGCCGAGTTCGTCAAATACGGGTATGTCTCAACGAATCGAGGAAACGTCGCCATGGAGGTCTTTTGCTTACTCATATGCGAATGCGTGCTGATGGCTATTACAGACGCGACTTTCGCGGCAGCAAAGAAGGGCAACCCCGACCGACACACACCAATGCAAACGGTTGACGTCTGCCTTTGTGCTTCTCGATGAGTCCCTTAGCCACGAGAGCAGCGTAGAGGACTAGCGATCAAAACTCACTACACAGAACTGACCCCAAAATCAGGTCAAGTTTTGTGCTTGTGTCCCTTCAGAGTTTTAGAGTTGCGGAGGTGGGAACTTCTGATCAGAGAACGGCTGATCTCGGAGGAGGGATCGGGCACCCTGCTGTAAATCTCGATAGCGGGAAGGATTGTCTTCTTTGAATCGCGCCATCGTTATCTCAAGGGTGTGTTCGTCAAAACTTTGACCGGCCCTAGCATACAAAATGTTTGCCAACTCTTTGTAATGCGCCCTACCCGTGGAAAGCTTTATCAAATGACACAGGTACACAATCGACTCCTTCTCGATTTCCTTTTTTCTGGTTCTGTACAGCGAGTTGACTTTGGCAATCTGGAGTGCTCCCTTGAACGCGGTGAATTGAGGAGCGTGAGCGGCTACGTCCACGTGCAGATAATCCTCGATCTCGGTGTTGATGGCGCGGATCTCAGCTTCCCATTTCGTTATCTTGGACTCGAATCTTCTGATCTTCTTGTTCATCTTACGCAGGTACTCTTTGAATTCATCGTGGACCTCCTCCAAATGTGAGGCCGGATAGTTGCAATACTGCTCAACGAGCGCCAACACTGGGACCCAGCTCCAACCACTTTCGTTCAGCAGCCTGACAGCTTCGCAACCTTCTTTCCCGTGGGGGTGCTCATTAGTTGATATTCTCTCCCAACATTTTGTCGCTGCGTCCAACATCGCCGGACGCGGATCTTTCTCATCCTCATCTGGCTCAGGCTTTAGAACCGCTACCGAGATTTCCTGGCCCGTTTCTTCGTGGACGCCTCGGAGCCTGTTCGCGATCTTCCTCTTGCGTTTTCCTCTTGTGTATACCGGGGGCATCTTTCCATCTTTCTTTGCTTCATCTGAAACCTGGTTCTTATTCTTCACGAATACCTATGATTTCGCTTTCTGAGCACAGATTTACTATATCTATATTTTCTTCATAACCTAATGCGAAAGATGAGAAAGAAGTTTACCCCCAACCCCATGGCTGTAGTGTCTGCGCGAAAGCGCCACCCCTTGGCCGGTCGGCTGAGGAGTGGCGTATCGAATTACTTTCTTTCAAAACCAGCAGTCGCTGCATCCACGTTCTAGTTTGTCAATCGTGTGTTTGATTCGATAGCAATGAGAATAGCGTTGGTCCGGTACAGGCGCGGTCGCACATTTATTGCCCGGAGAGGGCATTTTGAATCTCGTCGGTTACATCTTTTCTCACATCGTTCTTGTTCACATAGCAATTGCTATATTCATTCCCCGGACTGAACGAAAATCTCCCTTTCTTGTCTACTGAATAACTCCCCCACCGTTGCATTCTCCCTCCATAAAGGTTGCTTCCGACATAATGGACGCAACCATGAAAAGTTGTTCTGCCGTCCTTTTCGTGCTTTGTAAATGCGACTACTTGCAATAGCGTGAAGGAAGTCGGATCGTACAGCCCATTACGAATAGCTGATGCTGCCCGAAGGGCATAGTCAATTATTTCATCGTCGGTTGGCTCACCACTCGCATGCAATGCTTTCAGTAGATTTTGTGCATTGGCGTTTCCCTGATCGGCTGCCTTCCGGTACCACACCAACGCCTGTTTATGATCCTCAGTAACACCCAACCCAAGCGAATACATCCATCCGAGGTCAAGTTCTGCTTCGGCATAGCCTTGATCGGCTGCCTTTTGGTACCACACCAACGCCTGTTGATAGTCCTGAGTGACGCCTAACCCGTGCGCATACATCCGTCCGAGGTTGTACTGGCCTACTGCTTGCCCCTGTTCGGCTGCCTTGCGGGACGAAATCAACGCCTGTTGATAGTCCTGAGTGTCACCCGATCCTTGCTCAGACGTAGACTCGAGATTGTTCTCCGCAATGCCATTGGCTTCGTTGGCAGCGTTACCCTCGGTTATCCTCGCCGAGGAGCCACGCGGATTGATCATGGCTTGTAGGACTGCGTCGCTCACGTTCGCTGCTTTAAGCGTCTTCAAGCCATCAATACTGGTGTCGAAAGTAGTCGTGGTTGTCGCCCGAATCTTTTCGATGATCACCCCGTCCCCAAGGCCGAGCGAGACCATTTGGATAATGTCATCATTTGAAAGCGGCTTCGACTGGATCTGTGAGCTTGCCGCAGTGAGCAGAAGAGAAACAACCAGCCAAGTTGCTATAAACAGGCGCACATTGCACCTCCGCGCGCTACGACGGGCCGAGTTTCACTGGGAAAACACCCGAATGTTAAGATCCTAGGTCTACCGTGTCAATGACAGATGCCCCGTCTTCAAGGTGACTCGGTTTTCTCATTGCCAAGCTCGTTCTGATTCAGGTTTCTTCTAGCCTGTATCGGTGTACGTAGACCGGGGTCTCCAGATCCGGAATGGAAGATTTGTCGAAAACTCTGCGCCTACAGATCACTGTGCGAAATTTTCCTGTCCTTCGGTCCTGCGTACATCAGGGGCATTGAAGTGGAAATTGAGGGTCGTGGGTGTACTGCCAATACCACCTGGGCTGCGTTAGCTTGAGTTAGCTTGCATTCCTGCAGCCCCGGATAGGGGTTTTGGTAGGGTAGCGCCCCGGCGATGGTTTAGGCGGCAAAACAACGCAAGTCTCTGTATAACCTAATGATATACAAAGATTTACCACGACATTTTGGATGGGTGGTTGGGTTCTGGTATCAGGTGGACGGTCGGGTAATTTCCCGGCTCAGTAACACCACTTTATTTTGTAGTCTTCTTCGGCTGATCTGGGAAGCAACTTGGTATCAGCCCCATATCGGCAAGGATGGCACTGGCCAGTGTGTGCTCGTAAAACCGCGTAGTGTACGGCCTGATTTCTTCCCGCACATCGATGACGGTGTGCGCCCAGATGTCGCCAACATCTCGGAATTTGGAACTCGCGAGATGGTCCATAGACGGAGCATCTGCGGACATGTCCCGAATCGAATCAAGGCTTGATCGTACGTCCTCCAAACTGCTGTAGAGCGACACATCGTTTGCAAGAGAATCCTTGCCTGACAATTCTTTAATGTCAGCCCGTAACTGTTTAATGTCACCATCCAGCAACTCCAAATTCTTAAGCACTGTCGAGTCCATCCTGTATGAAGGATTCAGGCTGTTACGGTACTGATTTATCCGAGCCTGCCAGTTCGCAAGGTCGTGATCAAGATCATGGGTAAACGTCGCCAATTCGGTTGCGGACATTTTCTTCAACTGTGGCTTTTGCTGCGCCACGAGTGGCGTGCCGAAGGCGAATAGAAGCAATGCTGTCCAGAAGACGGTACGCATGGTCTCTTTGCTCCGGTGAATGCCGAGAAGTATACGCCGTTGTGACCGGACAACCAGTGATGAGCGCAGTTGGCGTCTTCGGGCGCATTGAATCACTGTAGTAAAACTGTAGTAGTTCTATGGTCAAAACCATGCCAATCCGATCACAACGATTCAACTCGTCCAGTTTGTAAGCCATTGAAAAATGGAATAGAGTAGAGAATTTTCCTAACGGATCAGAAACCTTCTGTGTACTCAAAATCCGCCGGGCTTCGGCCCTTGGGGGTTCGACTCCCCCTCCCGGCACCAGCAGTCCCCCGCCAGCATCTCCATCGGGTGCCAATCACCGCCGTCACCTTGCTCATCGTAAAGGCGG
>Ga0182014_10005098_pt1 | contig 14730 bp, 9 predicted proteins | sample 612S2DmetaG_FD_120489 | JGI IMG/M metagenome (GOLD analysis project Ga0182014, IMG submission 120489) | Permafrost microbial communities from Stordalen Mire, Sweden - 612S2D metaG | ecosystem: Environmental > Terrestrial > Soil > Wetlands > Permafrost | place: Sweden: Stordalen | collected... | reverse complement strand
GCGCTTGAAGGTCTGTGGTCGTCTTCGTCAGTCTCTGGGTCGCAGAAATCGGCGGAGCAGTTTGCCATCTCCTGCCAGGCCTGCGGACTGCCGGAAAGCCTTACCATCGGCGATATCGCGAAGAACATGCTGATGATCATGCTGCAGGACTTCATGGACCCCTGGACCTTCAACCAGAAGAATCTGATGAAGTGTTGCAAAGAGTTTCTCCTTCCCGGCGGCAAGCAGATTCCTTTCTGCTCGTACAACTCAGTTGGTTACCGCGAACAAGCTCGTGCTCAACTGGATGCGATGGAACCAAAACGCAAAGAGGCCAGGCGCATGGGCACTACCTATCGCCCGGAGCCGGTTGTCTTTGACTTTCACGCCGGCACGGAGCGCATGGAAGTTGGGTCCTTGCTACAGATCGACGAAAGTCGATCACGCTAGAGGATGTACATGGAAGAGCAGAGCGTCAAACAGTGTTGCGCGACGTTTTACGGCAGTGACTTCGCGCGCATGTTGTTGGGAGACAGCTTTCATCCCGGCGGAACCAGGCTCACCGAGCGCCTTGGCGAACTGCTCGCACTCACAAGTCAGTCTCAGGTGCTCGATGTGGCCTCAGGACGCGGAACCAGCGCATTCCATCTCGCAAAGACCTTCGGCTGCAAAGTCACCGGCATTGATCTGAGCGAAGAGAATGTGCGTCTGGCTGCGGTGGAAACGTCGCAATGGGGACTTACCGGGCAGGTCAGTGTTCAACTCGGCGATGCCGAGCGGCTGCCGTTTGGCGATGAAACTTTTGATGCGATCGTCTGCGAGTGCGCCTTCTGCACATTCCCCAGCAAGCCGATTGCCTCGAAGGAGTTTTATCGCGTCCTCAAACCTAGCGGACAACTGGGACTCAGCGACCTGACGCGAGCCGAGGCTGCAATTCCAGGGCTTGAAGGACTGCTGTCGTGGATCGCCTGCATCGGGGATGCGCTGCCTGCGGAACGGTATGTTGCGATCCTGCAGGAGGCTGGCTTTCAAGTCCGACGCACGGAAGATCACAGCGATGCGCTGGTTGAGATGGTGCGGCAGATCCAGGCCAAGCTGCTCGGAGCAGAGATCATGGCTGGGCTCAAAAAGATCGATCTCCCTGGTGTAGACTTCGCCACCGGAAGGCAGTTTGCCCAAGCAGCCCTCGAGGCGACACGGAGCGGTGCTCTAGGATACGTTGTCATCGCGGCGAGAAGGCCGTAATACGCATTTCCGGTGCCCACCATCACTTTGTAAATCCAGGTGAGTTCATCAGAGGCAAGAGTCTCCAGCTTATGAGCGGAGGCTGGGCGCGTGTTTGACGCAGCCTCGGCCGCCAAATGGAAGCAATTTCAGAATTTGCAATGGGAATCGCTTATCGCGACGCTCAATTGTGGGCAAAATATTCGAGGGCGGGGTCTGGCGTCTTGAGAGCTCCCTATCGTTGATCCCGGAGAAAGCTGCTCCGAACAGCAGACGAGGACAAGAATGAGCGAATTCCGGACGGACTCTACACTCTGCCAGCGCTGGGGAGATTAACGTGCCTTCGACTATGCTGAAGAGATGCGAGTCATATCATTGTCGGGGTTTGGCGGGGCGGATGTTCTGAGGGTTGGGGAAGCACGGAGGCCAGAACCCGGCGAGGGAGAAGTGCTGATCCGGGTGGCCGCGGCGGGAGTCAACCGGGCGGATCTGTTGCAGCGGCAGGGGCACTACCCTCCACCGGCAGGAGCTTCCGAGATCCTTGGAATGGAGGTCGCAGGCGAGATTGTGGCGCGAGGACCGGAAGCCGTGACCCGCTGGAAGATCGGCGATAAAGTCTGCGCGCTAGTGCCGGGCGGCGGATATGCCGAGTACTGCGTGGCGCATAGCGGCTGCTGCCTGCCGGTTCCTGAAAGCATGGCGATCGAGGCAGCGGCGTCTCTGCCCGAAGCCACCTTTACGGTGTGGGCGAATCTGTTCGACCCCCGGCGGCTGTTTGCCGGCGACCGCTTCCTGATGCAGGGCGGCACGAGCGGCATAGGGACGATGGCGATCCAGGTTGCGAAGGCCTTTGGAGCAACCGTGGCGGCGACGGCGGGATCGGCGGAGAAGTGCCGATTTCTGCTGGAGCTGGGTTGCGAGCGCGCCTTGAACTACCGGGAGGAAGACTGGGTCGCAGGTGCGTTGGAGTGGTCGGGGGGCGAAGGCGTGGATCTCATCCTGGACATGGTAGGCGGCGACTACTTCGCGAAGCATCTGAAACTGCTGGCTAAGAACGGGCGCCTGGTGCATATCGCCACAACGCACGGCAGTAAGGTGAATCTCGATCTGCGGACGGTGATGACGAAGCGGCTGATGATCACCGGATCGACGCTTCGTTCGCGCTCGGTGGCAGAGAAAACACGGCTCCGCGATGGCCTTGAACAGCAGCTTTGGCCTTTGGTGCGAGAAGGGAAAGTCCGCCCCATTTTGGACCAGGTCTTCGCACTCGAGGAGGCAGCAAAGGCGCACGAGCGCATGGCTTCGAGCCTGCATATTGGGAAAATTGTCCTGAAGGTGGCGTGAACCGGAACGCCTCCAACCCCTTGAGCGGTTCTAGAAAATAGACTCATAAATGTGGGCACCCTTGGCGGCGAGCATATTCGACTGTCAGATGCCAACTTACGGAACGAATCAAGTTGCTGCGCTGGTAAGTTGGCCCCGTGTCCTCAACACTGAGACTTCCCAATCAGTGACGGAACCCGGAGATGTCCAACAGTCTTGCACTTCGTGACAATTGTGTGCAGCTTGTGTGCATCGTCTTAGCAACCGCACCCTTTCCGGCGCTCCCGGACCCTGGGCGTTTCAAGGTATCTATCATGTCCGGTGCCCCCCCCGATCCGCTCGTGTCATCACCCAAAATCCAAATCAGGCGGGTTGAACCTTGAGAAGTCATTCGGTCGGATAGCCAGGGATTCCCGCTTGCAAGCCCGCCAACGCCGCACGCGCGGCGGAGAGGTTTTCGGCGATTTCCTTGTGTTCCAGAGGAAAGCCTTGATCGGTGACGACACGCAGGGCCGCCTCGAAACAGGCTATGGCCTTGAGAAGATTGGCCGCGCGGTCGCCCATATGAATATACCTACTTCTGTTTGCCTCCATGTCCATAGCGATTGATGAGGTGGATCAGCACCCGTAAGCCAACAAGGGTATACCAATTCTGGCGTCCGGGAAACGTTTTTTCCCGGGCACTGGCGGCGTCCTCAGATCCCAAGACCGGCGTCCGCATTCTCGCGAAAGATCTCGTCGGACCTTATATAGCGCCGCAACGTCGCAATGGTCTTGTGACCCGTCTGCTTCATGATGACGAACTCGTGAACGCCGTTCATCGCGGGCTGCGTGACGCAGAATGCCCTGAGCGAATGCCCGCCGAGCGCCCCCACCCTCAATCCCACCCTGCCGGCTGCACGCTTGAGGAGCTTGCCGATCGAGTCCCTGTGCAGGCCGCGCCTGGATACATGACCGTATCTTCCAACGGAACGGAAGACCGGGCCTTCTCGAATCCCGGCCCGGTCGAGCCACTGGCGTAGCGTGCGGACAGGGCAAGTGTCGGTGCTCACCCCACAGCGAGAGGAGATCGAAGCCGCTTTCATCGGCTGGCACTCGCCGGCGGCCATTGCGGAGGAATACGGGCTGGCGGACCGGTCCAGCGTCTACCGGCACGCAAATGCGCTAGGACTTAGAGATATGTTTTCAGGGCTAAGGCTATAGCTCTCCCCGAAAGCTAACTCTTCACACTGTCCCGTCTTGCCCGGCCGGTAAGGAGCGTCACTGGACATCTGCCCCACTAGGGAGCTAGCGTGATACTAAGAATGCTGACGCTGATGGGCGGAACTGTAGTCGCCGCCGCTGGCTCGCTCGCCGTTGATTCTCTCACCGCCAGTTCTGCCGACTTGCCTACGTGGTTTGCGGCGTTCAACCCTGAGCCCTCAAGCCGAAGAATCTTGGCCGGTCCTGCGGCATGCGAGCCCGCCAGTTCCAAATCAAGCATCTGCGCCGATTCCGTTGCATTGACCACCGCGACATACAATGTTTTCCGATCAGACGAGAGCGCAGCATATACGTCGAGGGGATAGGTGGGGCTGCCGGAGTTCTGCTTTGGTTGATCGCCTCCGATCGGATACTTTGGCTCTGGCTGCGGTGCATTCCCGCCGACCGCTACCGGCACGCTGCCGGGAAACGTATTGCTGTACATCTTGAAGATGAGTCCCAGCGCGTTCAGAGTTGAAGCCGTCTGGTTGAAGTCGAGCGTCGAGGTACCCATCGTGTGCGCGCCAAAGGTGATGGAGTCTGTGTGGCGAAGCATTTCATGGAAGACCATTCCGTAGGCAAGCGCCTGCCTGAGAGATGGGCTTCGGCCGAAGTCGCCGCCAAAATAGGCCCACTCATCGATCGAAAGAAAAATCTTCTTCGCTGCAATCGCGGGATATCGCTGCATGTATCCCTGCCATTCCTCAGCCTTGACGCGCACAATGTTCGCCGGGTAACGGGCGAACTCCTGGAGGGTCTGAGGCACCTTCACGTTGGCCTGATCCGAGTTCGCATCGGGCGGCAGCGTCCTGGCCTTTTCTAGATCGAAGTGCACGCCAGGTGAGGCGTACCAATGCTCGGCCATGCCGTCAAAGTTGCCCATGCAACTCTTCAAAAAGCTCCCGGTCCAGTCGGCATCGGTGGAGTAGAGCGGGCCCAGGTTACCGATATACTTCGCGCGCTCGGCACCCGGGACGTTGCCGTCTTCAAGCATTTCGCCTGAGGCAATCAGCACAATGGAGGGATCCACCTTGCGCATGGCTCGGGCAAAGTCGTTGTGCTTTTGCATGAAGTACTTTGTGTCGGTGCGGCCAATCTGCCACGGGCCCCAGGGCTCGTTGCCTATGTTCCAGAGCTTCACACGATACGGCTCCGGGTGGCCGTTCTTTGCCCGCAGCGCGCCCATGTGTGTGGTGGCTGGCCCGTTCATGTACTCAACCTGCTCGGCCGCGGAGTGCGCGTCGCCCAGGCCCGCATTCACGCTGATGTAGGGCTCCACGCCAATCAGCTTGCAGAATTCGGCAAACTCATCCATGCCCAGGTCGTTGGTCTGCATCTGGTTCCACGCATAGTCCCACTCCGGCGGGCGCTTGTCGCGGTCGCCAATGGCGTTGTACCAGGTGTAGTTCGAGGTGTAGTTGCCGCCGAAGCGCCAGAAGCCCGACTTGATCTCTTTGAGCAGCGCAAGGGTGTCGGATCGAAAGCCGTGAATGTTGTCGGCGGGCATGAGCGAGATGGAGCCCAGATGGAAATTTCCGGCGCCTGTGCCGGTAATCTCAATCGCGCCGTCCGTTGCATCGGCCTGCGCCACAAAGCTGAGGGCAATTGTCCTGTATGTCTCCGCAAGTGGAGCAAGAAGGATGGTCTGGCGCTGGCTGGTTCCCTGGCCCCACGCAAGCGACACAGTGACATGCGATCCAGGCGATGCCTTCACCACAATGCGGCCGGTGTATCGCTTCCCCTTGACCAGGGCAATGCCGCTCTGCCGGATGCCTTGAGGCGCCTTCGCATCCACGGCGACGCGCGGACTCTGCTCGCCGACGAAGGGCTTTTCCTTGTCCATGGTGACACAATCGTCGCCGCCGACGGGCCGCCATTTGCGCAGCTGCATTCCCGGAAAGCCTCGCCGTTCCTGGGTCTCGGGGTCCTTTGCGACGATTGGGAAGTAGAACTTTCGGTCGTCGAGCATCTCCGCCCAGAGCGGGCCGTACATCGTCTTGCCGATGTGCTCGATGAACATTCCAAAGATGTAGTTTGAGACGGGAGCGGCGGTCTGGCTGGTGTCAATGGTGGTTACGATCCTCTGCGCTGCGGCCGGGTGCGCGCACAGGCTCAGGGCCAGCGCCAATCCGGTAAAAAGGGTTGCGATCTTTATCGTCCGCCGAAATGTTTTCATTGGAGACTCCTGGGATGGTTCTGTTGCGAACGTGGCTCCCGGGACCTTCGATCGGGTCCCGGGAAACCTGTCGATGCCGATACTCCCCACGGAGCTAGCTCAGCAGAATTTTGCGCGCTTCGCCTTCGGGATCGTCGGTCATGCGGCACACGTTGTCGAAGATCATGGTCTGGTTGTGCTCCGGGTCGCTGGGCTTCCAATTGAGACCGGGCTGGCTGGGATCGCCGGTCCGGGCAAAGTTCGCCCAGGCCGTCGCCATCTTGCGCGCCAGTGCCTGCGCCTCCGGCGTGTTGCCGGTTCCCTGCTCGCAGCGTTTGGTGTTGTCAAAGCAGAACTGCAAGTCGGCTGTGTGCCATGCACCCGGTATTCCGTCCAGCATCGGCGTCTGCCAGGTGAAGTAGTAGGCATAGGCGGGCGCGGCCTTCAATTCGTGTTTGAGCCTGGCCATTTTCACCACGTTGTTGCGTATCAAAAGGGTGTTCAGTCCCGACACGCCGCTGCACATATACGAGAGCGTGCGGATGACCTTTTTTCGGATAGGACTTTTTCAGAGCGGCGATGAGCGCGGATGCCTTCTGCTCCCCGTAGGCCTTGGTCAGATTCGCGCTCCACTCCTCCTCGGTGGGCCGCGAGGACATCTGGTTGCTCTCCTCACTCACTGAGCCAATCAGCATGGGCACGTTCTTTGAGACCTCGGGGGCGGCGTCAAAGAAGCTTCGCAGGTTGATGTTGCTGCCATCCACGCACGGTGACCAGCCCACTCTCGGCGGACCGGGGGCAAACGGTCCAAAGGGTCCGCGCATGGGCGGATTGATCTTTGCCACGGCCGCGTTGCCTGCGGCAATGAGTTTGGACCACTCCATCTTCTGCAGCGAAGCAAGATCGTTCGCCGCCAGCCCCAGGTCCTTCATCATCACCCGCGCAACCTCGCGCTGCTGTTCCCTGGCCGGAATGTTGCCGCCGCCGCCCGACTGCGCTGCGGCGCGATGGAACAGGCCTGCCGCGGCAGGTATGCCCATCAGCGTGGTCACCTTGGACCCGCCGCCCGACTGGCCGTAGATCATCACCCGGTCTGGATCTCCGCCGAAGTTAGCGACGTTTTCCTGGACCCACTTCAGTGCAGCCACCAGGTCTGTCATTCCGACATTGACCGAGTCTTCGTAGGCCGCGCCACCGATCTCGGCCAGATCGAGGAATCCGAGGATGTTGAGCCGGTGATTCACAGAGACCTGCACCACTTCGTGATGCCGGGCCATCTGTGCGCCCTCGTGCGCGGCCAGTTCGTACGAGGAGCCAAAGCTGTATCCGCCGCCGTGAATATAGAACATCACCGCGCGCTTGCCAGTCAGGCTCGGTGTCCAGATGTTCAGCTTGAGCATCTCTTCGCTCTGCCAGCCATCGTCCCACTCTTGCAGGAAGGTCTGTTCGGCGGCCGTCCAGGGATGCAGGGTCTGCGGGCAATTGGCGCCATAGACCAGCGCAGGATACTCGTCCTTCCAGGGGGTGAGGGGCTTTGCCGGCAGCCAGCGGTTCTCTCCCGCCGTGGTTTGCCCATAGGGGATTCCCTTGAAGGTCAGCACACCGCCGTCAACAAAACCGCGGACCTTGCCGTACTGCGTGTTGGCGATTGCGCTGCGCGGCGTGGTGCAGTTTCCCGGCGCCTGATGCGACGCCGTCATTACGTCGTCTGAAGCCTTGGCATCGCGGGCTGAAGCCATGCCGATCCCTGCCGCGACGGAAAGCAGCATCGCCTCGCGCCGGTTGAATTTGAGTGAATCTGGTCCTTGCGGCATTCTTTTCTCCTCCTGTGATGGTTCCAAGATCCGTGCAGCATAGGCAGGGTCCGGCGGGCGTCCTCGCCGCTCTGTTCAGCGGCCCCGACAGAATTGTCTGATTGCGCCTATCCCCCTCGATGGTCGCCGCGCCGGAAGGCTTGCTGAAATGGTACGGTTGAGAACGGAAACAGAGTAAATCGCTTTTCTTCGATTTGTCGAATCAAATCCACGGCACGCTCGCCGGGCTCCTGAATTGTCGCGAACCGGCAGTTCCGCCCGCGCCTGTGGTAGAACGGTCCCTGAGAGATTCCGACCCGCCCGCCGGAACTGATCTTCCGGCCAGCAAGGTGTGCCGGTCGGTTTTGAGGTGCCGTGTGAAGATGACCCTGCTGCGCGTGATGCTGTTTGGATGGGGAGTCTTCCCGCTTGCTGCCGGCGCGCAATCCGGTCCGCCCGCCTTTCCCCTCGCTGGCGACTGGCAGGGCATCATGGAGGCCAAGGGTACCGTTGACCACCTGACGCTGCACATGAACACAACTCCCGAGGGAAAGATGACGGCGCTCCTGGATTTCGTCGACCGGAGCATCGAAGGCGTTCCCGCAATCGGGGGCTCCTTCGACGGCAGTCGCCTGGTCCTCAGATTCTTCTATTGGAAGCCGAGCCCCCAAGGGGACCACCTCGACTACAAGGTCAGTTCCTACGAGGCAACGGTCAGCGCCTCGGGCAACGGCATGACCGGCGTTTGGACCCAGGAAGGCTCCTGGCCGCTGAACTTCAAGCGCCTGACCTGGCAGGCGAGGAATCCCAGGCCCGCGCCGCCGACCGTCTTCGACGGCGACTGGCAAGGCATCGAGTTTGAGAACCAAGACCTGAAGATACATTTCATCCTGCACGTCTTCAACACTGAGGACGGATTGATGATCTTTCTCGATTGCCCCGACGAAAAATTCAAGGGCGCCCGCGCCAGCAAGGTGACCTATGACCAGGATGCGCGGCAATTATCGTTCACTGTTGGTACGGCAGCGTGGACAGGGAAGATGACCGCGGACGGCAAAGCGCTTGACACCTCAATGACCGAACCGGGCTTTCACTTTCTTATCCATTTCGACCGTATGGCGGCCCAAAAGACCCAGCCGAATTGAGATGCTGTGTCCCGGAAGTGGAACAGACAGCTCAACAGAGCTCCACGATTGCGCATCCCGGCAGCGAGGGCAGAGACCCTCGCAGGTAGCTGGCGCATCGGGCAGGATCGCCATTCACGCAGCGTCGTTCAGGCCAACCCCTGCTGCAAGCCGAATCAAGCCAGGCATCGCTGGAACTCACAGCCCCCGGTGACCTGCTTCAACGCCTGAAGACTCGTCTCGCAACAAGGTGGTTGACAGGCAAGTCCAAAGCAGCGGGCCGCCTGCCACCGCGCAGAAAGCGCCGGTCCAGTTGCCGAATCAAGGGCGGTGCTGGTATGGTTTCCGGGTAAATCGCTTTAGCGATAGTTCCGCAAGAAAACGCGCGGGACTTCCAGGCAAGCCTCGGTTCCTGTGTGGCAAGCCTCGGCTCACCCACGCAGTTGGCGGCATCGCCCTCCTATCAACCCCACTTTGGAGATCCGCATGAGAATTCGCAGGTTGCACATCGTCAAGTGCATCGTCGCGTGCGCCGGAGCGCTGCTGGCTGGCGTCCTTCCCCAACTGGCCTCTGCTCAGGATGCAGCCGCCCTTCCTTACCTGAATCCCAAGCTCCCGGCCGAGCAGCGCGCCGCCGACCTGGTACACCGCATGACCCTTGCGGAGAAGGCCTCTGAAATGCAGAACAACTCAGCGGCGGTTGCGCGGCTGAACATTCCTGCCTACCAGTGGTGGAGCGAGGCGCTGCATGGGGTCATTAACGAAGGCGTGACCGAGTACCCCGAGCCGATTGCCCTAGCTGCCACCTTCGACTCGCCGGGCATTCACACCATGGCGGGACAGATCGGTATTGAGGGGCGCATCAAGCACGTACAGAATGCGCGCGAGGGCCACGTCGGCATCATGGGAGGCCTCGATTTCTGGTCTCCCAATCTGAACATCTTCCGCGATCCACGCTGGGGCCGCGGCCAGGAGACCTACGGCGAAGACCCCTTCCTCACCGGCCGCATGGGCGTTGCCTACGTGACCGGCCTGCAGGGAGAGGACCCCAACTACTATCTGGCCATCGCCACCCCCAAGCACTACGCCGTGCACTCGGGCCCCGAGCCAACGCGCCATTTTGCCGATGTGGACGTCAGCCGCCACGACCAGCTGGACACCTACACGCCTGCCTTTCGCGCCGCCGTGGTCGAAGGCAAGGCCGGGTCGGTGATGTGTGCCTACAACGCCATCAACGGGCAGCCGGCCTGCGCCAGCGAGTTCCTGCTCCAGGACCTGTTGCGCGGAAAATGGGGCTTTCAGGGCTATGTGGTTTCGGACTGCGACGCGGTCAAGGATGTCTCCGCCAACCATAGGTATCGGCCCACCCAGGCGCAGGGAGCGGCGATCTCAGTGCTGCGCGGCATGGACAACGAATGCGTGACCTTCACGGAGCGTTTTGGCGAGCCGGTCGAAAAAGCGTATATCGATGCCGTGCAGCAGGGATATCTTCCTGAGAGCGTGCTTGACACAGCGCTCATTCGACTGTTCACCGCGCGCATCAAGCTCGGGCTTTTCGATCCGCCGGAGATGGTTCCCTACACGAAGATCGACGAGAAGGAACTGGACAGCGCGTCCCACCGCGCAGAGGCGCGCAGACTGGCGAACGAGTCCATGGTTCTGCTGAAGAACGACGGCCTGCTCCCGCTGAAGGCCGGAGTGAAAAAGATTGCGGTCGTGGGGCCGCTTGCCGACCAGACCCGCCCGCTGATCGGCAACTATGCCGGCCAGCCCACACACATTGTGTCTGTGCTTGAGGGGCTGAAGGCGGAGTTTCCCGGTGCCGCAATTACGTTTGTTCCCGGCACGCAGTTTCTGCGAACCGATGGGGCAGCGGTGCCTGACGCGCTGCTGACCACGCCGGACGGCAAGCCGGGACTGAAGGCAGAGTACAACGAAGGGATGATGCGCGGACGGCCCGCTCCTGGGGCGAGCACGACGCCGCTGGTGAGCCGCACGGAACCGAATGTGAGGCTGGACGAAAAGAGCCTGCCGCCCGAGGTGGTAACCAGGAAGAGCTTTGGCGTACGCTGGTCGGGTTCACTTACGCCGGCCGAATCGGGTGACTATCTGCTGGGGATTCGCTGCCAGGGTTTCGCCAGGTTTACGGCGGATGGCAAGCAGATAGCGATGGCCTTTGGCGGCGGCTCGGAGCCGGCATCCGGCGTGGGCCGCATTCATCTTGAGAAGGGCAGCAAGGTCGCGCTTGAAATCTCCTACGGCAGCAACAACGGGAAGCGCCAGGCAGAGCTGATTTGGGCAAAGGTCGAGAACGAGGTGTCACCCAAGGCGGTTGCGGCGGCGAAAGACGCTGACGTTGTGATTGCCGTGGTTGGAATCACGAGCCAGCTCGAGGGCGAAGAGATGCCGGTCACTGAACCGGGCTTTCTCGGTGGAGACCGCACCAGCATCGATCTTCCCCAGCCGGAGGAGAACCTGGTGGAGGCCATGGCCGCCACCGGCAAGCCGCTCGCCGTGGTGCTGATGAACGGCAGCGCGCTCGCTGTGAACTGGATCAACGACCACGCCAACGCCATTCTCGAAGCCTGGTATCCGGGCGAAGAGGGCGGCGCCTCCGTGGCCGAGACGCTGAGCGGAAAGAACAACCCGGCGGGCCGTCTGCCGGTGACCTTCTACAAGGGGGTGGACCAGTTGCCGAACTTTGAAGACTACGGCATGGCCAACCGCACCTACCGCTACTTCACCGGCAAGCCGCTCTATCCGTTCGGCTACGGATTGAGCTATGCCAAGTTCGAGTACAGCGGGCTGACCCTGCCCACGCAACCCGTGGCGACTGGGCAAGACCTGAGCGCCGAGGTCACCGTCACCAACAAGGGCGCGGTTGCCGGCGACGAGGTGGTCCAGCTCTATCTCAAGTTCCCGGCCGTCAAGGGCGCGCCGTTGAACGCCCTGCGCGGCTTTGAGCGCATTCATCTGGAGCCCGGCGCCAGCCAGAAGGTGCATTTCGTTCTGAAGCCGCGCGATCTGGGCATGGTGACCGAGGAGGGCAATCCCATCGTCGCCGCGGGAGATTACGCCGTCAGCATCGGCGGTGGCCAGCCCGATACGGCTCGCCGGTGGCGAGCGGCCATTTCCACATCGACGGCCAGCTTGCATTGACCGAGTAAGCAGTCGCCGGGTTCGGGGAATCCGGTGCCAACAGCCATCCTCGGGGCAGAGATCCTCGCCGGTCTCTGCCTCCCTGCCAGTCAAGGAAAACCGGGATCACCCGCGGGCACTTCGAGATTCCGTCAAGTCCAGCCCATGAGGTTCAAGCCATCATGTTCTCTCGTTCATTCGCAACGTCTATCCGCTCCGCCGCCTTCGTTGTCTATCTGCTCATCTCGCTGCCAGCCTGTCGCGCCCAGGTTCAGATGCAGGTGACCGACAAGAACTACCTCGACACGCATGGTTTCAGCGTGTTTCTCTACGACAGCACGTACCATCCCGTTTTCGTAGACCAGAAGAACACGGCCATGGAGATGATTCTCCATGGGGCACGAATCGCCACCAACGGCGACGTGCGCCTGATGCCAACGCCCGAGCAGTGGGACCTGGTGGCAACCCTCAAAGGCCGCCATGCCGATAAGGAGAACAACCGGCTCACCGCCGACCTTGCCTTCCCGAGCTTTGATCTGAGCTACACCTTGGAAGTGGCAGCGGAGCCAGGCGGCGTGAAGGTGAGCATCAACCTCGACAAGCCCCTGCCGCAGAAGCTGGCCGGGCGGGCAGGCTTCAATCTGGAGTTCCTGCCCTCCCTCTACATGGGCAAGACTTACCTGGTGGACGGCACCAAGGCCGGCATCTTCCCGCGAACGCCGAACGATGCGATGGTCAAGGTGTTGCCGCTCGCCGACGAACCGAAAAAGGCCTACTACCTGGAAGACTGGGACAAGGCCAAGGGATATACCGAGCCACTGCCGTTCGCCCAGGGCAGGAGCATCACCCTTGGGGTGGACGACGCGCTGGCCCGGATCAACGTAAAGTCGGATACGGCCGACCTGATGCTGTTCGATGGGCGCAACCGTGCACAGAACGGCTGGTTCGTTTTGCGTTCGCTGATCCCTTCCGGCATGACCACCGGGGCCATCGTATGGCACATCCGGCCGGACGTGATTCCGAACTGGACGCGGCCACCAATGATTGCGCACAGCCAGGTGGGGTATGCCAAGGGTTTCTCCAAGGTGGCGGTGCTCGAACTCGACCCGAAGTACAACGGTCCGAAGACGGCCAGGGTACTGCGCCTGATGGAGACCGGCGAGTACAAGCAGGTGTTCGAGGGCCCGATCACGCCTGCAACGCCGTGGCTGCGCTACGTCTATTCGAAGTTCGACTTCACCCCGGTCAGGGACCCGGGACTTTATGTTATCGAGTACGCAGATCAGCGTACGGCGCCATTCCCCATCTCCAATGATGCTTATGCGAAGATCTGGCAGGACAGCCTGGACCATCACCTTGCCGAGCAGATGGATCACGTTTCCGTTCGCGAAGGCTACCGTGTGTGGCACGGAGCGTCGCACCTGGACGATGGCCGCATGGCGCCCGTGGTCGGCGAGCAATTCGACGGCTGGAACCAGGCGACCGCAACCGACGGCAAATACAAGGGCGGCGATCACATTCCCGGGATGAATGTGGGCGGCTGGTATGATGCCGGCGACTTCGACCTCGAGGAGCCTGCGCAACTCAGCGTCATTCAGAGTCTGGCGCTGGCGTATCGCGAGTTTCATCTCAACTACGACGAGCTTACCGTGGATGAAGCCGCCCGTGAGGTTGAAATGCACCGTCCCGATGGCGTGCCGGATGCGGTCGAGCAAGTCAAGCACGGGGCACTCCTTATCCTGGCGCAGTTTCACAATATCGGTCACGCGATCCGCGGCACGCACGAACCAGATCTGCGCCAATATACGCATCTGGGGGACGGAGCGTCGAAGACCGATGGCCGCATCTACGACCCGAAGCTCGGTCCGAATGAAGTGAAGGGCGACTACTCCGGCAGGCCGGATGATCGCTGGATCTTCACGTCAAACAATCCGTTCTTCCAGTGGAACGCCATCGCAGCGCTGGCTGCGGCCTCCGATACGCTGAAAGGCTGGGACGACGCGCTGGCGAAAGACTGCCTGGAAACCGCAATCAAGGCATGGAACGAAGAGAAGGCCCACCCGACGGTTCCTGCGGGCCGCGCATTCGACGATGAGGCTCCAGATGGCGCTCTTGAAGGGGGCGTGCTGGCTGCCTCACAGGGTGAGGTCTCCGGCGCTCAAGGCAGTCATCACAGAGAAGGCGCTCCGGCAGGAACGGCCTCGACGAACCCATTGCCGCCTCCTCCCGGTGGCTTCGACCGTGCCGCGTTCGAAGCCGTGCAGGACTGGGATGCAGCTCTGGAACTGACCATCGCCACGCATGGCGCAGAGCCATACAAATCCCGTCTCCGGGAGTTATTCCCTCAGGTCATCACGCCGCAGCAGATGGGTTTCCGTGGCTGGACGGCGGTCCGGGCATTGCCTTATCTGGACCCGAGCGCGAAGGATCAAATGCATGCAGCGGTGAAGACGTACATGGTGGGCCTGGACAAGCTGTTAAACACCACGCCGTTCGGCGTGCCCCCGAGCCTGGGCACCTGGGGAGGATCAGGTGCGGTGGTGGACATGGCCATACGGATGTACTTTCTGCACCGTGCATTTCCTGATCTTGTGGGCCCGGAATACACACTTCGCGCCGTCAATTACATTCTGGGCACGCACCCTGTGTCCAGCACTTCGTATGTAGCTGGAGTCGGAACGGTTTCGAAGACGAAGACGTACAGCAACAACCGTGCCGACAACGCTTACATTCCGGGCGCAGTGATTCCGGG
>Ga0182014_10005096_pt1 | contig 14732 bp, 13 predicted proteins | sample 612S2DmetaG_FD_120489 | JGI IMG/M metagenome (GOLD analysis project Ga0182014, IMG submission 120489) | Permafrost microbial communities from Stordalen Mire, Sweden - 612S2D metaG | ecosystem: Environmental > Terrestrial > Soil > Wetlands > Permafrost | place: Sweden: Stordalen | collected... | reverse complement strand
GAAGCTCCGCTGTGAGGCGCTACGCTTCCACCCCGTCTCGATTATGTGCCCTTGCCGCCGCTGTCAAGGGTCGAGATGAACGCCAAAGGCGGCGCCCTTGACAGCGGCGGCAAGGGCACAGGAACAGTGTTGTCACTTTTTGCTTGACAGCGCCGTCGTTGTCATAGACGGGATGACAAGTTTAGGCTTCGCTGTGGCCGGGATGACAGAGTTTATGCAACTTCGCGCCGATGTCATTCTGGGCATCGCGTGGGGTTTAGCGCTGCAAACACAGTACATAGATCCTTCGCGTTGCTCAGGATGACACCACGGATTTATGCGGGATCTGGGCTCATGAGCATTAGAACTCCCTGGCATCGGGACAAGGCAATATGCGGGGAACTTCAGGCGCTAGAAGTCCTTAGCTTGTGTGACCTATATCACAATCGGGTGTGCGTTCTGCCCTAGCTGTACCTAGAGCCTAGGGTTGATGATGGCAATAGCGACAGTGAAGGAGGGGCGGCGATGATGCTTGCGTATAGGCTTCTCCGGTTGGTGGAGACCCATTCTGAGGCCTTGGCGGCAGGGCTTCTTGAAAGAACACAGAAATCCCCCTTGCTCCCTGACTACCGCAACGTCCCACCGGGGGAACTTGAGCAGCGGGTGTATGAAATTTACCGGCATATGGCGGAGTGGCTTCTGGGCAAGAGCGAATTGGATGTCGAGAAGCGCTACACGGAAATTGGCGCCAAGCGCGCCCAGCAGGGAGTGCCACTCAGCCAGCTCATCTGGGCGATTATTCTGACCAAGAACAACCTCTGGGATTACCTGAAGCGGGAGGCGGTGCTGGACCGGCCAGCGGAAATCTCAGGCGAACTCGAAGTGGAGCAGTTGTTGGATCAATTTTTTGACTGGGCCATCTACTACGCGGCAGTTGGCTATGAGCGGGCGTGCGTGGCTGACCCGATGCACAAGGTGACCGCCGGGGTGTAGGTGGGCGCTGTTTAGGGGAGAAGAATGAGCTGGGAAACTGAGTACAAGAACAAGCTCCAGACCGCAGATGAGGCGCTGCTGTGCGTGCGGTCGGGAATGCGGGTTTACATTCAGCCCGGTTGCGCCGAGCCTGAGACTCTGGTCGAGGCGTTGATGCGCCGCGGTCCTTGTGTGGAGGACGTGGAAATCGTCCACATGATGACGATGGGGCCGGCTCCTTATGTGGCTCCGGAAATGGTGGGGCACTTTCGGCATAACGCGATGTTTATCGGCGCGAATGTGCGCGAGGCCATTAACGACGGCCGCGCCGACTACACGCCGATTTACTTGAGCGAGATTGAAGGACTGTTCGAGAGCGGCGCCATGCCGATTGATGTGGCCCTGCTGGAACTTTCTCCTCCGGACTCGCATGGTTATTGCAGCTTCGGTGTGGGAATAGATACGTCGCTCACCGCCGCGAAATGCGCCCGCTACGTGGTGGCGCAAATCAACGATCAGATGCCGCGCACGTTCGGAGACAGTTTTATCCATGTGAGCGACCTGGACGCCATTGTGGATTCCTCCCGGTCGCTGTGCGCCATGAAGCTGGCGCAACCGACCGAGATGAATAAGGCCATCGCCAGCAAAGTCGCGGATCTGATTGAGGACGGGGCGGTGCTGCAGACGGGGATAGGTGGAATCCCGGATGCCGTGCTGCTGTTTCTCATGGATCGCAAAGATCTCGGGGTACACAGCGAACTGGTTTCCGACGGCGTGATTCCTTTGATCGAAGCCGGCGTAATCTCGGGCGCGCGCAAGAATTTCAAGCCGCGAAAGATCATCCTGGGATTTGCCCTGGGCACAAAGCGGTTGTTCGACTTCGTCGACAACAATCCGATCTTCGAGTTCCATCCCACGTCCTATAGCAACGACCCCGGACTGATCGCGCGAAACGACAACATGGTGGCGGTCAACTCCGCGCTGCAGGTCGATCTCACCGGGCAGGTCTGCTCCGATTCGATCGGAAACCAGTTTTACAGCGGGATTGGCGGGCAGGTGGACTTCCTGCGAGGGGCTTCGCGATCCAAGGGTGGAAAACCGATCATCGCCATTTCATCCACGGCAAAAGGTGGCGCGATCTCGCGGATTGTGCCCATGCTGAGCCCCGGCGCCGGAGTGGTAACCTCGCGCGGACTGGTGCGCTATGTGGTGACGGAATACGGGGTAGCGTATTTGCACGGCAAGACGATCCGGGAACGGGCGCAAGCGCTGATCGACATTGCGCATCCCAAGTTTCGGGAAGAACTTTATCAATTTTGCGAAAAAACCAAGTGGCTGCAGCGGCCTATCGCTGCGGAACCAGCGGTAACGAGGTGAAAGATGGCAGGCCAAGCACGCGGTAAGGTCACGATCGATGTCGAGGAATGCAAGGGATGCGGGCTATGCGTGGAGTCTTGTCCGCCGAAGTGTCTGGAACTGGGGGCCGAGTTGAATGAGTATGGGGCTCATCCGGCGCACTATAGCGGCCACGATTGCACAGGCTGTGGGATCTGTTTTTACTGCTGCCCGGAACCGGGGGCGATTACGGTCTACCGCATAAAAGCAAAAGCAAAGCCGGTGGCGGCCGTGGTGGCGCAAGGAGGCGAAAATGCGGCAGCTCTGTAAAGGAAACGTGGCGGTGGTGAAGGGCGCGATCCTCGCGGGATGCCGGGGGTACTATGGCTATCCGATTACCCCAGCCAGCGAAATCGCCGAGGCAGCCGCACTCTACTTCCCGCAGATCGGCGGAACTTTTATCCAGGCGGAAAGCGAAGTGGCGGCCATCAACATGGTGTATGGCGCAGCGGCGGCGGGACTTCGGGTGATGAGTGGATCGTCGGGGCCCGGCCTCAGCCTGATGCAGGAGGGTATGTCCTACCTGGCGGGCGCGGAGTTGCCGTGCGTGATCGTCGATGTGATGCGCGGCGGGCCCGGACTGGGCAACATCGCGCCCGAACAGAGCGACTATTTCGCCATGGTCAAGGGCGGCGGCCACGGCAACTATCGCAATATCGTGCTGGCTCCGGCATCGGTGCAGGAGATGGCGGACTTCACCATGCTGGCATTCGATCTCGCCGACAAATACCGCAATCCGGCGGTGGTGCTGGCCGACGGCTTCATCGGGCAGATGATGGAACCGCTGGATCTCGAATATCGCGAGATTGAGCTGCCGGAAAAACCCTGGGCGGTAAAAGGCACGCCCGAGACCCGCGCCAATGTGATCAGTTCCATTTATCTCGAAACCGATGAATTGGAAGAACACCAGCGCAGAATGGAAGCCAAGTACATCCGCGCGCAAGAAGCCGAGCCCCGGTGCGAGCTTTGCCAGACGGCGGACGCCGAGGTGCTGCTGGTTGGCTACGGCATCGTATCTCGAGTGTTGCTTTCCACGGTGCAAGCGCTGCGCAAGGAAGGCGTGAAAGCGGGGCTGTTCCGCCCCATCACGCTGTGGCCGTATCCTTCGAAGGCGCTGGTGGAAGCGGCGGCCAAGGTGCAAAAGGTGATAGTCGTCGAATTGAGTAACGGACAAATGCTGGAAGACGTGCGCCTGGCGCTGGACGGCAAAGTGCCGGTGGAATTCTACGGCCGGGTGGGAGGCAACGTGCCCTCGGTCGCGGAACTGCAGCAACAGGTGTTGGAGCGCATGCCCGTAGCGGTGTGAAAAGGACAACGAAAATGGCAGACGAGAGCGTGATCAGTGCAGTGGATCCCGAAGTGAAGTCCGAAGTAAACAACAACGGATACGAAGAGGTTCATTCCAAGTCGCCGCTGTTCTATGACCTGTACGAACGCAAATCAGAGCTGCAACACCAGACCCACTACTGTCCCGGCTGCGGGCACGGGGTGGCCCACAAGCTGATTGCGGAAGCGTTGCAGGAGCTGGGCCTGCAGGATAAAACAATCTTCGTGAGTCCAGTGGGCTGCTCGGTGTTCGCCTACTATTATTTTGACGTAGGCAACGTGCAGGTCGCGCACGGCCGCGCGCCAGCTTCGGCCACGGGGATTAAACGATCCTGCCCGGACAAGATTGTCATTTCCTACCAGGGCGATGGCGACCTGGCGGCAATCGGCACTGCCGAGATCGTGCATGCCGCCAACCGCGGGGAAAAAATCGCCGTCTTTTTCGTGAACAACGGAATTTACGGGATGACTGGCGGACAGATGGCTCCGACCACGATGATCGGGCAGAAAAGCACGACGTCTCCCTGGGGACGGCGTCCGTCCAATGAAGGCTTCCCGCTGCACATGGCGGAACTGCTCGCCACGCTGGAAGCGCCGGCATACATCGAACGCGTGGCTCTGTCGGATAATAAAAACATCATGAAAGCGCGGCGGGCGATCCGCAAGGCGCTGGAGATCCAGCGGGACGGCGGGGGCTTTACATTTGTCGAAATCCTTTCACCGTGCCCGACGATTTGGGGCAAGGATCCGGTGGAAGCGCGGCGCTGGGTTCTCGATAAGATGATCCCCACCTTTCCACTGAATGTTTTCCGCGACCGCCGGCCGGAAATGCCCGTGGGCAAAGAGCCGCCGCAACGGCCGGTAGCCGACGTGCTTGAAATTACTCCGAAGGCGGGAGCCCACGATGCTTCCAAACCCAAACACGCGCATCACTTCAAAGATGTGAAGATCAAGATCGCAGGCTTCGGAGGACAAGGCGTGCTGCTGTTGGGGCAACTGCTCATCGAAATGGGCATGCGGGAAGGGCTGGAAGTGAGCTGGCTGCCGTCCTATGGCCCGGAAATGCGTTCGGGCAGCGCCCACTGCCACGTGTGCTTGTCGAAGGAACGGATCGGGTCGCCGCTGGTCTCGCACCCGGATGTGCTGGTGGCTATGAATGAATTCTCGCTGCGCAAGTTTGCTCCTGAGGTTGTGAGCGGGGGGCTGATCCTTTACAGCGGCGCCAGCCTTCCAGCCGACTTCGCCGCGCCGGGAGTGCAGGTGGTGACGATTCCGGCGGCCGAGATGGCCGACAAACTCGGTTCGACGAAGGTAGCCAATATCGTACTGATGGGAGCGCTGCTGGAAGAGACCGAGTGTCTGGCTCCCGGAACTGCGATGAGCGTACTCGAGGACAAGGTGAAAAAACTCGATCTGCTGGAAATTGACCGCAAAGCACTCACAGCGGGCCGCCTGTTCATCGACGATCAGGCGCACATTGGCGCGGTCAGCCAGCCGGACGGGTTCGCTTAAGCTGGCAGTTTCTCGAATCGGCAGCCGATGCCCGACGATGCTCGGGTGTCATCAGGCTGCCGACTCGATCACTTTGTCTTCGCGAACGAGCGAACGTAATTTACCAGATTCCAGAGATCCTCTGATTTGGCGCGAGGACCCTCGGCTGGCATATCACCTTTACCCTTCTCGATAATGTAGAACCACTCCCCGTCCGTGTGACTCTTCTGAACCGCGGGGTCGGTGAGGTCGGGCATTCCCTTGAGGTCGGGAATATCACCCTTGCCGTCGCCATCCTTCCCATGGCACGCAGCGCAATCCCAGCCGTACATCTTCTTGCCTCGGGCGAGCGACTCCGAACTCGGCTTGACAGGATTGCTCCGATTCGCCGCTTCGGGAGGGATATTGTATTCAGTGGGCGGCGTTTTGGGAGAGGTTTGGCTTTGCAAGTTACAGGTGACGCCCAGCACAGCCAGGAGGGCGGAAATCATGACCAAGTTTTTGAGCACGACCACCTCCGGATCAGGTTACGGCTAAAATGTCATCTCCATATTACAGCAGTGCGGCGCTCAATCTCGCGCAATCCAGTTGTGGTCATATATCGCCAACTGCACTATCGCCAACTGCAGCGGTCGAACCGGTCGGCCGTTGCCGGTGCCCAAAGACTTGGGCACTGATCAGAATCGCGGTTTTGCCGATCTAACCAGCAGGACGACAGCTTGCTCACGTCTAAACTGGTTAACGCTCTGGAGCCGAAACCTGCAGGAACATTCGCATGCGAACGCATTTGCGAAGATCATGCGCGAGAGGCGAGGCTCATTCAGTCCTCCCTGCTGCCGACCAAGGGGCTTTGTCACGAGATCGCCGAAGTCGCATTCCGTTTCATACCGTTCTTTGACGTTGGCGGAGACTTTGCCGATTTCTTCGTTTTACCGGACGGTTTGATTGGCATCTATCTTGGGGATGTGGTGGGGAAGGGTTTGCCGGCAGCCATGTACGGCGCGCTCGTAATGGGCGTCCTACGCGGGATTCACAAGACCGGGACGGACACTGCGGGCATTCTTGCGATGTTGAACGAGCGCCTGGTGCAACGCCCCATCCCTGACCGCTTTTGCTCCACCTTGTACGCTCTTTTCAACCCTGCCACCAGGGAACTGTTGTTCTCCAATGCCGGAATGCCGCTGCCGCTGCTGGCCTCCCAAACTTCGTGTCGCGAACTCGGGGAGGGTGGGTTGCCCTCGGCGATGTTCCCCGGCTCCACTTACGAACGGCATGTCGTGCAACTCGCGCCCGGAGACTGCGTTCTGTTCGCGAGCGACGGCCTGCACGAACTGCGCAATCGGGACGAGGTCGACTTCAGCACTGCCCAAATGAAACGCGTTTGGACGCCGTGCTGGCACAAATCGGCAACCGAGTCGGTGGACATCATCTTCGATCATATGCTGGCGTTCTCCGATGGCACCGCCCCGCACGATGATATTACGGCGGTGGTGCTGAAGGTTCTGCCCTAGCCCGATCAAAACCAATCCGGAAACATCAGCTCGACCAGGCCGGGAACCCAATAGGAATAAAATCGATGTCTCGTTTGCGCAGCTCGCGGGCCATATGGCGATTGTTCCGAGGGCAAATGAGTTGATAAACTTTGAAGCCCACGGAATTTGGAGATGAGCAGAAACTCACGGGATTAAGCGGAGTATTCATGATCATGATTTCGAGCATGCTCAAGAAGTGTTTTTTGCTGGCTGGCCTTCTGCTTGGATGCGCCCTTTATCCTCTCGAACAACAGATGCCCCACCCGGCAACTCCGTCAACTCCCACGGCCGCAGCAGCCCCCGCAACCGCGGATGCGGTTTCTATCCAGCAAGACGTTGAATACGGAATGCAAGGCGGCGAAAAGCTGCTGCTTGATATCTATCCACCCGCGGATCATACTTTCAAGCCCCGGCCCGCGATCGTGCTGATTCACGGCGGCGGTTGGACGAGCTTCGACAAGAGCACCATGCGGGGGATGGGAAACTTCCTGGCGCGCTCGGGTTTTGTCGCCGTCTCGGTGAATTATCGTTTGCTGCGTGGAAGCGACAACCGCTGGCCGGCGCAGTTGGATGACGCGCAGAGAGCAGTGCGCTGGCTGCGCGCCAACGCTTCGAAGTACAACATTGACGCCGATCACATCGGGGCTTTCGGACATTCCGCAGGCGCGCAACTGGCTGCGCTTCTGGGGATGGAAGACACTCGCGACAACTCCGACCCAGCGCTTGCCAAATACTCCAGCCGGGTGCAGGCCGTGGTCGACGTGAGCGGGCCCAGCGATTTCCTCAGCAATCGCGACGCCGACGGCGATGCCGCGCTGGCGAACCTGTTCGGCGGAGACTCCACCAAACTCGCCGAAGTGTGGCGCTGCGCCTCGCCGGTCTTCCATGTGGAGAAATCGAATGCTCCGTTCCTCATTGTGCATGGCACGCGCGATGCCGAAGTGCCTATCGCGCAGGCTCAGGAACTCTATGACAAACTTCACCAGGCGGGAGTTCCCGTCAGCTTGATCAAGATAGACGATGTTCACACATTCGAGACTTCGGAAGCGCGCCACCGCCTGGCTTTGGAATCGCGGGACTTCTTCTATCAGTACTTGGCGGTCAATCCCTGAAGGCTTCGTCGAAACAGCCATTACTCTTGTAGGTTAGTAACAAGCGTCACATCCCCATGTCTCACGCATCACAGTAAGCGGGCATGCTGAGGCCTACACTGGCTTTAAGGAGAATCCTGCCATGTCGACTGCCTGGACCGCTCGTTACGCGCTGCGCACCAAGGGCATCACCAGTTCTGCAATTCGCGATTTGTTGAAGATCACCCAGAAGCCCGGAATGATCTCGTTTGCCGGCGGCCTGCCCGCGCCCGATGTATTTCCCATCCAGCGCTTTGAGGAAGCCTGCCACAAGGTGCTTACGCAGCAGGCGGCTTTGGCCTTGCAGTACGGGGCGACCGAGGGTTACGGGCCGCTGCGCGAACTGATTGCGAACAACATGGCGCGCTACGGGATCAAGGCGAAGGTGGAGAACGTCTTGATCACTTCGGGCTCGCAGCAGGCGCTTGACCTGATCGGAAAGCTGTTTATCAATCGGGGGGATCGCGTGCTGGTGGAAGCGCCGACTTATCTGGGCGCGCTGCAGGCATTCAACGTCTATGGCGCGGAATATGTGTCCGTGCCGGTCGACGAGGACGGCCTTCGCACCGACCTGCTGGAGACGCCTCTGCGGTCCGGGCCCAAGTTTATGTATGTGCTGCCAAACTTTCAGAACCCGGCGGGAGTCACGTTGTCGGAAGGGCGTCGTCACGAACTGGTGCTGCTGGCGGACAAGTATGGCATTCCGATTGTCGAAGATGACCCCTACGGCCAGTTGCGCTATGAAGGCGAACACCTCCCAGCGCTGGTGGTTTTGGACCGCGAGAACCTGCGCCGCGACGAGGGCTATTCCATTGGCAACGTCATTTACCTGAGTACATTCTCGAAAACCCTCGCTCCCGGGCTTCGACTGGGATGGATCGTCGCTCCGCCTGAGGTCATCAGCAAGCTGGCGCAACTCAAGCAGGGCGCGGACCTGCACACTTCAACCTTCACGCAGTTCGTGGCCTACGAGGTTGCGCGCGATGGATTCATCGACCAGCACGTGAAGCTGATTCGCAAGGTCTACAGCGAACGGCGCGATGTCATGCTGCAGGCTCTGAAAGAGTTCTTCCCGCCGGCGGTAACATGGACTCATCCTAAGGGTGGGCTATTCTTATGGGTGACTCTGCCCCAGGGGCTGGACATGGCGGCGATTTTCAAATCAGCGGTCGAGCACAATGTGGTGTTCGTGCAGGGCGATTCCTTCTATGCCCACGATGGCCGGGAAAACGATGGCCGCGAGGGCTCACGCCATATGCGCCTGAACTTCTCCAACGCCGCTCCCGAGCAGATACGGGAGGGCATACGCCGACTGGCTGCGGCGGTGAAAACCCAACTGGCGGCCACGACGCTCCTACCAGCGTTGCCGGTCGGAGTGTAAGGGTTGTTAGCTGATCCATTGCGTGTGTAAAACGCAGGCCATCCTGAGGGTAGGTTCCGGGGCATTAGAGAAACTGATCGTTGGGGGAAGCTCCGATGCGTTATCGTATTCCGCTTGTTCTTTTGTTCTTATCACAATTGGCCGTTTCCGGTACGAACAGGGTTCCCGTTGGCAAACTGCTTGACGAGATGATCCACCGTTCAACGTTGACCGAACCTGGCGGCCCGCCATTTTATCTGAAGGCTACGATTACCGATCGCGACGACGATAAATCGGAGTTTAACGGAACGGTCGAGGAATATTGGCTGTCACCGACGAAGTGGCGCCGCGTTATCAAGCTGCGCGATTTTTCGCAGACACGTATTGTCAACGGCGGCCTGACTTATGAAGACAACCACGGAGACTATTTCCCGTTGCACGATGAGATGCTTGCGGACGAGATAGTTGACCCACTGCCAAAGTCGGCTGTCGAACTCCTCAGCAAGCTCGGCCTTGAGGGGGCCGAGCCCGGCAGGGGGGAAGGCCAGTGCATGGCCGAGAAGTATTTCGACGACGTGGACGGACGCGAGACGAGGGTTCTGCTTGCGTATGACTGCAAGACCGGTCTGCTGATTTATCTTTGGTCGCCGTCATGTTGTTACGGAGTGATGACCGACTATCGCAAGTTCCACAAGAAGTTGGTTGCGTTTGCGACGAAAGATGATCCCATCAACATCCGCATTGACACGTTGCGAGATCTGGATAGCCCCGACGAAGCGCTGTTCGTGATTTCCCAGCCCACTCCTTCTGACAAGCGAATCACAAGGAAACAGATCGGCGAAACGGAAGCCCGCAAATTGATTGCAGAGAAGACCGATATTCAGTGGCCTGCAGTCAGCAAGAAACCGAGCGTTAACAGCATCAGTGTTGACATAGTCATTGGCCGTGATGGTCATGTAAAGGAAGCGTGGTCCTATTCTCCCGTGGACAACGCGATTGAAGATGCGGTGCTCAAGGCTGTGCGGAAATGGACGTTCACCCCTCAGATGGTCGACGGAATGCCGGCGCAGATCGAGACAAAGCTCATTATCCCTTTTCCGGCCGAGTTACTGGGTGCGGCTGCAGCCGGACCAGACGTAAGACCCATCTTCAACCGAATGCGAACCTCCAGTAGTCTGCGACTCGATGGTGCGCCGGGTTTTCACATGAAGGCCAGCTTCCAATCGGAAGACAGTGCGGCAAAGGGTACATATGAAGAGACATGGATGTCGCCAAAGAAGTGGCGCAGGGATGTGACGCTGAACGATACTGCCGTCGTCGAGGTTCAAACCGAAGATGCGTTCCTTAGGATCTTTCCCGGAAAATATGCACCGCGGCTGGCCGACGATGTAATCGACTCGCTTTCCTTTAGTTTGCCTGGGGACAACGGTAGCGATTTTCACGATTCGGACTGGAAGGCGGTAAACGCCAATCTCAGTAATCTGCCGACGCTGAGGTTGTCGAATGGCTATATCAATCCGCAGGGAAAGCCCGACGCGCTCACTCTGATGTATTTCGTTGACGAAAAGACCGGGTTTATACGTGGCCGCTACCACTACTCCACTCTGACAGTTTTCAATGACTTACGCCCTTTCGGAGAAAAAACTGTTGCGCGCAAGCTCACGATACTCGGTAGCGATATGAACAAGATGGAAATCATCATCGACACGCTAGAGCCTGCCGCAAACGTCAGCGAGAGCATTTTTCACATCTCAGGCGCGAAGCAACTTTTTACATTGGACGACCAAGACCGGCGATTCACTCAGCCGCGCGCAATCTATACGGTGAAACCTTCCATTCCTGGATGGCATGGGAAGGTGACATGCGACGTCAACATCGACGAGCATGGTCACGTTCGTGAAGTGGACGTGAAGGGTACGACGGACGAATCTGTTATCAAGCCGATCCGCGCTGCTCTCATGAATTGGGAGTACGAGCCCGCCACAATGAACGGACGCCCGTCGCTCGGCTATGTTCACGTAAACATAGACTGACTTAGCAAGCAGACGACGTTCTCCCGCGAGTTAAACGGACTTCCGATCATCTGAGAATACGCGGAAGTTGTGGACCAATTACAATGGGGCAATCGTTTGGACTCCCCCCTCTGTTCCCTCCAAGGAACTCCCCATACTCCAGCACCAAAAAATTCTTCTCCGCGCACACCTCCTTCAGGGCCCTCGGCCACACCGTGACGCTGACTTCCCCTCGATGAGCTTTGCGGAGCAACAGCATTAAGGTGCACGACTGCCTGATTCCACCGCCGATTTGAGAACCCTTCAGAGCGGATTGTGGTCGCGGATCTCGGGCGGAGTGCCGAGGTCCATGAACCGCGAATCGCGGGCTTCGTTGTGTACCGAACTCAGCGCCACGGTGACTTCCCGAATGTAGTATAAGGTTCCCGCCAGCAAGCAGATCATTGCCAGAACAAAGACGACGACCGCCGCCACCGCGGCTTGTTTCCAGTAGAGGCCGCACCCCAGAAGGAGACAGGAGGCGATCGTCCCCGCCAGAGAAATAAGCGCCAGCAGGAAGCAGCGCCGGATCATTTCCGCGCGCTGTTCGATCAACCCGATCTGGGCCGTGTAGGCTTCGGCTTCTTGCACACGGTTATTCCTGGCGGCGTCATATCTTGCGTGAACATACTGCCGCAACCGGCTGACGATACCCATCAGCCGGACGTTGATGGAGAGGATCAGCAAGGCGGTCGCGGAAACAAAGAGACCGGGAGCAAGGAATGCTTGAAACAGGCGAGCGATGTCGATCATGGCGAGCCTTGCAAAATCTGAATTGCGCTTTCGCGTGCCGGACTGCAATCCATACTGGTTGCGGCAGATTCCCGGGAAGCGTTCAACCACACAGAAGCCCCATCCGGGGCCAGATTGGTTTGGTATTGAAGGCTAGCTTGATTATTTCGCGGCTGCCTTCTTGACTCCCGCGGAGGCGTCACTGGCATTCTCCGCGAAGTTTTTTTCGAACATGACAGCCAGTTCGCGCGCCTTGCGCTCATATGCAGCCTTGTCCTTCCATGTACTGCGCGGGTCCATAATTTCGTCCGGCACGCCCGGACACGACACCGGCACGGCAATTCCAAAAATCGGATCGGTTCTTGTGGCCACATCTTTAAGCCCGCCGGAAAGGACGGCCTTGACCATGGCGCGGGTGAATCCGAGTTTGATTCTTTGACCCTGTCCGTAAGAACCGCCGCTCCAGCCGGTGTTGATCAGCCAAACATCCACATTGTGCCGGGCAATCTTTTCGCCCAGCAAGTCAGCATAAACGGCCGGCGGCAACGGCATGAATGGCGCGCCGAAGCAGGGGCTGAAGGTTGCCTGCGGTTCTTTGATTCCAGCTTCCGTGCCCGCAACTTTCGCCGTGTAGCCGGCAAGGAAATGATACATCGCCTGGGCTGGGGCGAGACGCGCCACGGGTGGAAGCACGCCAAACGCATCGCAGGTGAGCATGATAATGTTCCTGGGATGCCCGGCTTGGCCGGTGCGCGTCATATTTGGAATATGGGTGATGGGATAAGCGGCGCGGGTGTTTTCGGTGAGCGATGCGTCATCCAGATTGACCTGCCGGGTGCGCATGTCCATGGTAACGTTTTCGAGAATCGTCCCAAAACGCCGGGTGGTTTCGTAAATCTCTGGCTCGCCTTCGCGCGACAGTTTGATGACTTTGGCATAGCAGCCGCCTTCAAAATTGAAGACGCCGCTGTCGCTCCAGCCGTGTTCGTCGTCGCCGATCAAGGTGCGGCCAGGGTCGGCAGAGAGGGTTGTCTTTCCCGTGCCTGACAAACCAAAGAAAATAGCCACGTCATTTTCATCGCTGCCGTAGTTCGCGGAACAGTGCATGGCCATGACGCCTTTTTGCGGAAGCAGATAATTCATCACCGTGAAAATCGACTTCTTGATTTCGCCGGCGTAGGCTGTGCCGCCAATGAGAATCAATTTCTTGCCGAAGTGCATCAGCACGAACGCTTCGGAATGTATGCCGTCAATTTCCGGGTCGGCATGAAAATTGGGCGCGTGCAGCACGGTGAATTCCGGGGCGTGTTGCGCGAGCTTTTCCAGATCCAACTCGCGGATAAACATGGTGCGGGCAAACAATGCGGCCGTGGCTCGCTCGCTGACGATGCGAATGGCAACGCGATAATGTTCGTCCGCCCCGGCGTAGCAGTTCTCAATGAAAATATCTTTGCCCTGCAGGTACGCGCAAAGCCTGTATTCAAGGGCGTCAAATTTGTCCGAAGCCAGAGGACGATTGATTGCGCCCCAGGAGATCTTGTTTTCGCTGGAAGGTTCGCGGACGAGAAACTTGTCTTTGGGCAGCCGGCCGGTGTATTGGCCGGTGCGCACGACGAGCGGCCCCAAATGACTCAAGGCTGCTTCATAACGGCGAATCGCCTCTTCGTAAAGCGCCGACGTGGGCAAATCCCAATAGACACGACCGAGATTGTTCAAGCCAAGATGTTTAAGGCCTTCTTCCTGCGACTCGGGTTTGGTTGCCGATTCCTTCATAGCTCGATCCTCCAACGAACAAGCAGTTGGGACATGACGATGCCCCAGTATAGAAACTAGAATCCCAGGCTTTCAATCGTGCGATGATTTCTAAGTTAAAACTTGTCCCCAAAAAGGGTCGCCGCGCGCGATTTGGCTTCTGAGTTCATCGGCCACAAGAGAGGGGACTTGAGGACGCTTGCCAGAATTTGGCCAGTGCACTATAGTTACCCGGACTTTTCACCCAAATCACAAAAGAAAGAAGGAGAACAAAAGATGCGCAAGCTTTTGCTGATTGCATTGGCCCTGCTTGTGTCTGGATCCGTCGCGATGGCACAGAGCAAGGTGGATACCAAGTGGCACTGCGAGAAGCCGGCGGCAGATCACAAATTCGATGTCGGCGATGTACCGGATCACACCTATTGGATCGGGCAAGGCACCTGCAGCGCGACCTCAAGCGACAGCGGCTTCAAGGAAAAAAGCGCTCAGTACACCGAATTCCAGGAAGTATGGAAAGCCTCCTACAACAACCATGGCCGCTTCAACGTGACAACGGACAGTGGAGACAAGGTTTATTACACATATGAGGGATCCGCTCCAACCGATATCGCGAAACCAGCCTCCAATAAGTGGAAGATTGTGAGCGGCACCGGAAAATACAAGAGTATCAAGGGCTCTGGGACTTGCTCGGGGAACCGCGGCGCAGACGCCAGCGACTGGGCATGCACCGGCACGTATTCGATCAAGTAGGCTGAAGGGTAAGCCTGGACCGCATTCGCTGTCGAGGATGCTCGCAGCGTTCAGCGGAATTTCGCGAGAGGTAAATCATGAAGGGGTAGTCGCTTTGACTACCCCCTCTCAATTGTTCACAAGAACAATCTACTCCAGCACGAAAATATTCTTGGCTGCGCACATCTCTTTCAGGATCTTCGGCCAGACGGTCACGCTGACTTCTCCGAGATGAGCTTTGCGAAGCAACAGCATCAAGGTACGCGACTGCCCGATTCCACCG
>Ga0182014_10005093_pt1 | contig 14738 bp, 12 predicted proteins | sample 612S2DmetaG_FD_120489 | JGI IMG/M metagenome (GOLD analysis project Ga0182014, IMG submission 120489) | Permafrost microbial communities from Stordalen Mire, Sweden - 612S2D metaG | ecosystem: Environmental > Terrestrial > Soil > Wetlands > Permafrost | place: Sweden: Stordalen | collected... | reverse complement strand
GGGATGATCGTCGCCTTGTGGATCGGCGTCGAGGCCGGCATGGCGATCGACACCAGCGCGTGGCCCGCCTCGTGAAAGGCGGTCAGCCGCTTCTCTTCGTCGGTCATGATCATCGTGCGCCGTTCGGCGCCCATCATGATCTTGTCGCGCGCGTCCTCGAATTCGGCGCGCGTGACGACACGCTTGCCGCGCCGCGCCGCGAGCAACGCCGACTCGTTGACCAGATTCATCAGGTCGGCGCCCGAGAAGCCGGGCGTGCCGCGCGCCACGACCTTGAGGTCGACGTCGGGCGCCAGCGGCACCTTGCGAACATGCACCTTCAGAATCTTCTCGCGGCCGATGAAGTCGGGGTTGGAGATGACGATCTGCCGGTCGAAACGGCCGGGGCGCAGCAGCGCCGGGTCGAGCACATCGGGCCGGTTGGTGGCGGCGATGATGATGATGCCTTCGTTCTGTTCGAAGCCGTCCATCTCGACCAGCAACTGATTGAGCGTCTGCTCGCGCTCGTCGTTGCCGCCGCCGAGGCCGGCGCCGCGATGGCGGCCGACCGCGTCGATTTCGTCGATGAAGATGATGCACGGCGCGTTCTTTTTCGCCTGCTCGAACATGTCGCGCACGCGGCTCGCGCCGACGCCGACGAACATCTCGACGAAGTCGGAGCCGGAGATGGTGAAGAACGGCACGTTGGCTTCGCCGGCGACGGCGCGCGCGGTCAGCGTCTTGCCGGTGCCGGGCGGGCCGACCAGCAGCACGCCGCGCGGGATGCGGCCGCCGAGCTTCTGGAACTTCTGCGGGTCGCGCAGAAATTCGACGATCTCCTGCAGGTCTTCCTTCGCTTCGTCGATGCCGGCGACGTCCTCGAAGGTGACGCGGCCCTGCGCCTCGTTGAGCAGCTTGGCTTTCGACTTGCCGAAGCCCATCGCCTTGCCGGCGCCGCCCTGCATCTGCCGCGACATGTAGATCCACACGCCGAGGAACAGCAGCAGCGGCAGGCCGTTGATCAGCAGGGTCAGCAGCCACGAATTGCCGTCCGACGGCGGCCGGGCGGTGATCGTCACGTCCTTCTTGTAGAGCGTGTCGACGAGGCCGGGGTCGTTGGGGGCGTAAGTGACGAAGGCGCGCCCGTCCTTGTAGTGGCCGCTGATGTCGGCGCCGGCGATGGTCACGTCGCGCACATGGCCGCCGTCGACCTCGGTCAACAGCTGGCTGAAAGTGATGTCGGCGCTGGGGGTCTTCTGCGCCGGGCTCTGGAACAAGGTCACCAGGGCGAGCACCAGCAGGAAGATGATCACCCACAGGGCGAAGTTGCGAAAGTTTGGGTTCATCGGGTTCCCATCGACAGCGGCGTCGCCAAGAAATTCAGGCCCGGTCCAGCCGTCCTTGGCGTCATTTAAGCGCGACCAGGCCAATTGCCAAGTGAAGCCGAACAGTCTGAACTTTCGTTGAACAGGATCAAAGGCGGTCTTTACGGCGGACTTTTGGCGCTGGGGGGCCATTTTGGCGTGCAGCGGCCTCAGGCGGTCTTTTCGACCTTGAGGCCCAAGGCGTCGATCATCGCCTGCCGCATTTGGAATTTCTGCACCTTTCCGGTGACCGTCATCGGGAATTCCTGAACGAAACGAACGTATTTGGGCGCTTTGTAATGGGCGATCGACGCCCGGCAGAACGCGACCACCTCCGCTTCGCTGAGGGCTGCGCCGTCGCGCAGCTTGACCCAGGCGCAAAGCTCTTCGCCGTATCGCGAATCGGGAACGCCGAACATCTGGACGTCCGCAATCGCGGGGTGGCTATAGAGAAACTCCTCGACCTCTCGGGGGTAGACGTTTTCGCCGCCGCGGATGACCATGTCCTTGAGTCGGCCGACGATGTTGCGGTAGCCCTCGGCGTCGATCGTCGCCAGGTCGCCGGTGTGCATGAACCGCGCCGCGTTGATCGCCGCCGCCGTCCCGGCCGGATCGCTCCAATAGCCCCGCATGACGCTGTAGCCGCGCGTCGACAATTCGCCGGTGACGCCGGGCGGGACGATCCGGCCCTGGCTGTCGACGATCTTGACCTCGATGTGGGGCTGAACCCGGCCGCCCGTCGAAACGCGCCGATCGAGCGGATCGTCGAGAGCGCTCTGGAAACTCACCGGGCTGGTCTCGGTCATGCCGTAGGCCTTCGCCGTGGCGAATTGGCCGAGGACCCACTCGCTGTTGTTAGGCGACCAGATGCCGATGCAGTCGCCCGATTCAAGACCGAGCGCCAGCAAACCGGCGGCAAGATCGTCGACGCGACGGTTGAGTTCGGCATAAGTCCAGCGCACGCCTTGATGACGCGCCACGAACGCCGGACGGTCAGGCCCCTCAGCCGTCACGCGATCGAGCAAGGCGCCGATGGTTTCGCCGATCAGCGGCGCGACGCTCGCGCCGTGAACATAGCTTTGCGTCAAAGCCGCCATGGCGCGACGCTCCTCCCTGACGGCGCTGAGTTCAGCACCCTGACGAGCAAATCGCCAGTCGACGCCGCCGACGCACTCGATCGTCAGCGGTCACAATTCCCGCAGGAACGCCGCCGGCTTCTGGCCGAGGATGCGCCAGGCGCCGACCATGCCGAGCGCCACGGTCAGCGCCAACCCCGCCGCCACGGCGGCGAGCGCCGGACCAGCGGCGAAGGTAAAGTCGAAACCCATCACCCAGACGACGATCGCATAGGCGGCCGCCGCGCCCGCCGCCGCGCCGAACAGGGCGGCGAACAGGCCGAGCAGGGCGTATTCGGCGAGGAACGCCGCAATCAGCCGCGGTCGCGTCGCGCCGAGAATCTTGAGGATCACCGCGTCGACGATGCGGGCGCGGCGGCTCGCCGCCAGCGCGCCGGCCAGCACGATCGCCGCGCTCGCCAGCGCCACCCCGGAGGCGGCGCGGATCGCCAGCGCCAGCTTGGCGGTCAGAGCCTCGATCGTCGCCAGAGCCTCGCGCACGCGGATCGTCGCGACTGAGGGGAAGTCGCGCGCCGCCGCCTTCATCAGTGCGCCTTCCTCCGCCGCGCCGATCTTGGGCGGCAGCGCGGCGGTGAACAGGCCGGTGTAGGGCGCGCCCTTGAACGTATTGGGCGAGAAGACGAAGACGAAGTTGATGGCGAAGCTGCGCCAGTCGACCCGGCGCAGGTTGGCGACCCGCGCGGTCACCTCGCGTCCGAGCACGTTGAGCGTGACGCTGTCGCCGAGCTTGACGCCAAGCCCGTCGGCGACGCCGGCCTCCATCGACACCAGCGGCGGCCCGTTGTCGTCGGCGCCCCACCATTGGCCGGCGACGATCTTCGAGCCTTCCGGCGGGCTCGCCGAGAAGGTCACGCCGCGGTCGCCCTCGAGCGCCCAGGCGGCGCTCTCCTTGGCCTTGACCTCGGCCGCGGGCGTATCGCGCAAGCGGACGATGCGGCCGCGCATCATCGGCGCTTCGACAATCTTGGCGCCAGGCGCGTGGTCGGCGAGAAAGCGGCGGAAGGCGTCGACCTCGCCGCTGCGCACATCGAGGAAATAGAAGCTCGGCGTTTCGCCCGGCGATGTCCGCAATTGTGCGCGCAAGTTCGAATCGACCAGCGTCAGCGCGACCAAGGCTGCGACGCCGAGGCCGAGCGACAGCACGACCGATGGCGTCAGCGCGCCCGGCCGGCTCAGGTTGGCGAGCGCCAGCCGCCAGACGACCGAGGCAGGCCGCGGCGCGCGGCGCGCCAGCGCCATCGCGGCGAAGGCGACCAGCCGCAGCCCGACCATCGCCGCGGCCGAGGCGACGACGACCACCAGCGCGACGCTGCGCTGTGGCCCCGGGAGAATCGCCAAGGCGGCGAGCGCCAGCGCGGCGAGGCCGGCGGCGAGCCGGTAGCGCCAGCGCGCCGGCGCCGACCCGCTCTCGACCAGCGAGCGGAACAATTGCGCCACCGGCGCGTCATGGGCGCGCCCGAGCGGCGCGACGGCGAAGGCGAGCGCGGTCAGCAGGCCATAGAGCGCGCCGAGGGCCAGCTCGCGCGGGAAGATCGCCGGCGCGAGCGGCAGCGGCAGCGCCGCGGCGAACAACGCATTGACGACGAATGGCGTCGCGGCGCCGACGCCCAAGCCGGCGGCGACGCCGATCAGCGTCACGACGAGAAATTCGACGAGCGCCAGCGCAACCGCCGCGCCGCCGCTCGCGCCGAGCGCCTTGAGGATCGCCAGCGTCGCCAGCTTGCGTTCGACGAAGCTCTGGGCGGCGTTGGCGACGCCGACCCCGCCAACCACCAGCGACATCAGCCCAACCAAGGTGAGGAACTCGCTGAATCGATCGAGGTCGCGGGCGAAGTCGGGAGAGACGTTGGCGCGGCTGCGCGCTTCCCAACCGGCCTGTGGGGACGCCGCCTTGGCGGCGGTGACGAACGCGTCGACCGTCGCTGCGTCGGGCGGCGACGCATCGGCTGCGCCGAGCCGCACCCGTGTCGTCCAGCGGATCAGCGCGCCGGGCTGGTTGAGGCCGCTCGCCCGCAGGGCCGCGTCGCTCATCAGGACGCGCGGGCCGAAACCAATTCCGGTCGCCAAGCGGTCGGGTTCGGCGACAACGCGCGCGCGGACGACGAAATGCGCCGCGCCGATGTCGAAGCGAGCGCCGATCGCCAGGCCGAGCCGATCCATCAACGCCGGCTCGACGGCCGCGCCGTAGGCCTCGCCGTCAGGCGCGAGCGCCTGGGCCGGAGCCATCGCCGGATCGAACGTCGCCGAGCCGAGATCGGGCCAGGTCTCGCCGACCGCCTTGGCTTCGACCAGCGTCGCGTCGCCGCCGGCGTTGCGCGCCATGGCGCGCAAGGTCGCCACCGTCGACAGCGCGCCGCGCGATGCAAGATAGGCGCGCTCGTCGGGCGCCAGCTCGCGATGCATCAGCGAGAATGACGCGTCGCCGCCGAGGATCGTCCGGCCGTCCCGGCCGAGCCCCGCTTCAAGCGAGCGGGCAAGCGAGTTGACGCCGACGATCGCCGCCACGCCGAGCGCGATGCAAAGGATGACGATACGCAGGCCGGCGAGGCCGCCGCGCAGATCACCCAGCGCAAAGCGCAACAGCGCCGCGATCGGCGCGCGACGGCGCGGAGCGAAGGGCGCGTTCATGCCTCGACCGGCGCCGGCGTTTCGATTTCGAGATGTCCTGAGCGCATGCGCAAGGTTCGGTCGCAACGCGCGGCGAGCGCCGGATCGTGCGTGACGAGCACCAGCGTCGATCCGCTGCGGGCGCGGGCGGCGAACAACAACTCGATGATCGCGCCGCCGGTCGCCTCGTCGAGATTGCCGGTCGGTTCGTCGGCGATGATCACCGATGGCCGGGGCGCCAAGGCGCGCGCCAGCGCGACGCGCTGTTGTTCGCCGCCGGAAAGCTGTGCGGGGTAGTGGCGCTGTCGATCAGAAAGGCCGACCAACGCCAGCTCGGCGGCGGCGCGGGCGAAGGCGTCGCGCGCGCCGGCGAGCTCGAGCGGCGCGGCGACGTTCTCCAGCGCCGTCATGGTCGGGATGAGATGAAACGACTGGAAGACGATGCCGATGCGCTGGCCGCGAAAACGCGCCAGCTTGTCCTCGCCCATCGCGTCGATGCGCTGGCCGTCGACGACGATGCGGCCGCGGTCGGGCCGCTCGAGACCGGCGACAATCATCAGCAGCGTCGATTTGCCCGAGCCCGACGCCCCAACCAGGCCGACCGCTTCGCCGCAGCCGATTGTCATACTGACGCCGTGAAGGATATGGACTCTCGCCACGCCCTCGCCGAGGCTGAGGTCGACGTCGGCCAGTTCGATCGCGAGTTCGCTCATAGCCATGACAATCCTTTCGCCGGCGCACGCCTCATATGGGATCCTTCGCCGCGCCGTCCAGGCGGCGGCCTTGGCGCTCGCCGCGACGCTCGCTTGCGCCGCGCCTGCGGCGGCCAAGCCGCTGAAGCTGGTGGCGCTCGGCGACAGCCTCACCGCGGGCTACGGCCTGCCGGCGGGGCAAGCGTTTCCCGACGTGCTGGCGCGCGCGCTAAAAGCGAAGGGCTGGGACGTCGAGGTCGTCAACGCCGGCGTCTCCGGCGACACCGCCGCCGATGGCCTGGCGCGCTACGATTGGAGCGTGTCGGACGGCGCCGATGCGATCATCGTCGAACTCGGCGCCAACGACATGCTGCGCGGCGCCGACCCGGCGGCGACCGAAGTCACGCTGTCGGACATCCTCGCCAAGACGCACGACGCGCATCTGGCGACCCTGCTTGCCGGCATGCTCGCTGCGCCGAACTACGGCGAAGACTACAAGCGCCGCTTCGACGCGATCTATCCCGAACTGGCGCAGAAATTCAGCGTGACGCTCTATCCGTTCTTTCTCGAGGGCGTCGCCGGCGCCCGGACGCTCCAGCTCGATGACGGCCTCCACCCGAACCGCGCCGGCGTCGAACGCATCGTCCAAGGCATCCTGCCCTCGGTCGAGGCCGTGCTGGCGCAGGCGAAACGATAGGACGCCGCTAATTCCCTCGGATCCGTCAAGCCCGGCCATGACGGTGAATGTGTATGGGCGAGACCGGACGCCTCGGTTCACCAAGGACGATGCGGCGCCTTGCCTAGGCCGCTGGCGAGGCGCTACCAACCAGGGCGCTCCGTCCGTCAGGAAAGCCGATGCCCGCCAGCCGCCACATCTTCACCCTCGCCTGCGCCGATCGGCCGGGAATCGTCGCCAAGGTCTCGACGGCGCTATTCGAGGGCGGCTTCAACGTCCTCGAAGCGCAGCAGTTCGACGATCTCGAAACCGGCAATTTCTTCATGCGGGTCGAGTTCGACGGCGCGCGCGACACGGCCGACGTTGCGGCGCTGAGAGTCGTTTTCGCCGACCTCGCTGCGGCCTACGGCATGACCTGGTCGCTCCGGCCCGAGGCGCAGCGTAAGCGCGTCGTGCTGATGGTGTCGCGCTTCGACCATTGCCTCGCCGACCTGCTCTACCGTTGGCGTAGCGACGAACTGAAGATGGACGTGGTCGGCGTCATCGGCAATTATCCGCGTGAGACCTACGACAACGTCGATTTCGGCGCGATCCCGTTCCACCATCTGCCGGTCGAGAAGGAGACCAAGATGGAGCAGGAGACGCAGGTCTGGCAGACGATCCGCGATGCGCGGGCCGACGTCGTCGTGCTGGCCCGCTACATGCAGATCCTGTCGGACGGTCTGGTCGCCAAGCTCGCAGGGCGATGCATCAATATCCACCACTCGTTCCTGCCCGGCTTCAAGGGCGCCAAACCCTATCACCAGGCGCACGCGCGCGGCGTCAAGCTGATCGGAGCGACGGCGCATTTCGTCACCGCCAACCTCGACGAGGGCCCGATCATCGAACAGGCCGTCGAGCGCATCACGCACGCCGACACGCCCGATGATCTGGTGCGCAAGGGACGCGACATCGAGCGGCGGGTGCTCGCCCGCGCGCTCGCCTATCACCTGCAGGACCGCGTCTTGATCAACGGGGCCAAGACGGTGGTGTTCCCCGACTGACGCGGCGGACCTCGGCCGCGCCGCCGCCCTCATCGCGCCTAAAAACCGCCGTCGGGACCCGCCAGCCTGGCGAGATCGCGGAAGCGCCCGGACAAACCGGGCAGCCGCAGCGCGAAGGAACGGCGGCCATGACCATGCTCTCCGATTTCCACGTCAATTTCGGCCGCGACGCGCTGACCGCGCGGCCGGTGCTGCGCAAGCTGACGCTGCGCGACTGTTTCGCGGCGCTCGCCGAAGGGTTCGACGATTTTCGCGCCATGCCGTCGCATGTGGCGTTTCTCGGCGCGGTCTACGCGCTGGGCGGCATCGCCATCGCCTCGATGGGCTCGTTCGCCCACGCGCTGGAGCTCGTCTTTCCTTTCGCCGCCGGTTTTGCCCTGGTCGGTCCGTTCCTCGCCGTCGGTCTCTACGAAATGAGCCGACGGCGCGAGATGGGCCGCGCGGTCGACTGGCGCGACGCTTTCGCCGTGCTGCGCTCGCCGGCGCTGCCGGCGATCGCCGCGCTCGGCGTCGCGTTGTTCGTCATCTTCGCCTGGTGGATCGTCGCCGCCGAAGCGATCTACGTCTGGCTTTACGGGCCCGCGGCCCCGGCCTCGGCGGCGACGTTCTTGGCCGATGTGCTGACGACCGGGCGCGGCTGGACGTTGATCGTCGTCGGCGACCTTGTCGGCTTCGTCTTCGCGGCGACGGCGCTCTGCCTCAGCGTTGTATCGTTCCCGCTGCTGCTCGATCGCGACGTCGGCCTGGTGGCGGCGGTGACGACTTCGCTGCGTCTGGCGCGCGACAACCCGCAAGCGGTCGCGCTATGGGGCCTGATCGTCGCGACGTTGCTGGTGATCGGCTCATTGCCGTTGTTCGCTGGACTGGCGGTTGTGCTGCCGATCCTCGGTCACGCGACATGGCGGCTCTACCGCCGCGCTATCGTGCGCGAACCGGCGCACGAAACGCCGGTCGAATGGCCGCTCGATCAGCCGCGGCGGTCGCCGCACTACCATGCGACGCCGCATGCGTTCCTGTTTCCCTGGCCCGACGCCTGAGGCGTTAGCGCTTCGCCTTGCGCGCCATGCGCCGTTTGACCGGCGCCTTGCGCGCCGGTGCCTTTTTGGCCCCCTTCTTCTTCGGCGCAGCCTTGCGCTTGGCGGCGGCCTTCTTCGGCGCAGCCTTGCGCTTCGTGGCGGCCTTCTTTGGCGCCGCCTTGCGCTTCGGGGCCGCCTTGCGCTTGGCGGCAGCTTTGCGCTTTGGCGCCGGCTTCGGCTCAGTCTTGGCGGCGTGGCGCGCATGGATGCGCTCGACGCTGCGGGTCGGGGCGTTTTCCTCGGCCCAGGCGAGCGCAGTCTCGAACGGAACCGGCTGCATGTAGACCAATTCGGACTTCAGTTCGCCGGTCTCCGCGTCCTGCCAGACGTAGACGACCGAACTTTCCGGCTCGCCGTCGACATAGAAAGTATTGACCACAAGGCAGGGCGGCGAAGGCACAAACAGCTCGATATCGCCGATCCCGACACTGGTCAGAGAAAGCACGCTCGCCATAAGAATCCTCCCCAAGAGACGCCGGTCCCGCATAAGCCGGCATTGAGTCGAATTCATAGCCGTGCAAGCCATCATCCCGGTTGTCATCAATCAACCGGATTTAACAATCTGCGTCATAAAAGCCGCCATAACGCTTTCAGCCAACCAAACGCCGTGTTCTTGGCGGCGACGGCGGACGGGGGGGCCAGTGTCGGCGCGGCCTGAACGATTTGGCAGCCGGGCGACAAGCGCGAGACGGCGATTTCACCGTCGGTGAAGTAGGGGTCGCCGCCGCCGTTGCGGGCAAAGACCGTCGCGCCGACGCCGGTCACCGAATAGGACGCCGCAACCATGCCAGCGGCGACAAGGTCGTGGGCGAGCAGGTCGCGCTCGGCGTCGATGTCGGGCGCGATATGGTGCGTCACTTGGCCGGTGTAGCGACTGACGCCGACGCTGCGGTCGAACGTCGCCGAGCCGAGCCGCAGCGGTTCGCCGGAATCGCCTTTGGCCAGCACGAGCCAAAAGCGCACGTGATGGCGCTCCTTGGGACTGACCCCCGCCGCCTTCTCGAACGCGAGGTCCTGCCGACGGCCGTCGTAATAGAGGTCGCTGACGGGGGCCGTCAGGTAGGCGCGGCGCAGCAGCACGCTGTCGGCAATCCTGAAGCTGGATCGGAAGGTGATTGGATCAGCTGGCCGCCAGCCGGCGGCGCGCATTGTGCAGAGAACCTCGTCGCGACTTCCCTCCAAGCCGACATTGAGCGCGTCGCCGGCCAGGCCGAGCGCCGTTATCGTCGTCATCGTCTTTTCCGCGAGGGCGGGCTGGCGCTCGTAATGGCGCCAGAAGGTCGGGGCCAACGCGTAAGCAATGCCGAGATAAACCGCCAGCAACGCCGCCAGGGCGACCAGCAACGGCCGCGCCGTGCGAAGCGGCCGGCGTCGGGTCGAGTTCGACAGTGGGGAGGGCGGCGTCATCGGCGACGAGTTTGCGAGTCGCTTCGGCTAAAGGCAACGCCCTCCGCCCGGCTCGTCGCGGGCGCGCCGATCGCGCTCGCCGGAAGCGGAACGCGGCGCTCTTGATCGGCGGCAATGATGCCCCCGCAAGGACGTGCGACAGTGTCCGACCATGGGAGGGGGCGATGAAGATCGAAGACGCAATTCTCGGTCGCCGATCCGTTCGCGAATACACGGACGACGCGGTTGACGAGCAGACGATTCGGCGGCTGATCGCCGCCGCGATCCGGGCGCCGAACGCCGTCAATCAGCAAGTCCGCACCTTCACGATCGCGCGCGGGCGAACTCGGCTCGACCGCATTTCTCGCCAGGCGAAGGCGCACATGCTCGCGACGATGGACGCCAGCGCGCATTCCGAGCATTTCCGGACGCTTCTTAGCGATCCGCACTACGACATCTTCCACGGCGCGCCGGCGCTCATCGTCATATCCGCGACCGCGCCCGGTCCCTGGATCGTCGAAGACTGCGCCTTGGCGGCGGACAACCTCATGCTCGCCGCTTTCGCCGAAGGACTCGGAACCTGTTGGATCGGCTTCGCCCAGAATTTCCTCAACACGCCCGAGGGTAAAGCCGCTCTCGGCGTGCCCGCCGCCTGGGTTCCGGTCGCGCCGATCATTGTCGGCAAGCCGAAGGCCTGGCCGGCGGCGACGGCGCGCAAGGCGCCCGAGATCCTCTGGGTCGACTGACCCTCGCCTCGGCCCCGTAACAAAGCCGGGGTTCGGCGCGATTTGTCGGGTGAACCCCTTCCCCCCCTTGCGCGGGTAGACGCCATTGCGCAGCAATGACGTCCGGGGGGTCGCGCCGAAAGGCGCCCCACAGGATCAGGAGAACGCCGATGGACGCCAAGACCTATCCCGTCACCCATACCGAAGCCGAGTGGCGCGCGCTGCTGACGCCCGAGCAGTATGCGATCATGCGCGACCACGCGACCGAGCGCGCCGGCAGTTGCGCGCTGCTGCACGAGAAGCGTCCGGGCGCGTTCGCCTGCGCCGGCTGTGGCCAGCCGTTGTTCGAGGGCAAGACTAAGTTCGAGAGCGGCTCCGGCTGGCCGAGCTTCACCGACCCGGTTCCCGGCTCGGTCGAGACCACGACCGACCGCAGTTGGGGCATGGAGCGCACCGAGGTCCATTGCGCCCGCTGCGGCTCGCATCTGGGCCACGTCTTCCCCGACGGCCCGCCGCCGACCGGCCTGCGCTACTGCATCAACGGCGTGGCGACGAACTTCACCCCGGCGCCGTAACCAAGACTTGGATAGGCCCTGGTCTCGCCGGGCGCCCTCATCGTGAGGAGCCGGCGAAGCCGGCGTCTCGAACGACGAGGGCGTTCGCCCGGGAGCGTCCGTCCTCCTCGTCGTTCGAGACGCGCCGCTGCCGCGGCGCTCCTCACGATGAGGAGGACGAGTCGCCGCCGCCCGGAGAATGGCTGAGCGGATGCGCGAGCGCCCCTAGCCTTGACGCCGCCCGCCGGGCCGCCGACAAAGCGGCGATGAACGCCCTCAACTTCGCCGCCTCGCCGCGCCCTCAAGGCCATCCGCCGGTCCAGAGCGGCCGCGTCGGCGTGCTCCTCGTTAATCTCGGTACGCCGGAGGCGACCGACTATTGGTCGATGCGGCGCTATCTCGCCGAGTTCCTCTCCGACCGGCGGGTGATCGAGACGCCGCGCTGGCTGTGGTGGTTGATCCTCAACCTGTTCATCCTGCCGCGCCGCCCCGCCGCCAAGGGGCGCGACTACGATTCGATCTGGAACCGCGAGCGCAACGAGAGCCCGCTGAAGACCTTCACCCGCAGCCAGGCCGAGAAGCTCGGGCTGGCGCTCGGCGACGGGCGGATCGAAGTCGACTGGGCGATGCGCTATGGCCAGCCGACGATCGCCGAGCGTCTCGCCGCGCTGCAGGCCAAGGGTTGCGACCGCATTCTGCTGGTTCCGCTCTACCCGCAATATTGCGCCGCGACGACGGCGACGGTCGCCGACAAGGCGTTCGCGGCGTTGCAGGCGATGCGTTGGCAGCCGACGCTGCGCGTCGCCGCGCCCTGGCACGGCGATCCCGTCTACGTCGACGCGCTGGCGCGCTCGACTCGCGCGGCGCTGACCGGGCTCGACTTCGAGCCCGAAGTCCTGCTCGCCTCGTTCCACGGCATTCCGCGCGCCTATTTCGACCAGGGCGATCCCTACTATTGCCATTGCGCCAAGACGACGCGGCTGCTGCGCGCCGCGCTTGGGCTTGACGAAAAGCGCCTGCGCATGACCTTCCAGTCGCGCTTCGGCCGCGCCGAGTGGCTACAGCCGTACACCGCCGAGACGGTCAAGGCGCTGGCCGCGCAAGGGATCAAACGCGTCGCCGTGCTGACGCCGGGCTTCGCCGCCGATTGCCTTGAGACGCTGGAAGAGATCGGCGTCGAGAACGCCGGCTACTTCAAGGCCGGCGGCGGCGAGCGCTTCGCCGCTCTGCCCTGCCTCAACGACAGCGAAGATGGCATGCGCGTCATCGAGACCGTCGTGCGGCGCGAGCTGTCGGGGTGGATCTGAGGAGAAGCGCAGAGCCCGTCAGCGCGAGCGCCGCGCCGTTTCACCCTTGCGCAAACGCCGGCCCTTTGCGTTCAAACCGCCAAGAGACTAAAGCGCTCCCGCCAAGGCAGGGCTGGGAGCACGGATATGAACGGCGCGCAAACGCTCGCGCAGACGCTGGTCAATTGTGGCGTCGAGGTCTGCTTCGCCAATCCCGGCACTTCCGAGATGCATCTGGTCGGCGCACTCGACGCCAATCCGAGTCTGCGCGGCGTGTTGTGCCTGTTCGAGGGCGTCGCGACCGGCGCCGCCGACGGCTACGGCCGGATCGCCGGCAAGCCTGCCGCAACGCTGCTGCATCTCGGCCCGGGCCTCGCCAACGGCCTTGCCAATCTGCACAACGCACGCCGCGCGGCGACGCCGATCGTCAACGTCGTCGGCGATCATGCGATCGATCACGTCCGCCATGACGCGCCGCTGACTGCCGATATCATCGGCCTCGCGCGCCCCGTCTCGGCCTGGGTGCGGCGGTCGAGAAACGCCAGTTCAGTCGCCGGGGACGCCGCGCGCGCGGTGCAGGCCGCGCGCGCCGCGCCCGGCGGCGTGGCGACCTTGATCGTGCCGGCCGATTGCGCGTGGAGCTCGGCTGAGCGCGCGGCCGAGCGGCTGCCAGACGTTGCGCCGGCGACCGTCCCGGCGGAAGTCGTCGAGAAGGTCGCGCGCCGGCTCGTCAACGGCAAAAGGTCGGCGATTCTCATGCGCGGACCGGCGCTGATCGGCGAGGCGCTTGAAGCGGCGGGCCGCATCCAGGCCAAGACCGGCGCGCGGCTGCTGTGCGATACGTTCGCTCCTCGAACCCAACTCGGCGCCGGTCGCGTCGTCGTCGAGCGCCTGCCCTATTTCGCCGAGCAGATCGTCGCGCGTCTCACCGGTCTCGAGCAGCTCGTGTTGATCGGCGCCGAGGCGCCGGTGTCGTTCTTCGCCTATCCCGGCAAGCCGAGTTATTGCGCGCCGGACGGCTGCGAGATCGTTTATCTCGCCCATGCCGACGAGGACGGCGCGAAGGCGACGATCGACCTCGCCGACGCGCTCGGGGCGTCCGACAGCCCATCGCGCGCCGCGCTTGCGCTTCCCTCCTTGCCGACCGGCGCGCTCGACGCCGCCGCCGTCGCCCGAGCCATTGCGCATCTGACGCCCGAAGACGCGATCGTGGTCGACGAGGCGCTGACCGCCAGTCAGACGTTGCAGGCGGCGCTGGCGCATGCGCGGCCGCACGACCATCTGCCGCTGACCGGCGGCGCGATCGGCGACGGGCTGCCGACGACTGTCGGCGCGGCAGTCGCCGCGCCGGGCCGCAAGGTCGTCTGCGCGCAAGCCGACGGCAGCGGCGCGTATACGATGCAGGCGCTGTGGACGATGGCGCGCGAGAGGCTCGACGCGACGGTGGTCGTCTTCGCCAACCGCTCCTACGCCATCCTCAACATCGAGGTCGATCGCGTCGGCGCGGCGCTCGGCGCCAAGGGGCGCGCGCTGCTTGACCTGCACAATCCGGAGCTCAACTGGACGCGCATCGCTGCGGACATGGGCGTCGAGGCGAGCCGCGCGACCACCGCCGAGCAATTCGTTCAGCAGTTCCAGTCGGCGATGGTCGGCCACGGCCCGCGCCTGATCGAGGCGGTGATTTAGCCGCAGGAGAGGAGCGCTACGTTCTTCGCCGCTCCTGAATGGCGCCTCCGCGCAAGCGGGAGGCCAGCGCGGATCGATAACGCAAGCGGCGGAAGTGCCCGATCTCCGCTCGCGCGGGGACGACGGACGAGGGGCGCGCCGCGCGCCGCCCGCTCAGCCGATCGTCATCAGGCTGGCGTTGCCGCCGGCGGCGGTGGTGTTGATGCAGACGGAGCGCTCGTTGAGCAGAAAGTCGAGCGGCGCCGGCTCGCCGCGCTGGACCGCCTCGGCGGTGACGCGGAAGACCGAGGCGATCGGCCCGTCGCGGCGGGCGATCTCGCCGGCGAAGGCGATCAGCGACGCGCCTTCGCGGTCAGTCAGCGCCGCGTCGATGCGGTCAGCCGCCGCGTGGACGGCGATGCGTTGGCGCAACGGCTCGGGCGCCGCCGCGACGAGCGCTGCGGCGAATGGCCCGCTGAGCAACGCGCGGTTGCCGGTCGCCAGCGCGCAGGCGGCCTGGACGATCAACGTCGGCTCGTCGGCCGCGTC
>Ga0182014_10005092_pt1 | contig 14738 bp, 16 predicted proteins | sample 612S2DmetaG_FD_120489 | JGI IMG/M metagenome (GOLD analysis project Ga0182014, IMG submission 120489) | Permafrost microbial communities from Stordalen Mire, Sweden - 612S2D metaG | ecosystem: Environmental > Terrestrial > Soil > Wetlands > Permafrost | place: Sweden: Stordalen | collected... | reverse complement strand
TGGTAACCAGACGATCGTTCGGTTTCCGAACCTACAAAGCCATGGAAATGGCTCTGTATCACACGCTTGGACGACTCCCCGAACCTGAATCCACCCACAATTTCTGCTGAAGAGGCAAAAGAACAATAGATGCTCTTTCTCAATACCAGAAGAACAATGGTATCTTCAACAGCGGAAATGTTGATCCATTAACCTATTTTGCCCTGGATGCGGACGAGGAGGTATTAAACCATAAAACAGTCATGACCGCCTCATATTTCTTCTTTTCTCGCGAATGGAATCGTTACTTTTCTGCCGATGGTGCGTGGGATTACCAAAACAAGGAAGGCGACTACATTCAAAGCAGCACAATCAAGTGCGACAAATCGCTTCGTAAGTGCACACAGGCGAATGGCATTGAAATGAGTATGTTAGGAATGAGCAGTGTCCAAACGAATATGACGGAGTTTACTTCACAAAGTGGGATGACTTTGTAATTATTGCTGATTATTATGATTTACCGTGTGAAAAGGATGAACTGGAGATAGTTCGCGACAAACAGACTGTAACAATGCATATGAATTCCGTGGACAAAGATAATGCTTCTTGTAAGGAATTCATGGGTGATGCGACCACTCTGGATGCGCACCTCGTAGGTTGGGATAGAATTGGCCAGTCGCGTGAAGATGTTCTTAACAAGAAGCGCGCATCGCTGTTCCAGTTCTCTGAGTCCGCAAGGAAGATCATCGAGGAAACGAAATAAGGAGGGAGATGCCTAATCAAGATGTTTGGATGCGGATCGATCATGTTCTCCTCAACGCAAAACTCGCAGAGATTGCAGAGGAGATGCACCCAAAACTTGCCAAAGACAAGGCAATAGCACATTCTGAGGGGCATAAGAGAGGGAACTCTGCCTTTTATCCGGCCGAGCGAGTTCGGTTTGAGGAAGGCCGCGCAGATGAGTGGGCCGAGAAGGAATACGAGGCCGCATGTCAGGTTTGGGAAACACAAGGATACAAGCCCTCCCGCGCATTTTATCGAGCCGTCTATGAAAACCTTCTTGCTCCGCTCTTTGCGACGAGAAAGGCAACCGTAATCGCGGATATGGGATTGGAAGACCAGCGTACTGGTCGATCAGGTCACAGCGCAGGAGCACAACGGGCCTTTGCTCAGGCTATGGGCAAACTGAGCAGCCGCTGGAGCCGCAAGATAGAGGTTGCAACGCGGGAGTACGAATATGCAATACAGCGGGAGCAAAAGGAAGGAGGCGACGCCGATCCATCTAGCCCTAACCGTCGAATTATAAAGAAAAAGTGGGACGTATTCATTTGCAACGCTAGCGAAGACAAAGACGAGATCGCAAGGCCGTTAGCGCAAGCTCTAAAACACGAGGGGTATTCGGTTTGGTATGACGAATTCACATTGACGGTAGGAGACAGCCTGCGGAAATCGATTGACCAGGGACTTGCACAGTCAGATTTTGGCGTAGTGATTTTGAGCGAGCATTTCTTCGAGAAGCACTGGCCTCAGCAGGAACTGAACGGCCTAGCGAGCAAAGAGGTAAACGGCAGGAAGGTAATACTTCCTGTCTGGCACGAGGTAGGCACCGAAGAAGTTCGTAATTTCTCACCCATGTTGGCAGATAGGATTGGAGTCCCCACGAGCAAGAGCCTTCAATTTGTGGTTGAACAGCTTGTATTGGCAATGATGTAATCGCCGTCGGCGGGTGATCGCTTCGGTGGCCAATCTACGCCCCATCTCCAAACACCCGCGCCCCCGCCGCCCTTGCCGCCCCAGCCAGCTTCCGGTCGAAGGTGGCCAATACCGCCGCCCGGCGCATTGCCAGTTCCAGATAGGTAGAGTCGTAGGCGGTGAGATTGTACATGCGGCCGAGATCAAGTACACGCGGCTGCATGGACGCACAGGGCAAGTCATCCTGTTCAATTGTCAGCAGCGCAATATCGGCAAGATAACTTACGGAGTCTTGTACAGTAAGCCGTTTTGCGCGTTCAAAGACAAGAAGCGTATTCGCCACTTCCGCGTACCACAAGGCAGGCACTTGCGCTCCCGATGCACTCACTTCGTCGAAAGCCCGGTCGGCAAGAGCCGCCTCTGTCCGATCTGCCCGCTCAATGAGCCACGCAAGCGCCATCGACGCATCGAGAACCATGCTCACGGCCTGCCTTCCTCAATCGCCGCCCGGATTTCCTCGTGAGAGATGCCCTTGATACGCGGATTTCTCAGCCGCTGATAGGCATCCTCAATCTCCTCTGGAGACCGGACAGTGCGGGGCGGCTGGACTGGAACCACCTCCGCGGCGGCGCGCCCGCGAACAGTAATCGTGAAGCGCTCGCCCGCCTCGACCAAACGTACAATTTCAGACAATCTGGTCTTAGCCTCGAAAATCCCAATCGTGGCCATCGTCCCCTCCATCAAATCGTGGATTCAACCAACTAGTTCACAAACTAGTTTACTCCTGTTCCCGCTCGATTCAACCAACTTTCTGCCGGCAATTCCACATCGCACCCCGCCAGCGGCAAAAACCGCCGCATCCCCTCGTCCCACTGCTCAATCCGGCCGCTCAAAATGTCGTAGTACCATCCGTGCACCGTCATCCGACCCTCCGCAACCGCCCGCGCCACCGCAGGCTGAGCCCGCAGGTTCCACAGTTGCGCCACCACATTCCCCCGAATCAGCGAGGCCAGCTCCGCGTGTTCCCCATCCGCCGGATTTATCGGCTGCCGATGCGTCCAAGCCGCCTCCACGTGGTTTAGCCATCGCCGCGCCTTGGGCATGTTCTCCAACCCCTTCCGGTCCAGCGCAGCCTTCAGCGCCCCGCAGTCCGAGTGCCCGCACAGAATGGCGCTCTTCACCTTCAGCACCTCCACTACGTACTCAATCGTCGCCGTCACCCCGTCCACGTCGTGACTCGCAATCGGCACCACGTTGCCCGCATTCCGCGTAATGAACAGGTCCCCCGGCCCGGTCCCCAGCACCAGGTCCGGCGCCACCCGCGAGTCCGAGCAGGTGATAAACAGCCACTCCGGCCGCTGCCCCTCGGCCAGCAGATGAAACTGGTCCCGCCTGCCCGGAAACACCTCCGCCAGAAACCGCTTGTGCCCCTCGATCAACCGATCCATCCGTCCTCCCTCTCCGCATTCCGTCCGGGCCGGTCTCCACCGGCCGTGGAAGAACTCCTCCGGGCGAGGGATTCCCCGCTTTGAAAGGGCGCGGCTCAGCCGCGCCGCCATATGGACAGAAGAGCCCCGGGCTTTAGCCCGCGAGGGAATGTTACTTTAACAATCTGCATTCCCTCGGCGGCTAAAGCCGCATACGTATTGCCGCTTCTATGGCACGCCTAAAGGGTGCCCTTCCAAATCCACAAGCTTTCCCGCGCCCTCTTTCGGCTCGCCTCTGCCCAGCCTACCGCACCCGAGGCCGGGCTGATACCTTAGTCGGTGACAGTTTCACATCCGCGCAACGGTGCGAAGGAGACATGGTTCGATGAGACAGTTTCAGAGGCATTTCGGTTCTGCGGTTATATTGATTCTGTCGCTGGCGGCCGTAGCCGCACCGGCACAGACCCCCGCGCAGACAATCGATACAATCGACCCCGCCCTCCGCACCCGCATCGACCACATCGCCACCCAGGTCCTCGAACAGACCGGTGTTCCCTCCGCCTCGGTCGCCGTAGTCAAAGCCGGCAAGCTCGCCTACACCCACGCTTACGGCAAGGCCCGTCTTGAGCCTCCCCTAGCCGCCACGCCGGAGATGCGCTACTCCATCGGCTCCATCTCCAAGCAATTCACCGCCGCCGCCATCCTGCTCCTCCAGGAGGACGGCAAGCTCACCCTGGATGACCCTTTGTCCAAGTATGTTACTGGACTTGCGCGCGGCAATGAGGTAACCATCCGCCAAATCCTTTCCCACACCTCCGGCTACCAGGACTACTGGCCCGAGGACTACGTCATGACCCCCATGCTCGTCCCCGAAAGCGCCCAGCAGATCCTCGACACCTGGGCCAAAAAGCCTCTCGACTTCGAGCCCGGAACCCAGTGGCAGTACTCCAACACCAACTACGTCATCGCCGGCCGCATCGTTGAACAGATCACCGGCCTGCCCCTCATGGACTTCCTCGTCCGCCGCATCTTCCGCCCCCTCGGCATGAACTCCGTCTGGAACTCCGACGAAGCCAAGCTCACCCAGGCCGACGCCACAGCCTACTATCGCCACGCCCTCGGCCCTCTCCGTGTAGCCCCCAAAGAGGGCCGCGGCTGGATGTTCGCCGCCGGCGAGCTGGCCATGACCGCCCACGACCTCGCCCTGTGGGATGAGAGCCTCATCGCCCAGTCCATCCTCAAGCCCGACAGCTACAAGCAGATGTTCGCTGAGGTCAAGCTCAAGGACGGCAAGGGCACCCACTACGGCCTCGGCGTCGAGGTCATGGACCGCGACGGCCACCGCTCCATCGAGCACTCCGGCGAGGTCTCCGGCTTCGTCTCCGGCAACGAAGTCCTGGTAGACGATGGCGTCGCCGTAGCCGTCCTCACCAACCAGGACGCCGTAGGCGCAGCCTCCGCCATCGCCCGCCTCGCCGCCCCCGCAGTCCTCGCCGCCCCCGCAACCGATCCCGAAAAGCAGGCGTTTGCCATCTTCCACGACCTCCAGCAAGGCCGCATCGACCGCACCCTGCTCGCCCCCAACCTCAACGACTACTTCACCCTCGAAGCCCTGGCGGATTTTCGCGACAGCCTATCGCCGCTAGGCGACCCCCTCACCTTCCGTCAGACCAGCGAGCAACTGCGCGGCGGAATGACCTTCCGCGCCTTTGAGATCCTCTACCCCGGCAAGCGCCTCACCCTCACCACCTACACCTACCCCGGCGGCAAGCTTGAGCAGTACCTCATCGCCCCGGCGGAATAGCCCGCCCTCCCACAGCTCTACTCCAAAGATCCACGGCCCGAGGGCTCCAAAGGCACGCCGCCCGCAGGCCCGCGATACACTTAAGCTTGACCTATGTTTGAAAACCTCACAGACAAACTCCAGCGCGCCTTCAAATCCCTCCGCGGCCAGGGCACGCTCACTGAAGAGAACATCGCCGAAGCCCTGCGTGAAATCCGCATAGCCCTGCTCGAAGCCGACGTCAACCTCAACGTCGTCCGCGACCTCATCGAGCAGATCCGCGTCAAAGCCGTCGGCACCGAGGTCCTCACCGCCCTTTCTCCCTCCGAGCAGGTCATCAAAATCGTTCGCGACGAGCTGATCGCCCTCCTCGGCAAGGACACGGCCCGCTTCAAATTCGCCTCCCAGCCGCCCTCAGTCATTCTCATGGCCGGCCTCCAGGGCTCCGGCAAAACCACCACCGCCGGCAAGCTTGCAGCCTGGCTCAAAAAGGGCGGTCACCGTCCCATGCTGGTCTCGGTCGACGTCTACCGCCCCGCCGCCCGCGAACAGCTCAAAGTCGTCGCCAAGTCCATTGAAGCCAGGCTCTACGAAGGCGACCAGAAGGGCGAGCCAGCCAATTCAGCCCTCGTCGAACGCCTCGCCAAGGAGGCCCGCCGCGAAGCCGTCATCATGGGCTGCGACACGCTCATCGTCGACACCGCCGGCCGCCTCCACATCGACGAAGAACTCATGGCCGAGATGGAGCGGCTGAAGAAGCTCCTCAACCCCTCTGAAATCCTCTTCATCGCCGACGCCATGACCGGCCAGGACGCCGTCCGCTCCGCCCAGGACTTCCACACCCGACTCGGCCTCACCGGCGTCATCCTCACCAAGATGGACGGCGACGCACGCGGCGGCGCGGCGCTCTCCATCCGTCACGTCACCGGCCAGCCCATCAAGTTCATCGGCGTAGGCGAAAAGGCAGACGCCTTCGAGCCCTTCCATCCCGACCGCATTGTGGGCCGCATCCTGGGCATGGGTGACATGATGTCGCTGATCGAGAAGGCCGAATCCACCCTCGACCGCAAGAAATCCGAGGAGTTCGCCAAGAAAGCCCTTCTCGGCGACGGCTTCACCCTGGAAGACTTCCGCGACCAGCTCCACCAGATCAAGAAGATGGGCTCCATGGAGTCCATCCTCAAGATGCTCCCCTCCGTAGGCCCCTTCGCCGGTCTCCAGCAAGCCTCCAAGCAAGTCGACGAAAAGCAATTCGTCCGCTTGGAAGCCATCATCAACTCCATGACCCCCATCGAGCGCCGCAACCACGAAATCATCTCCGGCAGCCGCCGCAAGCGCATCGCCCAGGGCAGCGGCACCAGTGTGCAAGACGTAAACCAGCTCCTCCGCCAATACGCCCAGATGGCCAAAATGTTCAAGCAGATGGGCAAAGGCGGCCTGGCCCGCAACATGATGCGCGGCGGCCTAGGCGCCATGGGCATGGGCGGCAAACAACGCTTCGGGCGATAGGATTAGCCAGAATGCGGCCAGTGGCCACATAATTTGTTTGTCATCCTGAGCGGAGCGCAGCGAAGTCGAAGGACCTGCGGTTGTCTTTAGAACGTGCTTCATCGGCCCGCTTTGTAACAGGGCACGACTTCAGTCGTGCCGCAGGAAGACTAAAATCGACGCGGGCTTTAGCCCCTGAGGGAATGTTCAAAGGAAGTAACATCGATTCCAGGCTGGAAGGAGGACGTGATGCGCAAGCTGACAGTCAAGAACTTCTCGGTCATCAAAGAAGCCGAGTTGGAGTTCGGCAAAATCACCGTCCTCATTGGCCCCCAATCCAGCGGCAAAAGCCTGCTGTGCAAGCTGGCGTACTTCTTCTCACAGGTTGTGCCAGAGATCGATTATGCGATGCTTCCATTCGGCAAATCCTTTGATGACTTTAGGATTGCGTTGTTGCACGAGTTCATTGAAAGATTTCCGAGGAGCACATGGAGCGGACAAGGATTTCGCGTGGCATACACATCCATTCAATTCGAAATCACAGTTAGCTCTGATGCTACAGAATCCCAACTGCGTTGTGAATTTAACGGTGGCTTCTCACAGAGATATGATCGACCCATTCAGATCAGCTCTGTCCCAACTGAACGGACAAATGCTATAGACCCTCGGTGGATCGAAGAGCGAATCTTAAATGGTCCACTTCGGCAAGAGCATTCTGTTTACATTCCGACTGGTAGAGACTTTTTTTCGACACCCAACAAGGGATTTGCGTCTTTCTCAGGAAAGAACCTAGATTGGATCACGCAGCGATTTTCGACAGAAATGGATTTTGACTATCGGGCGTTGATCGAATCCTCCGTTCCCTCAAGCGACCTTCTCCCGCAGTTCTTGGACGTGGCCGCATACATTCTAGGCGGGAAGGTCGTTCGCGAAGGCGGTGCCATCCTTTTTCAATCGAAGGCCGACGGACGCAAGCTCCCCTTTCAACTGCTCTCATCCGGAACGCTGGAACTTCTTCCGCTATTAAACCCATTGGCAAATCGCGTGTCCGCCATATCCACAAACCCACTTCTGGGAGGGGCCACGTCGAACCCCATTCCCGGAACCATATTTGTGGAGGAGCCGGAGCTGAGCATATTTCCACAGACACAATACGACTTGGCGTGCATGTTTGGATGGCTATCCAGCGAACCTAGGCTCAGCTTCTCCTTTGCCATCACCACCCACAGCCCCTACACCCTCTCATCCTTCAACAACTTGATAATGGCCGGGCAGTTGGCCAACGAAAAGCCTGAGTTGAAGGATGAAGTCGCAAAACTCGTTCCCGAGCATTTCTGGATCGAGAACGGCAGCTTCAAGGCGTACTGCATTCACGACGGCAAATTAGAATCCATCCTCTCGGAATCCGGCCTGATCGACGGCGAATACTTGGACAGCGTTTCGGACACGATTGGCAACGAGTTTGACTCGCTGCTGAGGCTCGAATATGACCATACCGAAGCCTCCTAGCCAGCCGGGATGCGAATGGGTTGAAGAGTGCATCGAGCTTTGCACCGGAACGTCGGTTTACGTCGAGGAGCGAGGCGTGGCAGCCACCTTCCTCAACCCGCGTCGGAGACAGGTCCGCAAGATTCACTATGACGGCTGCTACAACACTGTAGCCGGCGCTTACAAAGCGGATTACATCCTTGGCATCCGAGGCGTCATAGACGTAGTTGTCGAACTTAAGGGCTCGCATACCAACCTCAAGTACGCTTCAAAACAGGTTGCGAGTACATTGGGCGTGTGGCAGGGCGATCCTAATCGCTGGGGAAGACTCGGGGCCCTCATCGTTTATGGCGCCATTCAGACGAGGGACGATCTTCCTCGTAGACGGCCCAAAGCATTTTCTTCCATCCAAGCAGTGGAAAACGATTTCAGATCCAAATTCAAAGGCAGGGTTCTCCTCTTCATCCACGAAAGCGGCGAAAAGAAATTCCGATTCAACGATTTTCTTAGGAAGCCCAATGCTCACTAGCCTGCAAGACCAACTCGACGAGATCACCGCCAACACCCGGGATATTCGCTGCTTTTGCAGAGAATTACCCTCCAATGATGCACAATGGAAACAAGTCCGAGGGAGCAAAGAGATTGCGCAGAGGTCGTGTTGCGAAACAGGTCGAGCGTCAACGGAAAAACATTCGCCTTTTCACCCCGTAACCAGAAAATTAATACCCCCACCCCACCCCCCTCCGGCTGTATCCGCCGTGGCCTGAAAGCCGTGGACGGATTCCGCCCGTAATGACCGGGAACGCTGCAAAGTCTCCGAGAAAAGAGCATGACCGCAACTAGCCTCCAAGACCAACTCGACGAAATCACCGCCAATACCCGCCAGTTGGTCCAGGCCAACCGCCTTGCCGTCGGCGAGCGCGCCGTCTCCGACCTCTTCTCGACCGGCATCGAAGACCGCGTCCTCCCCGTCGGCGCCATCGCCCCCGACTTCGCCCTCAACGACGCCACCGGCCGCCTGGTCCGCAGCAAAGACCTGCTCGCCCTCGGCCCTCTGGTCGTCAAGTTCTTCCGCGGCCGCTGGTGCCCTTACTGCGTCACCGAACTCGAAGCCTGGCGCGACCTCTACGGCCAGCTCCGCGAGCGCGAAGCCCTCATGGTCGCCATCGGCCCCCAGACCGAGCGCCAGAGCGACTTCATGGCCGGCCAGCACGGCCTGCCCTTCCCCGTGCTCGCCGACCCCGGCAACGCGCTGGCCGAAAAATTCGGCCTCGTCTACACCGTCCCCGAGTACCACCGCGCCTACTATCTCTCCATCCTCGTCAACATCCCTTTCGTCAACGGCGAACCGAGCTGGCGTCTCCCCATCCCAGCCACTTATGTGATCGCCCGCGACCGCCGCATCCTCTTCGCCGAGGCCCACGCCGACTTCCGCGTCCGCCCCGAGCCCGAAGAAGCCCTCGCCGCCGCCTTCGCCCACCACAGCCGATAGATTGTGGGCACCCCGAAAGGATGAAACAAGAACGGCTGTCACCCTGAACAAAAGTTGTCATCCTGAGCGGAGCGCCGCGAAGTCGAAGGACCTGCGGTTGCTTTTTTAGGTTCTATCCATGAAGGCCAGATCAATATTTAGTTCTTTTGCACCCACTGCGCCAGTTTCGCCTTAGCCTGCGCCAACCTGACTCCCCGCAATAGAAACACCTTACTCCTCGATAACTCGCCGCTCATCAATTCGACCGCATTCTTCGGCACACCAAACATCTCCGCCAGAAACGCAACCAGTGCCGAGTTAGCCCGTCCCTCCACCGGCGGCGCCTGCACCGCAATCTTCAGTTGCGCAGCCGCCCCCTCGCCGTAAACGCCCGTAATCGCCGTCTTCTTCGCCCCCGGCTGCGCGCGGACCGTCAGTGTCACCCCACCGGCCGCAGCCCGCACCATCACTCCGCCCCCGTCCACGGCTTGCGTTTCCCAAACAGCGCCGTCCCAATCCGAATCCGCGTCGCGCCCTCTTCAATCGCCAGCCCAAAATCCCCGCTCATCCCCATCGACATCACATCGAACCCCAATCGCGGATGCCCCGCCGCCCACCGATCCCGCCACACCCGCAAACTTCGGAAGCACGCCCGCGTCACATCCTCCGCCGCGCCCCAGGGCGCAATCGTCATCAGCCCCCTCGCTTCCAAATGCTCCAAATCCGGCAGCCGTTCCAGCAGTTCCGTCGCCTCCGCCGACTCCGGCTCCAAACCAGCCTTCGTCTCCTCAGGGCTGAGCTTCACCTCGATCAGCACCGGCAGCCGCTTCCCCAATCTCCCCGCCGCCTCGTTCAACCGCTCCGCCAGCCGCACCGAGTCCACCGAATCCACCGCGTCAAACAACTCCGCCGCCCGCGCCGCCTTATTTGATTGCAGGTGCCCAATCAGATGCACCCGAATCGGCCCCGCCGAAGCGCCCGCAGTCCCACTACGCAAGCCCTCCAGCCCCGCCGCTTTCGCCGCAAACTCCTGCACCCGGTTCTCACCAAACAACGTGAGCCCCAGCGCCGCCGCCTCCGCCACCGTAGCCGCCGGATACGTCTTCGAAACGGCCATCAGCTCGACCTCGCCGCGGGATCGCCCAGCCTGCCTGCACGCCGCCGCGATCGTCTCTTCCAGCCGTTCCAGATTCTCCTTGAGCGCAGTCATTGCACCCCCGCTCGAATCCGGCCTGGTCCCGCCGTCAGCCCGCTCAGTGCCCGTGCTCCTCGAGGAATTTCTCCGCCTCCAGCGCCGCCATGCACCCCGAACCAGCCGCCGTAATCGCCTGCCGGTACCGCCGGTCCTGCACGTCCCCGCACGCAAACACCCCCGGCACCACCACCCCGTTGTGCGTCGTCAGCACGTTGCCCGTGGTGCGTATATACCCGTCCTCGTCCAGATCCATCTGTCCGGCAAACATCTTCGTGTTGGGCTCGTGCCCAATGCCCAGAAACAGCCCGCTGATTGCCAGCTCGCACACCTCGCCATTCGTCACATCCCGCAGCCGCAGCCCCTTCACCTCGTGCTCTTCCACGCCCAGCACCTCTTCGACCACCGTGTTGGTGCGCAGCACGATGTTCGGATGGGCGATCGCCCGCTCCAGCATTATCTTCGAAGCGCGAAAGCTCTCCCTCCGGTGCAGCAGCGTCACCTTCGAGGCAAAGCGAGTCAGAAACAGCGCCTCCTCCATCGCCGAATCGCCCCCGCCCACCACCGCGATCTCACGCCCGCGGAAGAAGAACCCGTCGCACGTAGCGCAGCTCGAAACCCCGTGCCCGATCAGCGCCTGTTCGCTCTTGAGACCCAACCACCGCGCGCTGGCCCCCGACGCCACAATCAGCGTCCGCGTGCAAATCTCCTCCGCCGGCGTCTTCAATCGTATGGGCCGCGCCCCCAGCTCAACGGTGTCCAAATGCGCCTGTTGGAAGCTCGCCCCAAACCGCGTGGCCTGCTTCTTCATGTTGTCGACCAGTTCCGGCCCCTGGATGCCCTCCGGCCAGCCGGGAAAGTTTTCCACCAGCGTGGTGATCGAGAGCTGCCCCCCAGGCTCGTGCCCCTCAAGAACCAGCGGGTTCAATCCCGCACGCGCTGTGTAGATGGCCGCCGTAAGCCCGGCGCAGCCGGAGCCCAGAATAACGGTATCGCGAATCTCTGTCACGAAGATTTCCCCTGTCGATTTTAGATGGTTCCAGCAGTCCCGCCCTGTTCGGGCCAGGCCGCGTTCTTTAAGATGATGTTCATGGCCAATCTGACTCTAATCTACGGTCTGCGGCTGCTTCCCGAAGGCGAAGTCACCGAAATCCACGACGCCACCCTCAAACTGGCCACAGGCCATGAAGCCCACGTCACCATGCACGTCATCGAGGGCTCACGCGAGGAGATCGAAGCGCAGCTCAAGCGCAGCCTCGACGCCTTCTTCGACTTCTACCCCGAAATCTGAGTCCGGAAGTCCGAAGGCCGTCTTGCTCCCCCGCATGCCAAGCCGCCAACCGGCTCCGGCAGCCCTGGGAAAGCCGCGCACCCCGCCGCGACCGCTCGCACCCTTCAAACCGTGGGCCGGACTCGGCCAGCGGCCACCCCTCCCAATGAGTTTTTCCGCAAAATGAGTCCTTCCCCAGCCAGCGAAACCTGCGCTCTTAGAGCTTTTCAATCCTCCGCTTGGCGCAAGACAGACTCCCATGAGCCGTCCTTGTCGATTCCGAGGCTCTCTTGCATTTTTCCAATAATCGAAACCCGAAACCATGCCCAATAAGCAGCTCTTCCCTCATTCAAATCCCCTGCAATGGCCACGCAAATGCTCCAGACCCAAGTGCGTGGGCCGATGAAGTGTCTGTAACCAGTTGATGCACCCGATCAAAGCGGTCTTAGAAATCTCCAAGACGAGCCAAAGCTCCCTGGTCCCCCACATGCCGGGAAATCCCTGTCCGGAGGGCCTCACGTGCTCGTCTATGTCTCCGCTCGTGCGCGCACCGCAGCCGCCCACTTGCTCCTCCTGGCCCTCCTGCTTCTCGCTCCCGCCGTCGCCCTCGCCGGCGGACCCAAATACGTGGCCGGCGTCAGCTTCTTCAACCTCGGAGTCCTCGGCCAGCCCGTCCACTGGGCCGGCGGCCAGGTCAACTACTACGTCGATCAGGGTGCGCTCAACAGTGGAGTCACCAACCAGCAGGCCACGGCCATGGTCGACGCGGCGGCGGCTCTCTGGAGCGCCGTCCCCACGGCCGGCGTCACGCTCACTGACATGGGCCAATTGAACGAAGACGTCAACGGATCCAACATCGTGGTGAGCGGCACAAACTTCACGGTGACCAACGAGCAGACCAACCAGGTTGGCCAGATCGCCGCCCCCGCCGACGTCACCCCCTCCGCCACCGGCTATCCCCTCGGCATCCTCTACGACGCCGACGGCTCGGTCATCGACGCAATCTTCGGCGCCGGCGCCAGCCAGCCCACCAGTTGCCAGAACAACGGCGTCTGGGTCTGGATGGATAACGTCAACCCCGACACCACCATCGCCCACGGAATCATCCTGCTCAACGGCCTCTGCGCCACCAACTCCAACCTCCTCGAAATGATGAACTACGAGCTGGAGCGGGCCTTCGACCGTATCCTCGGCCTGGACTACGCCCAGGTCAACCCCACCGCGCTCCTCGACGAAATCCCCGGTGGCACCGACGGCTGGCCGGTGATGCAACCCCTCAGCGGCGTGTGCGGCCCCAGCGGCGGCATCTGCATCCCCGACCCCTCGGTCCTCCACTTTGACGACATCGCCGCCCTCAACCGCATCTACCCCATCACTGCCCAAAACCTCTCCAAGTTCCCCTCGAAACAGCTCACCGCGGCCAACACGATCTCCATTCAGGGCACCGTCACCTTCCGGACCGGCCTCGGCATGCAGGGGGTCAACGTCGTTGCACGTCCTCTCGATGCCAACGGCAACCCCCTCTACCAGTACGCAGTCACCTTCGTCTCCGGCGGATACTTCAACGGAAATCACGGCAATCCCATGACCGGGTGGACCGACTCGCACGGCAATCTCCTCACCATGTGGGGTTCGAACGGTCCCGCCCTGCAGGGCTACTTCGACCTGAGCGGAACCCCGCTTCCTCCCGGTACAACCACGGCCAACTACCAGGTCACCTTTGAAGCCATCAATCCCCTCTACATCCTCACCGATTCGGTCGGTCCCTATCTCGACGGCCAGGCGACCCCCTCCGGCACCCTGCAAGCCGTATCGGTCCCCGGAATGTCGGCGGGCATGACTCAAACCCTAACCGTCAATGTTGCAGACTCGGCGGTCGGCGGCTACCAGGACGCCATTGGGACCCAGGCCTCGCCGCGCACGCTGCCCTCGAGCGGCCTCTGGTGCGGGCGCTTGAGCCAGGTGGGCCAGAGCGACTGGTTCAGCTTCCCGGTCCGCGGCAGCCGCACCTTCACCGTCGTCACACAGGCCCTGGATGAGACCGGCGCGCCCACGGAAAATAAGGCCATGCCCGCCATCGGCGTCTGGGATGCCTTTGATCCCGTCGGCGCCCCGTCGCTGGGTGCGGGCCCAGGAATGAACGGCTGGGCCACGGGCGAAACCTGGCTGCGCATCGGCTCCATCGCCGACGACGTGGTGCGTATCGGCATCGCCGACCAGCGTGGAGACGGCCGCCCCGACTACCCCTACAACGGATGGGTGCTTTACGCCGACACGGTCCAGCCGCAGCGTCTGCCCGCCTCTGGAGGGCCCATCGTCATTCACGGAATGGGCTTTCGCCTGGCAGACACGGTCCTGGTCGGCGGCCAGACCGCCGTGGTCACCAGCATCTCGCCCAACGAAATCACCGCCATTGCGCCTCCCGCCGCCACCGGCGTAACCGGCTCCGTCGACGTCGAGGTGGACGACCTGCCCCTCTTCTACGCGGCAGCCATCGTCTCCGGCGGCGTCAGTTACGATTCCGGCGCCGGAGACGCGCTCACCCTGCTCACAGCGCCCATGAGCACGGTTCCCATCGGCGTGCCCATCCCCTTCACCGTAACCGCCTTGGGCCCCGATCTGACTCCGGCCGGCGGCGTGACGGTCATCTATACCGTCACCGGCGGAACCGCCATCCTCGCCTGCGGAATGCCCGTCTGCTCCGTCACGGCAAGCGGCGATGGCCGCGCCACCATCAATGTCACCGCCCCCGATACCACATGGTCCATCGTCACCGCTTCGCTCACCAACGGCTCCAGCCTCCAGGCGCAGTTTGCCGGCGGAACGCCGCCCGTCCTCGCATCCCTCACGCCCCAGCTTTCCCTCGCCGCCGGCGCTACCTTTACCTGGACAGTCCAGGCCCTGGTCCTCAACTACGGCCTTCCCTTGAGCGGCCAGTCCGTCGCCTG
>Ga0182014_10005091_pt1 | contig 14739 bp, 17 predicted proteins | sample 612S2DmetaG_FD_120489 | JGI IMG/M metagenome (GOLD analysis project Ga0182014, IMG submission 120489) | Permafrost microbial communities from Stordalen Mire, Sweden - 612S2D metaG | ecosystem: Environmental > Terrestrial > Soil > Wetlands > Permafrost | place: Sweden: Stordalen | collected... | reverse complement strand
GTCATTGAGCCCCCCGGTATGACCGGGTTGCTCTCTATCTAGTCATCCGACGACTTCGCTGGCCAAGCCGCAATCAATCGCACGGCTTTCACCGCTATCATCGTATGCCGTTAAGGGGCAAAGACAATAGCACGTTTGGCTTCCGTCCATTTGTGGCATCATTGCAGGACCCATTCGGGAACTGGGCGGCGTGAAAAAGCTCAAACACCTACTGGACGGCCTGTCCCCAGTTGAAGCAGGCGAATCCAAAGAAGCTACCCGCCATTCTGAAGACTAATCCACGTCTGGAAGTCATCTGGTTGTCCTCGACATTTACCCCCACCAAATCCACGTCGGCAGGCATCTTCTCCAGCCACTCAGAGTACAGCTTCGCCAACTGGTCTGCCTTTACTCCCTCGGACACATCGGCCCCAAGGTGGGCGAGCCTTTCTTTCACGTCCTCTTTGTCGAGAATCGGAAGCCTTACGATCTTCATGACGTTCTTCGTTTCTTCGGGTATGCCCTATTCTATCAAGCAACACTACGTGCAGGCGGTCCAAGGACTACTCCTCCTCTTCCTCTTCTTCATCGTCGTCCTCGCCGCCGACTTCCTCCCAGCCGTCGCCGAAATCGTCCTCCTCTTCGTCGTCTTCTTCATCGTCGTCTACATCTTCCTCTTGCTCGTCGCCGACTTCCTCCCAGTCGTCGCCGAAATCTTCGTCCTCCTCCTCTTTGTCCTCGTCGTCAGCATCGTCATCTTCGTCTTCTTCGTCCTCGTCGTCAGCATACCCGACCACGACGGGGACCTCATCCGGCTGGCCAGCATTTTCGCATTGGCCCATTGGGACTGCTTTTTCTCCCAACAGTTTGCCGGACAGAACGACGGTGGCGAGGGAAATATTCACATTAGCCTCCTCGTTTTCGGAGAAACTATCGGGCTGATGCGGTTCACTTGTAAGGTACTTGGTCGGGCGTGACCTTGCCTCAGAACTGCACCAGGAAATCGCTCTCGCCCACTCGCAACTTGTCACCCGGCATCAGGGGATTCCAGATGGCCTGAGCACCATTGACGAAAGTGCAGCCATCTTCCACATTGTCTATCACGGCTAGGATGTCGCCATCCTGGACGATCATGCACTGGAACTCAGCCACACCCGGATCATTCAAACAGACATCAGCGGTCCGGCTGCGACCAATCAATGCCGGTAGGTCGCTCAACACGATCCTGCCTCCCGGTACGTCAGCGTTGATAAGTTCGACTTCCATCGTAGTCGTCCGTCGGTAAACAGTACAGACCAAGGCAAAGGACTACTGGGGTGAGCGTCGGACTGGCTTCAAAAGGAATGCCGACAACCTCTTGGATTTCCACCTAACCCCGGAACATGTCAGCGATGCCCTGATCGCTCGGGAACGGCTCCCGGGCTTGATTCTTGAACCTGCATCGGGCGACGGGGCCATTATCCGTGTGCTGCGGAAATCGTCCAGGAAGTGCGGTCGGCTATAGATCGCCTGATTCACTTGCCCGCTCGCATCCGTCGTCGCCAGGGCGTCAATGCCCTGGGGCTTCTCAAAGTATTCGCTGAGTTTCATGCTCATGATTCGCTCCTCGGGTGATCTGAGCGGTCGTTCGGAGCAATGCCATGTTCACGCTATGTCTTGCTGGCTTCGTGGCCTTCTTCCCCTTGCGATGCACAATGGATACATAGGGCCGCATAAGGGATTGCGTCCAGGCGGGACTTGGGGATTTTCATGCCGCAGGTCTCGCACAGGCCATAGCTGCCGTCTTCGATCCGCTTGATGGCTGCGTCAATCTGATCGAGGGTGTCTTTGTCGCTCCCCAGTAAACTCGCCGTGAGTTCCTGATCGGCATTGTCACTCCCAAGCTCTTCCATATCGGTTGGTATGCTGGTGGTCTTGCTGTGGTCTTTCAGGGAATCATCTTCCATCTGAGTCACGTCACCCAGGAGGCTTGCCCGCAGAGCCAAGAGTCTTTCCCGATGAAGCGTCAAGTCAGGGTTCGTCATCTCGTGGTGCCTTATGTTCGATAGGTCAATGGCGGCGGTCGCCAGGATGACTACACCCCGGCAGGCTCTCGCCGTTTCCGTCCGTCCCTGGCCGACGCCCGGCTCGGAATACCGGTCAACGTAGGAACCCGTTGTTTTTGCCGGAAGTCAAATCCCGCTTCACGCAAAGCAGCCTTCACACCGTCCTTGGAACTCGGCTGGCCTTCTTCATCGACAAGCCCCCACAGGACGGTGCAGTCGCCATTGACGTGCCTACCCGCCACCACCTGGGTGACCACGAGCTTCGGATTCATCCTCCTCATGACGTGCAGCATGGGAAAAAACTCATGCTCGTCACGCACGGAAAACGCTACTGGCAATCTCATCGATCCTTGCATGATAAATCCCTTTCAGGGTAATTGTCGTTCACCACACGAACTCAATCTCGTAAAGCGGCCTGCGTCTCACCGCCAGTTCCAGAACCAGTACCAGTAATCGTCGATCAATCGAAAGCTGAAGCTATCTTCGGGCAGATACAGGTCGATAAGCGGTAGGTTCAACTCGTATTTTCCCTTGCGGGTCTTGCAGAAGATACCATCGAACTCGTCGCCCAGGTGTTTCGCCGGGTCGAATAGACCCAACACGGTGCAGCGGAACTCGTCCTCTTCTTCGGAGTTTATTGGCTTCGGGTAGTGAGCGACGAACGGGAAGCCGAGATGCTCCGTCAGATATCTGTAGTACCTGGAGAGCGGCTCTTCGTGAACCCTCGGAATGTGATTCACCGAACCGAGAGCCTCGATGATTCGATCCGTTTGGTTGAGTTCTGGACAGGATTCGGGAACGACTTCCAGAGCGTCCCAATGAGCATCAGCAACAGTGGAAAGCAGCAGCATCATCTCACCTCCGTGAGTAAAAATATCGAAACCTTCCGTCGATTCCGAACGTCTCTTGTCGCCAAGAACAAAAAAAGCCGACGTGGCGGAACACCCGAAGGCGTTCGGCCACGTCGGCTTACTCTTCAACAAACCCACCGGCAGGGCCGGGTTGTTCTTTATCTAGTCATCCGACGAACCGTCATTATACAGCCTGAAACAGAGAATACAATCGGGCATTTCTCGCTTTCAACAGATTCCAGGTTACACATCGTGCTTGGGGGAACGAGGTTTCTGCGAAGCCAAATGCCGACCTAACAATACTTTACGGCTCGGCAGGACCGACTATGGTCTGAGCCATGCCTGAAATGACCCTTGACCGACGCCCCCCCATTTGGCATCATTTACTCTCATGAGAACCACGGGAAGAATTCCCATGAGAAGCCAGGGAGAGATCGAAGCTGCCGTCAGCGAGGGAATCAGTCGCTTCTCGGAATCCCGATCAAGGACGCCACCGACAGAGCGACGAGGTTGCCCGTTGAACTTACAACCAGGCCACTTTGTGGCCAAGAGCAGAACCGCTCAGGAAGGGCTAGGTCAAAATCAGGGAGGGCTAGTCAAATGCTGTGGACGGCCTAGTAGTGTACTGAATGGCAGAGGATGGTCACGTCCACCATTCATTGTAACACCACTACCAGGGAAGATATGCCCCTGGAGAGTCAATCGTCCGCAATCTTGGAGTTTTGTGCGAAAAGAACGCTCTTGGCAACCCCGGAACAGCCCGGCCCACGCAGAATCGCATCAAAATTCACCCGTAGGCACCAGACGAGGCCGCTCGACACTCGACTTCGCAAGATTCTGACCGACAACAACCTCTGGCCTAGTCGCTTTCAATTGCCACCGGCTCCGGTGAAAGATGCTTGGCGATACATTCCAGCAACACGGCCCGGTCAATTGGTTTCGTCGTATAATCGTTGCAGCCAGCGTCGAGGCATTTCTGACGATCCTCCGTCATGGCGTGGGCAGTCAGTGCAATGATCGGACCACAATAACCGGCACTTCGGAGTTCTCGTGTTGCCTGGTAACCGTCCATCACCGGCATCTGCATGTCCATCAGAATGACATCAAAAGGATTACCTGCTTGCCGTGCTGCCAGGGCAAGATCGAAGGCAACTTGCCCGTTTTCGGCCACCGCAACGTCGGCTCCTGCCTTCCGCAGAACGTGGGCGATTAGTCGCTGGTTATCAGGTCCATCCTCGGCCAAGAGAATGCAGCTATCCAGTCTGATTGCAGACTGTAAAACGCAAGAAGTGCCTTGAGCAGCCTCACACGGTTGATCGATTGGCTTTTTCCCATCCAGTGACCCCGTGGCGATACTCGCACGGAACGTACTGCCTTTACCCAGGACGCTGGTTACTGTGAGATCCCCACCCAACATCTCGGCTAATCGCTTGCTGATTGCCAAACCGAGGCCACTGCCACCATAGCAACGGCTTGTCGATGTGTCAGCCTGTGAGAATGGCTGAAATAGTCTGCCGATTTGTTCTTCCGACAAACCGATGCCCGTGTCAATAACGTCGAACCGCAGCTTGGGTTCATCGCTACGGGCATCCAACTGCATGGTGACCTGCACGCCGCCGAGTTCCGTGAATTTGATTGCATTGCCGATGACGTTTACAAGGATTTGTCGCAACCGGATGGGATCGGTCGTGATTGTCTCGGGAACGTCTCTCTGGACCTCAAGGGCCAGTGACAATCCTTTGGCGTTGGCACGCACCTTCATCAGGCAGATTACCTCAGTGACGACTTGGCGGGGCGAACACGCAATCTGCTCAACCTGGCACTTGTTCGATTCAATTTTAGCCAGGTCGAGAATGTCGTTGATGATCTGAAGGAGATTGTCTCCATTACGTCGTATGATCTGGATCGCTTCGACAGCCCCTTTGTCTACTGCCTTCCTCAACAGAATTCGTGGGTGAAGTTTGGCTCGGGAAGCTTGCCAAGTGTGTGATATAGGGCGATTTCGATGGCTTCGTAGGTACGAAAACCATAGGCTTTTCTGATTGTCAGTTTTCCTTTGTTGTTCAGGCCCTCGACGGAGCCTGCCGAAACCGTCCCTTTGGCACGGAACCAATTAAGGATTAACTCTCGGTGTTCACGCAGGCTTTCGGCGATCTTCTTCATCGGCTCGATCTTGCTCCGCATGGTGCGGGTACACCATTGCTCCAGGAACTTTCCCGCCCACACCGGGCTGGTGTATTCCCAGAATCGCTGAAAATCCTCCCGCTGAAGGTGGCTGCGGACGCTTTGCAGGTTGTACTGCAACAGTTCCGCCAACTTCACGGTCTGTTTCTCCGTCCGGTTCTCCGGACGCTTCAACAGGCACCAGCGGGAGTGCTTTAGCACCGGCTCGTAGCCATCACGCTCAAGCCGGGCGACTTCACTCCGGCGAACCTTGTCGATTGCCTCATTCATCTTCTTCATGATGTGAAAGCGGTCCAAGACGTGGACGGCGTGCTTCAGTTGCTCGGCAATCACGTTGAGGTAGGGCTGCCACATGTCGCTACAGACGAAGCGGATCGAGAGGCGGTTCTCCGCAGAGAGAAACTGGAAAAAGCCACGCAGGCTTTGCTCCGTTCGCTCCTGAGCCACCCACAACAACCGCTTCATCCCCTCCTCGATCTGGTAGACCAACGTCAAGTAATGGTGTCCCCGTTGCCACTGGATCTCATCCACGCCGATGGCCTCGATGCCGCTCAGATCCCGATGAAGGATGCCCCAGAAAACCGCATGTTTTACGGACTCGAAGACGTTCCGCCAGTTGGTGTGGAAGATGCAGGCCACTTCCTCCCAGGACAAACGCTTCGCCCAGCGGGCCAGGAACCAGCGGTAGCTGATGGTCAAGTGGCATTTTCCTCTGGCCCAAGGCACCCGCTCCACCGTCACACCGCAGCTTCGGCAGTCGACACGCCGCAGGGCATACACGAAGTACACGGCGATCCCCCACAGAGGCACGAACTCGAACCGCCGCTCCGGCAGGCGGTCGTAACCAGGCCCCAGCCGGTCGCAACCCGAGCAGATCGCCTGACCATTCTTGCGGGCATGCACCTCCACTTCGAGCGTTGGTCGCCCCGTGCCTTCCACCCATTGGACTTTTCCGTACACGAAGGACTTGAAAGGTTCGACCCGATTGAGGATAGTCTTCAATTGCATCCTGTGGTGGCTCCCGGTGAGATGGTTGGTCTGGTAACCCCATCTCTAACCGGAAACGCCGCAGGATGCACCTATTTGCCAAGCCTCTTTCCCCGCTATACTGTTGGTGTCTGGCGAAACGGAGTCGGGCTCTGCTGGCGAGCAACCCGGCAAGGGATAGCCAGACCAGGGCGGGTGAATGACCCGCAGGCCCTGGCGACAGAAGCCGCCTGGGCCTCTTTCATCTCTTGTCATTCATTTGTCCCTGCCGATGCCTAGAAAACGCACGTCCGAACTGTCAGTTCGCCTCCAATTTCACCCATAAATTCCTTCGACGATCCGTCTACTGCGGTGTCTGCAAGAAGGTCAGCAAACCCGAGAATCGCCGTCATCGGCGTGCGAATCTCATGGCTCATGTTCGCCAGGAACATACCTTTTGCCCGGTCGGCTGCTTCGGCAACCTGTTTTGCATCACGCAACTCTGCTTCTACCCGCTTGCGGTCGGTAATATCCACACAGAATCCAATGACCCGGTCGGCCGAAAGCCGTGCAGCATGAACGGACATGAAGAATCGTGTGCCATCTTTCCGAATGAAGCAGTATTCACCACTGATTCCGCAGCCTGTGCAAAACAATTCCTGGAACTGTTCCGTTGCTACTGGAACATCCTCGGGGGCAAGAATATCGGGGATCGACATCTGTGTGAGTTCGTCTCGGGGGTATCCTGTAAGCTGACAGGCACACGGATTGACCTCAACATATCGTCCTGTTGCATCAGTAACGAAGATGCCAGTGGGCGAGTTGTCAACATAGGTGCGATACTTTTCCTCGCTGACCCGCAGGGCTTCCTCTGCCAGCCTTCGTTCGGAAACATCCTCCGCAACGCCGATGATATAGGCCGGGACACCCTGCCTGTCCTTGACCAAGGAGCCAGCGGTGTGGTGCCATCGCCAGCTTCCGTCTTTGTGACGAATGCGGTAGGTGATATGCTGCGGCTCCCCCATGGTTAGAGCCCGCTCGATAGCAGCCTGACATATCGCTACGTCTTCGGGATGGATGAACGGGACAAAACTTCGTCCCTCGACCTCGGAAACATCATGCCCGAGTATCCGGGTCCAGACCGGGGAGACAAAGGTAATCACGCCATCCAGGGATAGTGTGTAAATGGTCTCCGCAGCATTCTCGATGATGCCCCTGAGCCTCTGCTCGCTCTCTCGAAGTGATTCCTCTGCCTGCTTGCGTTCGGTGTCCATGCGATTCCGTTCGGTGACATCACGGAAAAACCCAATAAGAGAGGGGCGGCCATTGTACCGGGTTTGTTGTGTCGTGATATCCGCTCGAAATGTGTTTCCGTCCTTTCGCAAGACGGGTATATCCTCACCAAGACGATGGCGACCTTCCGCTTGTGCCTGAAACGTCTTCAAGATGGTGGGCAAGTCCTTGGCCGGATGAATATCCACCACCGACATGGACAGCAACTCCTCTTCCGAATACCCTAGCATCATGCACATGGAAGCGTTCGCTCGGACGAACTGCCTCGTTTCGGCGTCCGCAATGAGAATCCCGTCTGCCATCCCATCGTAGATCGCTTGAAGCTCATCGTTGCTTTGTCGCAGTGCCTCCTCGGCCCGTTTTTGTTTATCGATGTCCTCAATGGAGCCAGACATCCGTATGGGATTGCCGTTGGCATCCCAGATGGCTTTGGCACGACCACGAAACCAGCGATACTCCCCGCTCTTCGTTCTCAGCCGAGTCTCTACATCGTGCGGAAGGCGTTGGTTGAGATGGCCATCGACGGCTGCAACTAGCTGGTCCACGTCGTCTGGGTGCAGGAATGCTTTGAAGTGAGAGAAACTGGGCGTTACTTCGTCCGTTGCATATCCGACCAGTTCATAGAGTTTCGGAGACCACCATTGCTCATCCTTGGTGACATCCGGCCAGTCCCATAGACCGTGGCTGGTCCCCTGGATTGCCAAGTCGAGATGCTCATGGGATTGCTCCAAGTCCCGAATCAGCGGCCTGCCAAGTTGTACGGTTAGGAGACCACCACCGATGACGAGAAGCGTCACCAGCGATATTGCGGCCACGGCGGTTGTCAGCAGTGGCGACCGTAACTCACTGGCGTCGATCTTCACAACGATCCCCCAGTTCCAATTCGGAACGGGGGCATAGGCGGCAAGCACTTCAATGCCTCGATAGTCTTTGCCAACCAGCGTTCCGATCTTCCCTTCCAATGCCTTCCGGCATGGCTCGGCAAGAGCAGTGTCAGACGAGGCTGGCAAGCGACTCAAAGCATCGGAATGTTCTCGAAAGAGGAACCGTAATCCATCCCCGTCCCTGCACGCAAGTGTACACTCACCGGTCGCACCAAACCTGCTGTGCTTTGCATTGAACTCAGCAAAGTCTTTCAGCGTCTTTTCACGGTTCCAATTGTTGGAGCGACCGATAGTTTCCAGCAGACGCAGTTCGTCATTGACTTGCTGAGTAAGGAATTGTTCTTGCTGTCGCCGGAAACTGCCATAAAGCATCCAAAGAGAGAAGCCGGTGCAAACGAAGGCCGTGCTTGCCAGTAGAACGGGACTCCACACAAAGAACCGTCTGCGGGTATCGAAGGAGCGGTCGCCCATGCGGACTCCTGCCAAGTCCAGATGCCAGTGAAGGAGAGCCAACGCTATGGTACTATCGGCCTAAGACGCCAATCAGGAGGCGATGTAGGTCTTTCTTTCGCCCAAAATCTGTTGTGAAATTCTACGCCACACGACCATAGCCAAAGATTGTGGATGTCGGAATGGACGCATTTTCCATAGGAACTGCGGAAATATCGCATAGCCGAGCGGAAAAGTGCCAGCGGGGCAGTCTCTGCGAAACACACCAAAGGGACGTACTATATGCTTGTGGCATAGGTGTGGTGTTGTCGTGCAATCTTGGGCAAAGGAAAGCAGTAGCAGCCTATACTCAATTCGACCTTCCAACAGGAGAACTCGTCATGAACGCTCGAAGATGGTTGTTGGTGGTGCTGGTCGTCGGGACGCTGATGCCTGGCTTGGCGATAGCTGACGAGCCTAAATCGGCGGCAGAGGCACTGAAGAAAGGCGAGCAACTTCTGAGTGCAGGCGACGTTGATGGAGCCATCGTCGCCTATACCGAGGCGAGTCACCTCGACCCAAAGAACCATCAGGCGTATCTCGACCGGGGTGTCGTCTATGCTCATACGGGCAATCTCGACAAGGCCATCGCCGATTTCACCAAAGCCATTGAAATCGACCCGAAGCGGGTGACGGCATACTGTAACCGGGCCAGTGCTTTTTCAGTGCAGGGCGACTACGACAGGGCTATCGCCGACTGCACCGAAGCAATCCGACTCGTCCCGAACTCGGCCATTGCCTACTATAACCGGGGCGTGGCCTACGGGAAGAAGGGCAACTTCGACAAGGAGATTGAGGACTACAGCGAAGCGATTCACCTCGATCCCAAGAATGCCACGACTTATTTCGACCGGGCTGTTACCTATGCTCATACGGACAGACTCGACGAGGCTATTGCCGACTTTACCGAGGCGGTCCGGCTTGATCCAAAGAACACAACGATGTACTCCAGCCGGGGCATAGCCTACGGATTGAGGGGCGATTTCGACAAGGCTATCGCCGATTGCACGGAGGCGGTCCGACTCGACCCGAAAAACACCCAGGCGTACCAGAACCGGGGCGTGGCATACGGGAAGAAAGGCGAAAAGGCCAAAGCCGAAGAGGACTTTGCACAAGCCAAGAAGCTTGAGGACAAGCCGAAGTAGGATATTATCCCGGCAAAAGGGCGAGCTGGCAAAGCCATCCCACCACAGATGCTTTGTTAAACGCTCCAAATTGAATTGTGATACGCCCGAGTGTGAAAAAGGGCCTGGGACACGGCCAGCCGCACACGAATGAAATAATTGATTTTTCAATAAACGTGCGGCGGAATCAGCACCGTCTAGGGTCGAGCCAAAGCACCTACCTTCTGGCATCGTAGTAGAAATGATTGGCATCTTCCTGGGATTGTCCCCGAAGAAGTTGCCGCACCAGCCGGGGATTCATCAACAGATACCAGTCGCCAAACACGTCGAACTTACGGCATGACGTGATGATGTGAGCCTTCCTGATCGTCGTGAACTGCTTTCCTTTGCTCTTGCCGTAAGCCTTGAGCCGTTTGGCAAAGTCGAGGTCTTCCAGGCTAACGAGATGCTCATTGAATCCGCCAATCGCCTCGAAATCCACACGCAAACACCAAAACAGCCCCCCGGATACTCGACGCCAAAGAAGCAGCACTGCCAGCAGCAGCACGGTCAGCAAGATTCCGCAAGACCATCGCTCGGGCCGAATCCTCACACCGCCGCCAATATATTTCCCCGTCCGCAGCAATCGGTCGATCTCGACGAACATGTTGCCGGTCATTCGGCTATCAGCATCGATGGTGACGATGATCTCGCCCGTGGCGGCTTTTGCTGCCGCATTTCTGATCCTCGCCAGATTCCTGCTGTCTTCACGCACGACTTTAGCACCATGCTTCAGTGCGATCTCCTCGGTACGGTCGGTACAACGATTTAGTGCGACGACAATCTCTACCTGACCTGGAAACGGAGTTGCGGCTACCTTGACTGAATCAAGGCACCCTGGAAGGTGGTTTTCCTCGTTGCGTGCTGGAATCAGGACGGAGAACCGTGGCATAGTCTACCCCTCGCTCGCATGTCTACCCCTCGCTCGCATTGTGATCGTGCTTGTGTGCGGCTCGCCAGCCGTCTTCCCAAGAGCGACCTTCTTCCGTATCTTCGTCATACGGGTTGTTACCGAGGTGCATACCATTCCAATAGGCATCGTAGCCCTCTTCAAAATGAGCGTCGTTACCACTCTCGAATTCATCGTCGTTGACCATCACGTTGCCTCCTCACGTATGGTCTGTCAGCACAAATGCCGCCTGGGTCAGGATGTTGTGGACGAAGTCGAAACCGGCCTCTCGTAAGGCGGCCTCCACCTTCTTCTTGGCGGGAGGTTCGTCTTTCACGAAGACCAATCCCCAGAAGACGGTTTCACCACCGTCCACATGCACTCCCGTCGCCACCTGCCTGGCGACGAGTTGGGGATTCAGTCTCGCCATCAAGTGCTGGATGGGGAGGAACTCATGTTCGTCACGCACGAAAAACGCTTTGGGTAATTCGACTTTGGTGTGCATGGAATGATTCCTGATGATGGTGGATTGAGGTCATCACACCAATCTTCTTTACTCCTTGGCACCGCTTCCCTGCTTGCCCTTCCACCACGGACAGAAAGGGCAGTCGTCACCTACGGGGAAATCTGGTCCCTCTTCGTGTGGACAGCCCACATTACGGTCAGTAGCCACAACCGACTTGACCCCAAACCTCTTGAAAAACGTCTGAATTTCCTTCCGAACCTTCGGGTTTGTCGTCACGTCGGTCGCCATCCAACGCCTGATGATCGGCTCCACATCTTCCTCCTTGATGACGCCAGCGACGATCTTCGTGGTGATCTTGTCGTCGGGGCCGTAGTAGGCGACGGTGCCGATGGGAAATTGGGGTGGTTCGGCTGGCTCGTCATCTTCTTCGTACTTCTGAACCTCCTCCAGCCAATAGGTGTAGTCCTCGACGTGCTGAAAGTCCGGATCGTTCTCGTTGACCTGAAGCCCCATCAAGGCCACTTGAAATTCATCCTCCCCACTGCGGGCTTCGCACACGATGCCGGCGTCTTGATCCAACGGGGGGTCGGCAAAACCAAGCACCGTAAACCAGCCACTCTTGAGTGGGCCAATAGCCGTGACGGGCCAATACTCGGCCTTGAAGGGAAAAGACAGACAAGCCTTCAGATAACCGAGGAAGTACTGCTGTGTTTCTTCGTCGGCCTTGGGTAGTGCATCATCTGCGGTCAGTCCGAAAATCATCCTGATGCGGTCGTCGGGGTCGTCCATCGAAAGTGGGCGAGTGAAGATGTTCGTCGGCTGTTCCATCGCAATAGGTGTTTCATCAGTCGCCGACTCCAACTGGTCTTCCTCCAGCCAATACCTGTGGGACTTCGTGTCGTCCCGCTGACATCGCTTGAAGTAGATGGCGGGGGCCTGATCGAGTGTCGGTGCGGTCCAATGGACGGCGTAGCCGATGGGCGTCAGCCACGCAATCCTCTTGATCTTCCCCACCCAACTGCCCAACGGAATGTCGGGGTACTGGTCGTGAACAATCCCAGGCTTCACCCGCACCAGGTCGCCCTTGGCAAAGGCTGCCTTGGGGGCGTTCCTTCCTTTTCGCCTCCCCAGCCAGCGTCGGAGATAGTAAAGCTCCTCGTTCACTTCCCCCAGGTCGAACTCCTCGGGATCGAACTCCTCGCCGACCCATTCCAGGGCTTCCTCGTGTTCTTCGTGCTTGGGGTCTTGGAGTTTGTCCAAAAAGCACGGGTAGCCGTAGGGACCGCCGCAGTCCTCGGGCGGGCAGGCACGCTCCCCCTTCACGCATCGAGGATAGCAGACGCCTTTTTCGGCGGGTAGGGTCTTCTCGATCTCGATGATATGCTTCCAATCGTCCCCGAAGTCGTAGTCATAGCGGAAGCGACTGCACCCCTGCTCCACGATTTTGCTGAGGCGAACAAAACGAGAATCGTATTCGGCCTCACTGCCGAGTCTGGGATTGCCGTATTCTTCGCCGTCGATCACGAAGGCGTGCATGTGTTCGTCTTCCCAGCCCATTGCGATCTGGATGATGTCGTGCAGTTCGTTTAGGGAGCAGTCATCCATCTGCACACGCCGCCAAATGGGCGGGACGATGTGCTGGAGGCTGATCTTGAGTTGGTAGATAGGAAGGGTGGGATCGAGCTTCTTCTTCGCCATAGCCATCCTCAGTCAATAAGGTCGCATCGAGGTCGTAGTCCTACTTCTCCTTCTTGATCTTCTGCAAGGCTTCGGCTGCCGTCTTGCGAAGATCCTTGTCCGTATTTTAGAGCAGTTCGGTGAGTGCGGGTATAACCACCATGCGGTTTCTTGGCCTTGGCAACCGATTCCGCAATACCTTCTATCAGAGGTTGCCACCATGAAACCTTCCAAATGCCTGTGCCAGCATGAGTGCCATAACCAATATGCCAAGCCCAAATGCAACCACATGTTTCGTCTGCCGCAGATCGAACCGGCCAACTCGGGCCACCAATATGTAAGCCACAACCAAATTAAACATTCCCCACAGGACGTTGACCACCGAAGACGATAAGCCTTCGCCTGGTGGCGATGCAAACGGGCTTTGGAACGGGCTGCCCGAAATGCCGTTCACCAGATGCGGGATCGTGTTAGCCAGGAAAGCCCCACCGAAGAAGTAAGCGATAAGGCGATACCAACGTGTCATTGTCTCCATAAGGCACCCCATTCAATCGGTACGTCTACTTTTTCTTCTTTTCGATCTTCGACATGATCCTGGTCTTCTCCATCTTCTTCCGCTGGTGAGCGAACTTGGTCGCCGGTTTGCGGGCCATCTGTCGTCCTTTTCCAGCCACTTTGTGTCCTGCTTTTTTGGAACCAGGCAGTCCTCAGTTCCCCGGCAATTCCCAAATCCTGATATCTTTGTACCACGCTTCGGCCGGAGTGCCCTGATGGATTTGCAGGCCAAAGACACCATCCTGGGGAATCGAGGCGTCGGGTTCCGTGTAGTCCACTGTCTTATGCCCATTGAGCCACAGTTGGACGTGCCGCCCCTCGGCTCGGATAACATAGTCATTCCAATCATTGCGGTGGATCAGCTTTTGTTGTTCCTCCTTTGTCGGCCCTGTTAGCTGCTTGTGTCGCCGTTCATCGTACAGACAGCCCCAGTACGTTTGCCCCATATCCGCCTGGTAGCCGATCATCTCGTTGCTCTTCGGCACTCGCTCGCTGCGGAACTGCACGCCACCGTTGACGTTCTCGCCCAAGAGCTTGAATTTCAACCTCAACTCGAAGTTACGGTAGCTTCGCTTTGTGCAGAGGTATTCGTTGCGTGCCACCTTTGCCTTGAGGCTGCCACCGACGATGGCGTCATCCTCAATGCGGAAAACCTTTCGGTTTCCTTCCCAGCCGGTAAAGGTCCTGCCGTCAAAAAGGGGCCTGAAGTCATCGGCGACAGCCGAGTGGGTCAACCAGATACAGGTACAGAACACTAAGAATCTCATGTTTCAGTCCTCGGAAAAAGTGCGGTGGTCTACTCGTCCTCCATGATAACCCTTGTCCGATCCGGCTTAAAGCTACCCGCCGCTGGCAACAACCTTCCTACTAGCCCTTCGGCTTTCCGACAAGCATCTCTACCGCTTCCGGCAGCCAGCCGCTATGCCACGAGTGCTCCCGTTTCGGACCGTCCCGATATTGGTGGACGATCTTCAGTTCCTCCATCAGCTTGTGAGCCAACTGGTGATGTTCTCTGAAGTTGCCATATCCAAAGTGAATGAGCCGCACGGACTTGGGCAGGCTGGTGGCCCGTTGCTTCAACAACGTCGAAATCCGGTACTTCTCGAAGTTCTCCTGGGTGCCGAAAATGTCGGCCATCCCGTATTGGTCAGGACGCTCCATCATCAGCGGTGCATCCCAGGCAACCGCCTTCCCAAACAACGCCGAGTTACGCAGCAGCAGGCTGAAGGAGCCGTATCCCGATTTACTGAAGCCGAGCAACCATCGCCCCTCGGGTCGGGCCAGCGTGGGATATGTCC
>Ga0182014_10005088_pt1 | contig 14746 bp, 11 predicted proteins | sample 612S2DmetaG_FD_120489 | JGI IMG/M metagenome (GOLD analysis project Ga0182014, IMG submission 120489) | Permafrost microbial communities from Stordalen Mire, Sweden - 612S2D metaG | ecosystem: Environmental > Terrestrial > Soil > Wetlands > Permafrost | place: Sweden: Stordalen | collected... | reverse complement strand
GGGGCTACGCTCCGGCCCTGCCAGCAACAACGCCATCTCAGCATGGAGAGGAGAGAAAGAAGTTCCAACAACTATCGGTAATTATGGTTGTCGTTGACCGGAAAGAGTACTTGACGCCAGACAAACAGACGCTCATCGCCCTCCACCTCAAACAACAGCGTTGTATCGAAGCCTCCACCCTTTCTCGGCAAGCCCCTCGAATAGCAATGGTGACTGAAACTGACGTTCACGCTGAACGAATCGGCCAACCTTTTGCCGCTGGCTGGGTAGCGGTAAGTCACGGTGAAGGGGCGCAGGTGGGCGAGGTCGTACTTCGTTCCGCCGTGCTCAAATGCTTGCCATTCCACAGTTAGATAATCTTACAGGGCGATCCTTTCAGGACGTCATCATGATGTAGGCTCCTACTGAGAATCCTATGCAAAGGGCCACGGGAGGCAAGTATATAAAATCCCGTTAAATTCCACAGATGTTAACATTGACGCCCGTAAACGCCCCGGCGTATAAATCCGGGCATAGCAATTTCTGGAGGTGCAGCCTTGCACACGGAATCCGCAGTCCAGTCCGCAGACCCACACCCCACCCTGCTTCACGACTCGAATGCGAGCTGTCCAAACTGTGGCCGGCCGATCGCCAGCCCCATTCTGGACGTGCATCATGACGGCAGCCACTGCGGCTATTGCGCAGCCTGTCGCACGGAAGTCTTCGAAGCAGGCTGGTCGCACTAAGGTTTTTTGCGGCTGAAGACTGCGCCAGAGCGAACCCCGCTCCCGTTCCCACTTGGTTCATCGCAGGTGGGGTCCTCAGTGAGTCCCTGCGTCTCCCAACATCCCCTCCGCAAGCCACGGAAATAAACTCCAGGCAAAAGCGCTTTCCGCAGGCAGGCCCGGGGCTAAAGCCCCTTGTTTGGGCTGCGGATTACCGCTTGAGACCCCAGGCTAAAGCCTCGGGCTACCAGCCCGCTGCTACTCCGGATCGAGCTGACGCGCGATTCCCACTCATCGCGATGAGCCCGCGATGAATGGGACGCCCGGCATGGTGGCGCGACAAAAGACAACTACGGAGATTCTGGACTTCGTCCAGAATGACGACCTTGGGAGGGGTCCGAATGACGACCTGGAAGGGCCAGAATGACGACCTTGAAGGGCCAGAATGACGACCTTGGAAGGATCCGAATGACGACCTTGAAGGGCCAGAATGACGACCTTGAAGGGTCCGAATGACGACCTTGAAGGATCACAAATAAGTCAACTGCGCCAGTGCAGCGTCACCGGGCCGGGCATGGGGTGCTCGCCGGTGCCGCGCAGCCGCGCCTGCTTCAGCGCGAAGTACCACTTCGCCGGCTTGTCTGCGTCGTCGATCAGCATCAGCGCCGGCCCGTAGCGCAACCCCTCGGCCTGCTCCACCATCGTCTGCTGATCCTGGCGCACGAAGATCGCGCCGAAGTACTTTAGCAGCGGCGTGAAGAACGGCACCCACGCCAGCACGTTCCACGCCGCGCACACATCGATGCGGCAGGTGGAGGGCGTCACGGGCGTGACCGTGGTGAGCGTGGCGAACCACTTGTCGCCGCAGCGGATGGTCTCGTAGCGGCGGTTGGGCAGGACGAAGTCAATGGTCGTGGTCACCGGCCCATGCGCGCCCAGCAGCTTGTACGGCAGGCTGTTGCTGCTGGGTGTATGCGCCGCCATGCGAAACCCGGCGTTACGCCCCCCATGCTCGTCGTCGCGAATCGGCTCGAAGTGCTTCTCCTTGGCATGAATGCTGCCGCGGCTGCGCCACCACCACGACTGGTGCACAAACGGCCCGTGCGCCGGGTCCATCAGCCCGATGATGCCGTGGTCCACGTTGCAGGGCAGGTCGGCGCTGAGGTGCGCGCTGCGGTACCGCGCCGAAAACTTTGGCACCTCCGGCAGCGGCGGCAACTCGCCGCCGGAGCGCGCGCCCATCCCCGCGCCGGGTTCGGGCAGATAAACCCAGGCGTGGCCGTCGCGCTGCTGGCAGGGGTAGGCGGCGGCGAAGATCTTGGTCGCGTCGAGGGTGTCGGCGTCGGTGAGTGACGGGATTTCGGTGCACTGCCCGGTGCATGGCTCGAAGCTCCAGCCGTGATATTTGCAGGTCACCCGCTCGCCGTCGAACCAGCCGGCCGACAGCGGAATGCCGCGATGAGGACACAGGTCGCGCATGGCAAACAAGCTGCCGTCCGATTTCCGCCCCAGCAGCAAGGGATGCCCGAGCAGCAGCGCGGTCGTGGTCCGGCCGCGGCGCAGCTCGCCGGCGCGGATCGCCGGGTACCAGTCGCCGAACACCAGCTCCGCCGGCGGCCCCGGCACGGCCGCAATCTCAACCAGTTCGCTCACACACGCTCCACAAAAGGCCTAACACCGATAACACCGATTGAACCGATCAAAAACAGGAATGAAATAAAAACCAAAACGCTTCATCCTCCTCATCCGCGCAATCCGCGGTCGACCTTTGCCTTAAATCCATTTATGTCTTTGATCGGTTCAATCGGTGTCTATCGGTGTTAAGCCTTTCGCTTTCAAATATAGTCGCGATATGCCGCAGGAAAGCATTCCGAAGCGCCCGCTCTCGACTGCGCTGCTGCTGGCTGCCCTGTGGATCGCGTTCTACGCGAGCTTCGCCCTCGTCCGTCCCGCGCTGCTGGACGACGCCGACTCTGTGCACGCCGAGGTCGCGCGCGAGATGCTGCTGCGCCACGACTGGGTCACGCTCTACGCCAACGGCATCCGGTATCTCGAGAAAGCGCCGCTGCTCTATTGGTCGATGGCCGCGTCGATGCGCGGGATGCAGCTGCTGGGCCACGGCTCCGCGCGGGCACTGGCGGTTGCCGCACGCATCCCGCTCGCGCTCGCCGTGCTCGCGCTGGCCTTCGCGGTCGAGGCGTTCGCGCGGCGGGCATTTCGCTCGGCGCGCGCCGGACTGTATGCCGGGCTGATCCTGCTCTCTTCGCCCGGCATTTTTCTCTTCACCCGCATCCTCATCCCCGACGCGATGCTCTGCCTCTGGCTCACGCTGGCGATGCTCTGCTTCTGGCCGACCGAAGAATCCGCCACCCAGGCTGTCATCCTGAGCGGAGCGCGCACGGGGTTCCCGGCGAGCTTGCTCGCTGGGGTTGGGAGCGCGGAGTCGAAGGACCCGCGGTTGTACTGCTACGCCTTTGCCGCCTGCTGCGCGCTGGGCGTGCTGACCAAGGGCCTGATCGGCGTCGTCTTCCCCATCGCGATCGTCGCGCTCTACCTGCTGCTGACGCGCGGTTGGCGCGGGGCCGTCCGCCGCGTGCTGGAGCTGCATCCTTTCTCGTCGGCGCTGGTGTTTCTGGTCCTGGCCGCGCCGTGGCACCTGCTGGCCGCGTGGGCGAACCCGGCGCGCGGCCGCCCCAGCGAACTCGCCTTCGCGCTGCATCCAGCCGCGGGCGCCGGCCATTGGCAAGTGCCGCTGCCCACCGACGGCAACGTCCACGGCTGGGCCTGGTTCTACTTCGTCAACGAGCAGGTGCTGCGCTACCTGAACCTGCGCGTCCCCCGCGACTACGATACCGTCCCGCTGTGGCTCTTCTGGGGCCTGTGCCTCATCTGGCTCATGCCGTGGTCGGCGTTCATGTTCAAAGCAATCGCAACTGCTGTCCCGTTGCGCATCCCCGCATGGCGCGAACGCTTCCGCACGCGGACGCTGATGCAATGGGAACGCACACTGCTCCTGCTGCTCATCTGGGCCGTCGTTCCGCTGCTCTTCTTCTCGCTCTCCACACGCCAGGAGTATTACGTGCTTCCCGCATTACCCGCACTCTGCCTGCTGCTCGCGCACTGGCTGTGGCTCACGTTGATCCGGATTCAGGATCTCGGAATCAAAATAAGGCCTGGTGGACGCTGCTATGTCACAGCCGAAAAATTCAGCAGAGAGCAATGGGAGGCGCGCGATCCTGCTGTGTACGGTCATGATCACGTGGCCGCCAGCAAGGCCGCGCTCCGCTGCACCGCCGTGCTGCTCGCGCTCGGCGGGATCTTTGCCGCGGCCTCGATCTACTTCCTGCTGCACACGCGCGCGCCCGCGCCAAACGCCGACCTGGCCGCGCTGCTGCAACAAAATCCCGGCGACTACGCGATGAGCATGGGCCACTTCCTCGACTTGAACGCGCAGGCGCTGTCGCTCTTCCGGCTGCCGCTGGCGCTCGCTGCCGCCAGCCTTTTCCTCGGCCCGCTCGCGTCGTACCTGCTGCGCCGCCGCGCCCGCGGTCACGCCGCCACTCTCGCCCTCGCCGCCGGAGCCTTTGGAGTTCTGCTGGCCGCGCATCTGGCGCTCCAGACTTTTGCTCCGGTGCTCAGCTCCGCGCAGCTTGCTGAAGCTATCAACATCCCAGCCAGCAAGCTCCCACCCCAGCGAACAAGTTCGCTGGGGGCCCCGGTGCTGGCCGGGGGCCCCGTTATCGCACCGCAGCTGGCGCAACAACCGGGCGAATCCCCAGCCCTCATCGTCATCCACCAGGAGTATGAGTACGGCTCGACGCTCGGCTTCTACCTGCAGCGCCCCGGCTACACGCTCCAGTACGGCGCGCCCGTCGCCGTCAACCCCATCCACATCCTCACCGACGCGGAGCATGACGGCACGGCCAACTATGGCCGCAGCTCCAACCTCTGGTACGGCAGCTTCTTCCCCGACGCGCCCGCGATCTTCGAGACCGCGCAGTCGTTCGCCGCCAAGTGGCGCGGCCCGCAGCGCATCTTCCTCTGGCAGGATCTAGCCGGCGAGCCCAGCCCGCTGCCCGCGTCACTCTCGCCGGTCTACGTCATCGCCCGCTCCGGCGGCAAAGAAATCGTCAGCAACCAGCCCGTAAGGCCTAACACCGATTGGCACCGATAGCACCGATCAAGGACAACGGACAACCACGGATCTCACGGATTGACACGGATAAAGTTCTATCCGTTCTTATCCGTGTAATCCGTGGTTGTTTGTGAATCGGTGTTAGGCCTTTAGCGCCCTCGCCTAGTCGATGTCTCGCTGCTGCAGCAGCAACTGCGCGGCGAATGGGAAGGCGAGCGCGACCGCCGAGCGAAGCCCGATCTCGAGGCCGAGGTTCTTGGCAAAGCCCGGTGGCCCCTGGGGGGTCATGGAGAATTCAGTCAGGGTAAGGTCCGGCAGCGTAATCGAGGGCCACTTGTACTTCACCACCGCCTTGGCGATTTGGTACGCGACCACGATGCCGATGGCCAGCAGCACGCCGCGATTCTTTGCCAGCACAGAACAGAAGTAGGTGAGGCCGAACAGCAGCCCAATCAGGAGCAGGCCGGCTGTGCAGTGCAGGCAAAAGATGGAGAGCATCGAGACCGGATGGCCGGCGAGGAGAATGGGGCCGCTGCCGGGTGCGATTCGGTGGATTGCCAGCACCAGCACTGCATTCGCCGCGAGGACGATCAGCAGCAGTTGCGCGATGCCGAAGCCCCAGTCGTTCCACACGAAGAAGGCGCGGGTTCTGGGGCGGCTGAAGAGAAACGAGCCGCTGCCTTTGCCCATGTCGCTGCCAATGCCAAAACTTCCGAATAGCAATGCCAGGAAGCCCAGCGGAAGCACCAACGGGGCGGCCATGAGCAGATAGATCGTGGCGGGACTGTCACCTGCGTCGTGGGGGCCTTGCATGAGACTGCCCACGGGGATCTTGAGCACGCCCCAAAGCAATAGTCCAACCAGCAGCAAGCCGACGGCAAAAGTGATGCGGGATTCACGCCAATACTTCCACAGGTACATTGGTCTTCCCCTTTCCAACCACTTCCAGGAAAATCTCCGACAGGTTCAACGGCGTAACGTCGAGCACGGTCGTGCCCTGGCTTCCGAGGTGAGCCGCAAACGCATCGGCATTGGCGCGGACGACATACTCGGTTGTTCCCTCGCCGGTATTGGCGCTGACGATGTCCGGCCACTCGGCCAGGGCGAGCGCTTCGCCCACCACGCGGACGCGGCGGAAGTTGGTGCGCATGTCGTCCAGCCGCGCCTCCAGCAACAGCTTGCCCTGGTCGATGATGCCGACCCACTCGGCGATGCGCTCCACCTCAGAGAGATGGTGCGACGAGAGGACGAGCGTGCGGCCCTCGTTGGCGAAGTCCTCCACCATCACCCGCAGCAGTTGATCGGTGACTACCGGGTCCATGCCCGCCGTGGGTTCGTCGAGCACCAGCAGCTCCGCACCCTGCGCCAGCGCCAGCAGCAGGCACAGCTTGGTCCGGTTGCCGGTGGAGAGCTTCTTGAACTTGCGCGTCATGTCCAGCTCGAACACCTCGGCGTACTTGCGGGCGAGCGCGTCCGACCAGCGGGGAAAGAAGCCGCGATTGAAGCGCACCAGGTCGTTGCCTGTCATCGACGGAAGCAGCATCTTCTCGATCACCAGGCCGGTGCGCTCGAGGATGGCAATGCTGTCGACGCGGGGATCGAGGCCGAGCACGCGCATCTCGCCTCCCGAAGCGTGGGCCAGGCCGGCCAGCAGGCGAATGGTCGTGGTCTTGCCCGCGCCGTTGCGGCCGAGAAACCCATACACCGCGCCGCGCGGCACGTGCATGTCCAGTCCGTCCACGGCGCGAATGTCTCCGTAGTGTTTGTGCAGCGCGTGGGTTTCGATTGCGAGATCGTTCATTGTGCCTCTCCCAGGTCGTCGTACGAGTTCTCCAGCAGTTGCAGCAACTCCGCGCGCGCCAGCCGCAGTTGTTTGGCTTCGACCGCCAGTTGCATGGCGATTGGCCGCAGCCGGCGCAGCTTCTCCGACTTCAGCAGCCCGGGGCTCTGGCTGTGGACGTAGCAGCCACCGCCGGGCACGGTGCGCAGAATGCCGTCGCGCTCCAGGTTCTGGTACGCGCGGGCCACGGTGTTGGGGTTCACACGCAACTCCGCCGCCAGCTTGCGCACCGACGGCAGGGCGTTATCTAGCTTCAGCGCGCCCGCGGCAATCGCGTGCTTCACCTGCGATTCAATCTGCAGATAGATGGGAACTCCCAGGCCGGGCTGTACGCGGATGATCATACTGTATGAATACAGTAGTACGGTTATGGGATCGTGTCAACAAGAATCTCGGCCGGCCCAAATGCTTAACGCCGATCCACACCGATTTAACCGATTCAATACACAAGAAAACGTAGGATGCGCGGTTTGGCGAATCAAGCACTATCTAGCCTTACTCGTGTTTGCCGTTGATCGGTTCAATCGGTGTGGATCGGTGTTAAGCCTCTCGTTTACGCCACCCGCGCGATGCGGCCGTTGGTCAGCTCGAATTCTTCGCCGCGCCACACTACTGTGTGCGAGGCGAAGCTCCAAGCCCAGAAGACGAGCCCGAAGCAGTCGCGCAGTGGCAGCAGCCACAGGTCGCGGAGGACCTGCCCGTCGCGCAGGACACCGACGCCGACCGAGAGCGCCACCGACACCCGCGCCAGCAGCACCAGGCTCAGCAGGGTAAAACTCCACAGCGCAAAGCCCGAGGCGATGCAGTTGAGCGCCGCCCACGGGATGCAGTAGGTAATGCCCAGGCCCACGTAGCCCCAGCGCCGCGAGTCGCGCGTGGAGCGCGCCCAGCGCAGCTGGTGGTCCCAGAAGCCGCGGAAGTCGTACGCCGGCACGGTGGTCTCGACCGTCTCGCCGCACAGCTCGATGCGGTAGCCCGCGCGCCGGATGCGCACGCCGAGTTCGTAGTCGTCGGCCAGGTAATCCGCCAGCGGCTCGAGTCCGCCCGAAGCCGTCAGCGCCTCGCGCGACACGGCCAGCGTGGAGCCCAGCCCGAAGCGGATGCCGCCCTCGAGCTTGCGCGCCGTCAGCACACCGGGCATAAAGTCGGTGGAGATGCCGAGCGCCTCCAGCCGCGCCCACAGCGTCAACGCATTGCCGTCTGCGGCGGTGCGGCCAAGGTACGGCGCGGTCACCATGCCGACCTTCGGGCCTTTTATTCCAGCCGCAGCGCCCATTCCGGCCGCGGCGCCTGTTCCGACCGTGGCGCGAAAACATGCCATCACGCGGGCCAGGTAGTTGGGCGGGACGCGGATGTCGCTATCGTTAATAAGGATGTAGGGGTAGCTCGCCTGGCGCAGCATCTGGATCAGGTTGCTCACCTTGCCGGAGGTGCCCAGCCTCTCCGGGCACTCGATCAGCCGGATCGCGCAGTCGGGGAACTCCGCGCGCAGCCGCTCGATCTCGGCGACGGCAGGGTCGTCCAGGCTGCTCACGCCGAAGAGGATCTCGAAGTTGCCCGCGTACTGCTGGCGGCAGTGGCTCACCAGCCCGGCGTGCAGGCGCGAGTCCACGCCCTTCATCGGCTTCAGAATGGTCACGTCCGGCGCGGTCGCCGCGCTATCTGCAGCGGCGGCGCGCAGACTCCGTCGCCAGGCGTGCTCAAAATCGCGCGCGCTCCACAGCGCCAGCAACATGTAGACCAACCCGCCCACAGTCAGTAGCGTGGTGACCGCCTCTACCGACGTCGCAATGCCCATAGATCGAGTCTACCGAAGTCGTGTGACGTCTCTTCGTCGCTCAAGCTACACAGGGTTCGCGGAGGACTGCAAGCAGAAGGGCCCGGACCTTCGCCTGAGCCCCTGCCCCTCAAAGAAGCGCTACTGCTTTTCGTAGACCACTCGATCTTTTTCCGCCATCTTGCCTGGCACCCACTCCGATTCGACAAAGCTCTTGCCATCGGGGCTCAAGGTATAGGTTCCCTGGTACAGCACCTTGCCCTTGAGCTTGATGGAGAAGTCCAGCTTGTTCGCGCCGTCGGTCTTATACGTGGTCGCCGCGCCCGGAGGAATGTTCGGCCCGTTCACCTTGCCGTCGCTGCCGTCCAGCTTGGCATCGATCATCTCCTTCTGAGCAGGCTCCTCGATGTGCATCATATCGTTGTAAACCTGCATCACCATCACGTTGGCTGCTGTCGACTTGTCCTTCACGTTCAGCCACTTGCCGGCGAGGCCTCTCATCCCCGTCAGGCGCTTCATGGTCTCATCAAAGTCGTACGACGTCCCGTCGGGGCGCATGGAAGTCCCATGGATCATCATCATCTTGCCGTCGGGGGAGAACGTGCGATGCGACTTCGACAGCACGGTGCCGTGGGCTGCGGCGATAAAGTCCATCCCGGTTGCAGCCGTCCCCGTGCAGGTCACGGTGCGGTCGCTGATCGTCGGATACGCTTTGCCGTCGCAGGCAAAGTCGTACTCGATCGAGCCGCCGTTCGAGTAGTGAAACTGGCCTGCACCTTTCGCCGTGTAGGTCATAGTGTTACCGCTCAGCATGCTCTTCGCCTGGTTCTCCTTCCAGGTGCCGTTCCACGGCGAATCGGCAGCGGCAGCAAAGCAGGGGGACACCGCGGCCAGCGACAGCACTGCCGCACACGCGCAACACAATAGCTTCTTCATAGGTCGCCTCGTTCAATTTTGAGATGGGAGATACCCTGGGGCCCGGACTGCGGCAAAAAATGCGTCACTGGAGCCTGCCGCGCGGAACGCGGTTCGCACAGCCTATCAGAGCTTCGCTACAGTTGTCGCCATCCCCGACTGGATTTATTGGCGGCCATCGCTCTGGCGGGTGCGGACCATTCCCCTCGGATACGCTCCCTGCATGAAAGCTGGATCGCCCCCTACTCGTAGCGTAGGGCCTCGATGGGGTCCAGGTTGGCGGCCTTCCAGGCGGGATAGATTCCGAAGATCAGCCCGATGCAGCACGAGCACAGGAATCCCGTCACCACCCATATCGGCGAAATCAACGTGGGCAGAAAGATGCGCAGTCCCAGCGCGATCAGGCTGCCCAGAATCATTCCGATCAGGCCGCCCACCGCGCACAGCGTAATCGCCTCCAGGGTGAACTGGACCATGATGGTCTGCTTGGTTGCGCCGATCGCTTTGCGCACGCCAATCTCCCGGGTGCGCTCGGTCACGCTCACCAGCATGATGTTCATCACCCCCACGCCGCCGATCAGCAGGGCCACACTGGACAGCGAAAACAGCAGCGCGAACAGCCCAAAGGTAATCTCATCCCACAGCCGCTGCAGCGTGTCGGTCCCGAAGATGGAGAAGTTGTCCGGCGCGTCGTTGCGCACCTTGCGCCGGCGCCGCAGCAGCTCGGTCAGTTCGTCCTCCACCGCCAGCCGGTTCTTGGCGTCGTCGTACTTCAGCGTGATCCAGTAGTCCAACTGCTCCGGATGCATGTCGTGGAACGTCGTCAACGGGAAGAAAGCCTGGTTGTCGCGCGGGTTCTGGCCGCCACCGAAGGCCTGCTTCTGCTTGGCGAGCACGCCCACCACGGTGAACAGCATGCCGCTCGCCTCCACCTCCTTGCCCACCGCGCTCTGCTGCGGGTACAACTGGTGCGCCGTGTCGTAGCCCAGCACCGTCACCTTGGCCGTGCGCTGCTCGTCGGTGTCGTTGAAGAAGCGGCCCTCAGCCATATCCAGGTCTTCCACCTTGGGCTCCTCGGAGGACACTCCGGTCAGGATGGTGTTCTGCATGGAATTGCCGCCGCCCTTGATCGACGTCACGCCGGACCGCCCCGGCGCGTTGTTGTCCGTATATTGCAGCGCGGGCGACACCGCCACCACGTGCGCCAGGTCTCGCATCGCCATGGCGTCGTCGTAGGTCAGTTGCTTGCGGGTCAGCATCTCCGTGGTCGGCCGTCCGCTAAACGCCGGAAAGCGGAAGACGAACAGCACATTCGAGCCCAGCGACTGCACCAGCCCCGACACGCTCGAGTTCAGCCCATTCACCACCGAGGAGATGGTGATCACGGTCATGACCCCGATGACGATGCCCAGGATGGTGAGCCCGCTGCGCAGCTTGTTCGCGCGCAACGTATTCAGCGCCATCGCCACCGTCTCTTTTAGATCGCCGCTCCGCATCGTTTTAGTTGGTAGTTGTTAGTTGCTAGTTGGTAGTTGTCCAATCGATCGGTTCTACCCTTCCGCCACGAACGAACTCCAGCCTCCCTGTGTCTATCTTCAAGCGTCTTCACCATCAACTAGCAACTAGCAACTGTTCCTCTACAGCTCCGCCCTCAGCGCCACAATCGGATCCAGGTTCGCCGCCTTCCACGCCGGATACACGCCGAAGAAAATTCCCACCGAGGTCGCCATCCCCAGCCCCACCAGCACGCTCCAGAGCTTCACGGTCGATGGGAATCCGATCACCAGCGTCACCACCTGCGCCAGCGCAATCCCGATCATCACGCCGAAAAATCCGCCCAGCAGCGCCATTGCCCCGGACTCCACCAGGAACTGCAGCATCACGTCGCGCGCGCGCGCTCCCAGCGCCTTGCGGATGCCGATCTCGCGCGTCCGCTCGGTCACGCTGACCAGCATCATATTCATAATCACGATGCCGCCCACAATCAGCGAGATGAACGCGATGGCGCCGGCAACCGCGCCAAACCAGTCCGCCACCATGGAAAAGAAGCCTACCAGCGTGTTGTTCACGTCCACTTCGAACGAGTCCGGCGCGCCCGGCGCGTCGTGCCGCTTGCTGCGCATAAGCACCCGCACCTCGTCGCCCGCCTCCTGTAGCACCGGCCCCGCCGACCCGGCCTTCACGTAGATGGTGACGCTCTTCGCCGTGCCATAGGTCTTCATGAAGGACGTCAGCGGCACGCCCACCCAGTTGTCCTGGCTCTGCCCGAAGGTGCTGCCCTGCTTCTCCGCCACGCCGATCACGGTGTACGGCATCCCGTCGGCGCGCAGTTCCTGGCCCAGCGGATCGATCCCGGGGAAAAGGTTGTCGCGAATGTCCGTCCCGATGATGGCCACGTGCGCTGCGTGCTCGTCATCCTGCTCGGTAAACCCGCGTCCCTCGGCAATGTTCAGGTTCTCGAGCATCGGCATCTGCCAGGTGTAGCCGCGGATAGTGCAGTCGGTCACCGAATTGGTTTCGCGCGTCACCTTGGCTACCGTCGCCTGTTGCGCGCCTATGCCCACGCAGTGCTGGCAGTTGTCGCGCACATAGGTGTAGTCGTCGTACAGCACGTTTTTCCGTTTCTGGTAGCGCTCGTAGTCCGCCGAGCTCATAATCAGCGCCGGCATCTTCGACACCGTGAACACGTCCGCGCCGTAGCTTGAGAACTTGGTGGTTACGTAGGTGTTCGCGCCGTTCACCAGCGTCACCACCGCAATCACGCTGGAGACGCCAATCATCACGCCCAGCAGCGTCAGCACCGTGCGCAGCTTGTTCTGCCACAGCGACTGCAATGCCAGCTTAACTGCCTCTTTGAGTTCCATCCGCTCTCACTCGATTGTAGCCGCGGCGAACGCTGCCTCCGATTAAGTCCGCTTAAATCGGCTGGCCAACCCACGAGCCCCATTTCGTCATCCGACGTGTATGGGCGCCCTCCCCAAATACGAACCCTTCCCCGCGGGTGACCGTCCAGCAGCCGGGCCAGCCGCTGGATCGCTGCCCGCGGGGCCGGTGCTGCTTACTCGCCTGGAGTCGGAGTCGCCGCCCGACTTCGACCTGGCGCCTTACCCTGCCCGCGGCGCGCACATCCTGCCGCTGCGCCCGGTCGCGACCGCCCGCGAAACCGCCCCGCCGATCTCTCCCCGCGTCTCGCCTTCCTTCCGCGACCTCCTCATCGCGGGGGTGATCGCCATCGTGCTGGCCATCTGCCTGGCGCTCATCCTCGGCCGCGGCGCCCCGCAACCGGCGAACCCGAAACCCGCCACACCTGTCGCTCAAACCGCCGCCCAAGCCGCCTTCCAGACCGCCATCCAGACCGCCAACCAGACCAACGCGGTCCATCCCGTCAAGCCCAGCGCCTACGGCGAGGCGTTCGTGCCTCCGCGTGTGGCTCGGCGAAACCACCCAACCGCGCCGGTCCCAGCCTCGGACGCGCCGGCCCCAGCCTCAGCCGCCCCGGCCCCAGCCTCGGCCGCCCCGGCAACGCCCTCGCGCTGAAGCCATCTCCGGGCTGCCGCAACCGTGGCGCATGAATATAGGCCAACTCATTTCATTTTGCGACCTAAATTGAAATCCGGTCGACCAGGGCTTCAAAACTTGAAATGCGCAAGGCACCGTATAATCTAACCCAGCAGGCGGCTGGATGATCGCTGCCGGGCTCGGCGAAAGCCGCAGTCCGGGGGAGGAAAGTCCGGACTCCGCAGGGCAGTGTGCCGGATAACGTCCGGGATTTGCGCTTCAAGGCGCAAAGACGGCCAGTGCAACAGAAAACATACCGCCGGCGGGCTGCGGGATTCGCGTAAGCGGATCACGCACTTGACGGTAAGGGTGAAATGGTGCGGTAAGAGCGCACCGGACGTTCAGTAATGAACGCCGCATGGTAAACCCCACACGGAGCAAGACCAAATAGGCAGGGATCGGGTCCGCACTCTTGAGCGGGCCTGAGCGTATCGGCCCGATGCGCCAAGGCAGAGAGTTCAGGTTGGCTTCGGTCAACCAGCCGAAACTTGCGGGTAGGTTGCTGGAGCCATGGCGTAAGGCATGGCCTAGAGGAATGATCGTCTAAAACAGAATCCGGCTTACGGGCCGTCTGCATGGGAAGTGGCCCCGGGACTCCTCGCCGAGTCTCGGGGCCACCAGCATTTTGGGCCCAAGCCCACAAACTCGGACGTGCCTTTACGGCAAGTTCACAGTATCTAGAAGGCGGTGACGCCTTCTTCGATGACGAGCTGGTCGACGGAGATGTAGAGGGCGTCGCCGAGTTTTTTGAAAGCGAGCTTCCACTCGGGCGACCAGCGGTCCTTGTCGCTGCGGCGGAACAGGTCGTTCCAGATGTTCTGCGCCTGCCACAGGTTGACGTCGAAGGGCAGGGAGCGCAGGGCGGCGGCGATGCCGAGCGCGATTTTGAGCGCGGCCATGACGTCGCGGCCGCCGGTGACGGCTGCCTCCAGCGCGACCATGGCGCGCTTCATGCGTTCGCCGGCGGCGAAGCTGAGCACCGCGGAATCGACCGTGACCTGGTCGGCGGCGGCGCGGACGAACAGAGCCTGGATTTCGCCGGGGTCGAAGTTGTCGGCCTCGATGGCGCGGCGCAGGCTGGAGTTGATGGCGAAGTTGGCGGCCAGGGCGAGGGCGGGCGGCGCGGGCATGCCGGATTCGGTGAGGAAGCGGAGCAGGGAGGCGTGGTCCTCGTAGATCTTGCGCAGCGAATCTTCCATCTCGGCGAGGGTGCGGTCGAGGATGGTGCGCAGGATGCGGTGCTGCTCGTCGGCGAAGAGCGAGGTGAGCGAGTAGGCGAGGGTGCCGAAGAAGCGGTCGATGACGCGGATGACCTCCGGCAGGTTGGCGTGGCCGATGGCGGTGCGGACGTCGTTGGCGAAGGCGGCGAACTCCGCCAGTTGGTCGGGGCTGGGGACCCAGTTGCTGCGGATGGCGGCAGACAGGTTCTGGTCGCCCAGGTGGAGCACGGCGTAGCAGAACTCTTCCGTCTCCTCGGTGATGCGGGAGCGGAGATGAGCGCGGCCGAGGGCGACCTTGCCGCGGCCGGAGGTGAGCGACTCGCTGGCTTCGCGGTGGAGATCGAAGCAGAAGAGCTCGATGTCGTCGGGGTAGCTGCGGAAGACGGAGCTGATGGCGTAGTGCGCGCCGACCTGGTCGAGACCGATGCGCATGTTGGTGACGTAGCGGCGGTAGAGGGCGGCGCCGTCGCCCATCTCGGGCAAATTGCTCTTGGCGTTGGCGAGGATCTCCAGAAAGCGCGGCTCGAGTGCGGCGGCGACCGAGCCGAAGCGGGCGGGATCACTGAAGAGCTTGGCCGCGAGCTGAAGGACGCGGCC
>Ga0182014_10005086_pt1 | contig 14748 bp, 12 predicted proteins | sample 612S2DmetaG_FD_120489 | JGI IMG/M metagenome (GOLD analysis project Ga0182014, IMG submission 120489) | Permafrost microbial communities from Stordalen Mire, Sweden - 612S2D metaG | ecosystem: Environmental > Terrestrial > Soil > Wetlands > Permafrost | place: Sweden: Stordalen | collected... | reverse complement strand
CGATCACCCCTCCCCAACTGAACATACAGCCGATGATAGGTTTGCATCTCCCCACAATGCGGCCATTTCACCTTTTTGAAAAGTGACTCACACGGTACATCTTTATACGGTCAGAGACCTAGTACCGTATCTTCGTAATTTTGTGATCGAGCTTGGAACTTTTCGGAGCGGTATTCTGCGGTATACGGTAAATATGGACAATCGCAGGAGATTGCAGGTTCAGGTTTCGCGGCAGGAACGGTGTCAGATCAAGGAGTTACTGAGCAGATTAGTTTGACCTGTGCGTACGGTGATTCGGGTTTTGGTGTTTTGGCTGATGTACCGAGGCCGGACCAGGGTGGAGGCTTGAGCCGGCGTGGGCATTTCGGCCATGGCCGCCTGAGAGATCGGCGAGCGCCACCTGAAGGGCGGCTTGAAACAGGCCGTCTACGATACGCTCCATCCGGGCCTGAAGCCACTGCTGGACGCCGAGCATAGCCAGCGCATGATCGCCATGGTCTGTAGGCCGACGCCACCAGGCCGGGCGCGCTGATCGGTGCTGCTGATCGCCCAGGAGGTGGTGAAGCGCAAGTTGATCGAAAATGTAAGCCCGGAAAGGGTGTGCATCCTGCTCCAGAGCTACGACCTGAGGCCGTGGCGGGAAAATGTGGTGTGTGGCGAAACTGGATGAAGAGTACTTCCTACGCATGGAAACCGTTTTGAGGTGGTGTAAAATGCCGCGATTTTAGGAGGGGACGGCGGTTTACATTGATGAAGGCACGGTGGTGCCGCACGCCGACATTCGCGTGGGTCCGATTTGACCTTTGGTGCTGTGTTTGCTTATTCTTCAAGTAAGAGGCCATTCCATGACAGATGTTTCAGTGTTGATACCGTCAAAAAACGGCGTAAATTATATCAGGGAGTGCCTCGATGCAGTTTATGGCCAGGAATTCGACGGTAGCGTCGAGGTCATTCTGGTCGATTCGGGGTCGACCGACGGTATGCTGGACATTGTTCGCCTATACCCCGTTAAACTGTACGAGATTCAACCAGAAAGTTTCCATCATGCAAGAACGCGCAATTACCTTGCCAGCCTCGCTTCGGGCAAGTACTTAGTCTATCTCTCGCAGGACGCATTTCCCGCCAGTAATCAGTGGTTGCGCGCATTGATCTCGAGTTTCGAGGATCCAAGAGTGGCCGCCGTTTACGGCCGTCATTTGCCGAAGCCGGGTTGCACGTCCGAACGGAAGGCCGTATTGGCAAGCGCCTATGGTGACCAGAAGATAGTGAAGGAGATCAGTCGTAAGATCGAGCTGGGATATCGGTGTTACCACTTCTCCACCGTGAACGCAGCCATTCGCCGGGACGTATGGGAGAGGATTCACTTCCCGGAAGATCTACCTGTATACGAAGATATTGCGATCTCCGTGGAAATGCTGAAAGAGGGCTGGCGCATTGTTTACGAACCAACGGCGCGCGTCTACCACTCACATAACTTCGATGGCAAGGCGCTTTTCAGGCGCTACTTCGATACCGGCGTCGTGTATCAACGACTCCACCTCTGGGAAGACGGTGGAGGGTCTTCGATGTTGAGTGAAGGCTTTCGCATGGTGCGAAGAAAGATTGTCGGCACGAGCAGCAATGGAACCGAGGCGGACAATGCCGTGTGGGTTTCCATCGGCTACGACATCGCCAAATGTATCGCTTTGTTTCTCGGGCGCAATGAACGATTCTTGCCGACGAGGGCAAAGCAGCGCCTGAGCGCCCATAAGTTGTTTGGCGAGATTGAGTTTACAACTCCCACTGCGTCATCCATTGGAAGAGTCCATTCGGAGGAGAATTATGACAAACAGCTGTAAGAACACTCCAATCACAACTGTATGCGATTACATAGCCCGCGCAAACGATGTCGTAGCAAAGCTACCCTATTGGGAGATCGAGCAGGTTGTGGAAGCTTTGTTATTTGCGCACAATTCGGGAAAAACTATCTATGCGTTTGGAAATGGCGCCTGTGCAGCATTAGCTTCGCATCTTGTGTGCGACCTCAGCAAGGGCACCGCAATGCTGGGTGGTCGTCGTATGCGGCTAATGTCACTCTGCGAAAACACTCCACTTATGACCGCATGGGCCAATGATACCGCTTACGAGTTCGTCTTTGCCGAGCAATTGAAGAACTTTGTTCAGCCGGGCGACGTTGCATTTGCGATCAGTGGCAGTGGCGACTCTCCAAACGTTTTGAACGCACTAAGGACGGCCCGCGAGAGCAATGCTGTTACTGTGGGGCTGACTGGTTTCAAGGGGGGTAAAGCCAAGGCGCTTTGCGATATCTGCATGGTTGTGCCGTCGGATAACATGCAGATTATCGAGGATATGCATGCTATTGTGGCACACAGCATTTTCACGGTTCTTTGCGCGCGATTGCGGACTCCCGAAGCTATAGCAGTTATGGCGGAGTGAGGGGTGAATCGCGATGGTTCCTGGACGCGTTTTCCTGTTAATTTACGCTTTAGCTACATTGGTGTGTTTCAAATCTCTTAGTATTTAGACGAAGGAGTTTGCTCGATGAGGATTCTTATCACGGGTGGTGCAGGATTCATCGGTTCCCACCTTGTAGACAGGTTTTTACGCGAAGGCTGGTCGGTTCGCGTTTTGGATTCTTTGCAGCCTCGTGTGCATCCCGAAGGGTTGCCCAAACACCTTCCCAAGGAAGTGGAATTCGTCAAAGGCGATGTAACCGATCGGGGAACCTGGGAAAGAGCTTTGGAAAACGTCGATGCTGTCTCCCACCAAGCGGCGTATCAGGATTATGTTCCTGACTACAGCCAATTCAGCTTGGTGAACGTTGTGGGGACGGCACTGCTGTTTGAGGTGCTTGCCTCCAGACGAAATGCTGTACAACGGGTCGTAGTAGCGTCATCGCAGGCGGTTTACGGCGAAGGCCAGTTCACCTGCGTGGAGCATGGGGTCGTGCTGCCGCAGCCGCGTCCCCGGCGGCAACTGGAAATCTCAGATTGGGAAGTGCGTTGTCCTACATGCGGGCAGCCTATGAAACCAGCCATGCTCGACGAGGTTTATTCGAACCCCCTTAGCCCTTACGGCATCTCGAAGTACGCGCAGGAGATTACGAGTCTTAGGCTTGCGGCTATGGTTGGCGTTCCTTGCGTGGCGTTGCGATACTCCATCACACAAGGACCCCGGCAATCGATGTTTAACCAGTATTCCGGCATCGCCCGCATTTTCACCTTGAAGTTCAAGGATAATGAAGCTCCGGTAGCGTTTGAAGACGGTCTTATGCAGCGCGACTACGTCCACGTTCAGGACGTGGTGGACGCAAACTGGCTTGTGACTCATGATGAGCGCGCCATCGGCCAAACCTACAATGTGGGTAGCGGCAAACCCACCACTGTGCTTGATTATGCACATCGGCTTGCGGTCAAGTTGAATAAGTCTATTGAGCCCCAGGTGCCGGGGATTTTCCGCATGGGCGACGCGCGCCATTCTGTATCTTCGGTGAAGAAGTTGCAGGCGCTGGGTTGGAAGCCGCAACGGGACTTGGACATCATCCTGGACGATTTTCTTGCCTGGGTGGACACACTGGGCAGTTTAGAGCGGTTCGCTTCCGACGCCCATGAGCAGCTGATGAAGATGAAAGTTCTCCGGATGAGTAATGGCATCTGAATACGGAACCATTCCCGCGCTCATAGCGGTACGCGGTCTCTATGCTCGCCGCTTCAAACGCGTCTTTGACTTGGCTCTAACGATCACTGCGCTACCACTCATTGTTCCAGTCTCGCTGATCATCGTGTTACTGATCAAGCTGGACTCGCGCGGTCCGGCGTTGATCCGTCTGTGCCGCTTGGGGCGTGACCACAGTACTTTTTATAAGTACAAGTTCCGCACCATGCAAGTCGGCGCTGAGCAGGTACTGCAGAAAATGCTCGCCGCCGATCCAGAGGTCAGGCGAGAGTACGAAGCAACCTACAAAATCAAAAACGATCCCCGAGTCACTCGCTTCGGTCGATTGCTGCGCAAGACTAGCTTGGACGAACTGGCGCAGGTGTTGAATGTTTTTCGTGGTGAAATGAGTTGGGTCGGTCCGCGGGACATTTTGCCCAAAGAGCTCGCGATGTATGGCGAGCACGGAGAAAAGTTTGTGTCCGTTCAACCGGGAATCACCGGGCTTTGGCAGGTAAGCGGTCGGTCAACCTTGGCGTATGCAGAGCGGGTTCGGCTGGATATGTATTACATCGACAATCTTTCGGCCTTCACGGATTTGAAGATACTCTTGAAAACTGTTCCGGTGGTTCTTTTGGGGTCTGGTGCGGCATAGAACAGCCAAGGACACACGAGGTGAGGTGAATGAACATTCTGGTAACAGGTGGCGCAGGATTTGTAGGCAGCGTTTGTGCCGAGCAGTTGCTCGCGCAGGGACATCATGTGGTAATCATCGACAACCTGGCAACAGGGCATCGCGAGGCCGCGCCGACGGGAGCGACGTTTGTCGAAGCGGATATTGCTCAGAGCGGCGAGGTTTCTCAGATTGTCACCACACACGCCATCAGCGCCATGATGCACTTCGCCGGGGAAACCTTGGTCACGAATTCCATGACCGACCCGCGACAGTATTTTGAGAACAATCTGCGCAAGAGCCTGGTGCTGCTCGACACGGTTATGCAGTATGGCGTAAAGCAAGTCATCTTTTCCTCCACCGCTGCAACCTTTGGCGAACCGATGTTCACGCCGATCACAGAAGAGCATCCGACGAATCCGATCAACGCCTACGGCGAGTCGAAGTTGATGTTCGAAAGAGTTCTTTCCTGGTATCGCCGAGCCTATGGTTTGCGCTATGTAGCCGTTCGCTATTTTAACGCTGCCGGTGCCAGCGCCAATTGCGGCGAGGATCACCGACCGGAAACACACCTGATCCCCTTGTTGCTGGATTCGGCGTTGGACGGCGACAAGGAGTTTCAGATCTACGGTGATGACTACGACACACTTGATGGAACCTGCGTACGCGATTACGTCCATGTACTCGATATTGCGCAAGCACACATACTTGCGCTGCAGGCTCTTGCGCAAGGTTGCTCAGGCGTGTATAATATAGGTTCGGCGTCGGGCTACTCGGTCCGACAAGTGTTGCAGGCAGTAGAAGATGTTACCGGCAAGCAGTTGCGAGTGAAGATGGGGCCGCGGCGTCCCGGCGATCCTGCGGTGCTGGTTGCCAGCAATGCCAAGCTCGTGACCGAACTGGGCTGGAAACCGCAGCATTCAGATTTGATCAACATAGTGCGTAGCGCCTGGGAGTGGAAGCAAAGGCATCAACGCGGGTACTCGGTACAGTAATGAACCAGTATCGCTAAGTCAAACGGGCTCGTTCCAAACCGTTCGGGGGTAACCACATTGAGTCAGCGATTTCGCTACTGGGTGCTCCTTGTCGATCTGTTATGGATTCTTCCTGCGTCATTCCTCGCTTATCAGATAAGTTATGGTCCCTTAGGACGGGGTTTGTCTGTTGGAGATTGGCTATCAAAGAACGCTTTTGTCCAATTTTCTGCTCTACTGCTATGGGGTATCTTCTTCACCAAGATGAAACTCGACTGCGTTCCCCAAGGCTGGCATGTGCCCAGCATTTGGTCAAAGATGTCTTTTGGAGTTCTCTATCTCATGGCGTTTCTTGTATCCCTGGCCTTTCTTCATGGGCAATACTATTCACGTCGGTTTCTAATCTTGCTTGCTGCTTTTCTGTCTCTGGGCTTCATAGTTATCCGTTATGCATTCCGATTTGTCATCACCACGTATTGTCGGGCGCGGATGTGGCGACGTGTCGTGATCATTGGTAATGGGCGGCTGGGCGAGGAAGTAAAGCGCAAAATCGCCCAACATCCGGAAATGATGTTGGATGTGCTTGGTTTTCTGAATCCCTACGATGCTGACTCCCCGGCCAATGCTGATTTCTCGCGCCCGGGTTCGACATCGGCACAGACATTAGAGGTTCCGGATCTTCTGCAAAGATTGGGCGTTCAAGATCTTATCGTGGTACTTCACAATATAGGGACAGAAGCGCGAAAACTGATTTGCGCCTGCCGTAATGCTGGCATGGGGGTCAGTTTTATCCCTGAAAGCTATGAACTTTATATTTCCAAGATCGGCTTGCAGGAACTTGATGGCCTTCCCCTCCTGTCATTAGAGGATCGTTCTCTATCGTCCTTTGCCCTAATGATGAAGCGCGCCGACGACTTGCTTCTGGGCGCGTTGTTTCTCATTATTTTGAGTCCTTTGCTGGCATGTGGTGCAATCGCATTGTATTGGCACAAGCATAAGGCCTTCCGAAATGAGATCCGCTGCGGCAAGGATGGGCATTCCTTCCTGATGCACCGCCTGAATTTGGATAAAGATGCACCCGATCTCAAAGGTTACGAGCGGCTTCTTGTAGAACTGAGCCTTACCGAGTTGCCGCAACTCTGGAATGTACTGCGCGGAGAGATGTCGCTTGTCGGCCCACGTCCGGAACCTCCCGACCGAGTTAAACATTACTCGGACTGGCAGCACTTGCGCCTGAGCGTCAAGCCTGGGCTAACCGGACTCGCACAGGTCCATGGGTTACGGGAAGAGAACTCTTCTGAAGAGAAATCTTGTTTCGATATGCAATACATCCTCGGATGGTCATTTTTCTGGGACCACGCATTGATTTTACAAACCGCTTGGACGTTGTTTAAGCGGTTGAAGAACTCAGGACCTGTATCGTCGGACCGCAGGGACGAAGATACGATAGCCTACTCCATAATGTTTTCGGAGGTTGCTAATGTTGATAGTGCGAAGTCCGGTACGGATTAGTTTTGCCGGTGGGGGAACCGACCTGCCTTCATATTATGAGAAATTCGACGGTTCCGTCCTTAGCACCTCTATTAATAAGTACTTTTATACCGTATTGCAGCCCCGGCGTGACGGCAAGATCCAGATCATATCCTCAGACCTACGGGTTGTCGAAACGTGGCCCGACATCTCCGAAATGACTATGTCAGGCACCGATCTGGAGATCCCGCTTGCGGTACTGAAAGATCTGAGGACCAATGTCTCGGTCAATCTGTTTCTTGCATCGGAGATTCCTCCGGGAACCGGTCTAGGATCTTCGGCCAGCGTGTGCGTGAACGTGTTGAAGATGATGACCACCTATTTACAGTTACCCATGTCAAAGCACGAACTCGCAGCAAGAGCCTATCATATCGCTCACAATGTGCTGGGCAAGTCGGTGGGGAAACAGGACGAATATGCGTCGGCTTTCGGCGGTTTGAACCTGATTACCTTCCGCAGCAATGGTTCCGTACAGGTTGACCCCATCAATGTTGATCCGGGCGTGTTGCGCGAGTTAGAGAACAACTTGATGCTGTTTTTCACCGGTACTGCGCACCATTCGTGGACGATTCTACAGGAGCAGGAGAAGTCCACGCGAAGCGAAAAGGGCGTGGCAATCGATTCACTTCATGCCATTCGAGCGATGACCGAACGGATGCGCCGTGTCATCGTCAGTGGTGATCTTGACGACTTCGGTACATTGCTTCACGAAGGATGGGAATTGAAGAAGAAAGTAGCAAGCGGCATTTCCAACACTCGCATCGATGAAGTTTACCACCTCGCCCGGCAAAACGGGGCTATCGGCGGCAAGATAACGGGCGCGGGCGGTGGGGGGTTTCTACTGCTGTATTGTCCTCAAACCAACCAAGCGAAAGTGCGGCATGCCTTGACGAATTGGGGTGCCCGTGAAATGGAATTTAGCTTCGACTTGAATGGCGCCCAGGTTATTGTTAACGATCCCTTTATTGACAGAGATGAAAGAAGCGGGATGCGCTGGACTTTTCGACCCGTCCCTGCCACGCCTCTCTCCAAACTACCCGCGATCTTAAAGCATCATCCTGGTTGAGATGACCGTCAATACGCCCTATTGATAACTTTGCCTGCCGCAAGGTAGGCTCTGAACAGTAGAGCGCCATGAGCAATTTGCCTTCGAAGGTCTGAGTTGCTTGAACCCAAGGCGTCAGAGGAGCGAACCATTTAGATGATAACGAGAAATTGGATCATACACCACAAATCGCCTCCGTTAGGAGTTACTAAATGAAGGCCTTCTTGCTTGCGGCCGGCGAAGGAACGCGTCTTAGGCCTGTTACGAACTCAATCCCTAAGTGTCTGGTGCCGATTCGACAGGAACCTCTTTTGGCGATTTGGATCGAACTCTGTCGTCGATCTGGAATTTGTGAGCTTCTGATTAATCTTCATGCACACGCCGATGCTGTCAGGCAATTTATTGCGAGCAAAGATTTTGGGGTCCATATCAGCTTGATCGAGGAACATACGCTTCTGGGAAGCGCTGGAACGATTGTGGCGAATCGTGCATGGGTGGAGTCGGAGGAGATCTTTTGGATATTCTATGCGGATGTGCTTACGAACATGAACCTGTCCAGGATGCTTGCTTATCACCATACCTTGGGAACGGCTGCCACAATGGCGCTTTACAAGGTACCCAATCCAAGTCAGTGTGGCATAGTCGAAGTGGACAACTCCAACATCATTCGCGGTTTCGTCGAGAAACCTCAACAGCCGGCGAGCAATCTGGCCTTCACAGGCGTCATGATCGGAACGCCGCGCATGTTGGACGTGATTCCCTCAAGCGTACCTGCGGACTTGGGCTTCGACGTGTTTCCCAAATTGATTGGCTCGATGGCGGCTTATGAGGTAACCGAGTATCTGATCGACATCGGAACCGTGGCCAAGTACGAGGCAGCCCAAAGCGGGTGGCCCGGTCTGCGCGACTGAATGGCTGTGCGTCCAGCAGAAGCACGCACGCACGACACGAATGGCTTCGGCTCGGAAGACGTTCCGGCCACAAGGAAGTTTGGCCTCGGCTCTCGTCCTGATCCCACGCCATCGCAGGAGGGAAGCAATTGACAAACATCGAAGACGCGCGAGTTGCGTTGGGGATCCGAGAGTGGCCGCGGCGGATGCATTCAATTGCCTGCTACTTGCTGGACCTGATGGTTCTGGCGATTCCAGTAGGGGCCATCGTCGCCCATTGCTTCGATCAGCAGATTCGTGAGGCCCTGACGCACGGCAGGCTCGCGGTGATCGCCGGTAAGGTTGTGGTCACGCTGGATGAAGCGATCTACACGATCCTTCTGTGGACAACACTGGGAATTGTCCTTACACACAGAGTTGCTTTCAAGAAACGAGCTCTTGGGATCGCAGTTTTCATCGCCACAGTATTGGTCCTGCTGTCGAGCGTTGTTGCGGCAGCCGCGGGAGAAATAGGGTCTGACTCGCTGGGAGAAGTAACACATTCCAATTGGCGAGAGGCAATATCCTATTGTCTTCAATCCATACAAACGGTTGACCTGGGCAAGAAGCATCTCGTGGTGGTGGGCGCGCCGATCTTCTTCTTTCTTGTAGTCATTGTCCTCGCCAAACTAAAGATATACCGTCCCAGCGCGGTATTGACAAAGCTATCTGCCATTATTGCGCTTGGCTCGCTGATCGGCTGCCTCTATTGGGACACTTCAAGTTTGCTTGAGAACCGCGCCAGCTTTTCTATGTACCGCAGCAATCTGCAGACCGGCACGCGCAACGAGATGGCGAACTTCACGCAGGAGCCGTCCGCGCCGACCGTGTTGGTCTATATCGGAGAGTCTACCGAACGAAATTGGTTGTACCGCGAACTAAGGCAAACGATACAGGACCCTACGCTCAACAAGAATCTGGTGTTGTTCTCCGACGTGGTGAGCCCGCACTCTCACACGTTCCTGTCATTGTTTAGGGCACTGTCAATCAGCCGCGATCCGTTGCAGGACCAGTTGACTGACGATCGAAACCTCGTTCGGCCCAATTTGGTTTCGGTCCTGAACGGGAAAGGGGCAACAACGGCATGGTACTCGAATCAGCCCGGGAATGACTGGGTTGGAACTCTGTTTGGACACGAAGCCGCCGAGAAATACTTTTTCGAGAATGATCCGCGGGCAGGCGACGCATCCTATATGAAGAAAGACTCCGAAGTACTGCCACAGGTGGCCGAGAGATTGGAAAGTTCTAACCCCGAACGACAGGTGATCTTTTTCCACTCCTATGCCGGACACTTCGACTACTGCGCGAACATTCCGCAAACGGCGGTTGCTCGGGTGCCTGATCCGATAGCGACTTTGCCTTTTACTGCCGTGTACGGCGATATGCCTGTACTCAGCGAAGACAGACACCGGCGGAATGTCAACTGCTATCGCAACGCGATGGCGCATATTGCCGACAATCTTGAGTTGGTTATGCGGCGGATTTCGCGCCTCAATCGTCCCGCCGTGCTGCTCTACTTTTCGGACCACGGGGACGATGCCTTAGAGGGCACCGATCATGACTCCGGTCGGCCAAGCTTCAGGAAGATTGAAGTGCCGATGGTAATCTTCTTCAACGACGCCGCTAGGAGCGCATACAAACAGAAGTTCGACTCCGCCGTTGCCAACAAGGACACGAAGTATAGCCTGGGGTGGCTGGCGGATTCGATAATCGACATTGCGGGGATTTCCTACAACCGGCATATGTTGTCTGTCTTCCGGCCTATCAATAGCCCGCCCGAGCGGTATTCTTCATTGCGTTATTACCGCGGGAGGCAATATGGCATCGCCGTGGACGGTGATGCCAATAGTCGCGGCGTCGTACAGACGACGAACATTGATTTATTTGCTAAGCGACAGCTCATCCAAACATTGCCAGCCGACCAGCAAGGCAAGATTTGCGCGCACCGCGCCGATAGTTATTTGAAGTTCAGCGATGCGTCAGAGGCATTTTCCTGTTTCGAGGTCGACTTGGTGATTGAACCACAAATGAAGGAAGTGTATGTGTTTCATCCGCCAAAGAATAGTAATGGTCTCCCGCTTGGTGCCTTACTGGCTTTGCAGCCGGAACGATCCTCGGGAATATGGTTGGACGTAAAGAATGCGCAGGGGCCCACTCTGGAGTTTCTGTTGGAGTACCTGAATCGATGGTTTCCGCCGAAAAAGCGGAGATCTGTTCTGGTCGAGGTGTCGCTGAGCGAAGCAGAAAGCGAAGGTCTCATGGACATTCTGTCGAGAATCCGGCAGAATGGGTACGGATTGTCTTACTATCTGCCGACAGATGAGGGTATTAAGTGTTCGATCGATCCAGAGACGCCGGACTGCGCGAGATTCAAGCAATCGGTGGAAGGAATCCTGCGGAGGGTACCGTTCAGTAGCCTTTCCTTCGATATTCGCGCCAAGCGGTTCGCGGTTTCCATCGACAAGCCTGCGGGCGTAGAAATGAATACCTGGGACCTCAACGCGAAGATGGCGTCCGATATCGATCGCGACATGCTGCAAAAGACGACCAAGTATCTGATACCATATGTAAGTCGCTTTGAGTATTGATACGGGGCTGAGTCCTCGTGTCGTAAGTAGTGGTTGCGGAGCTTTCCTATGCGTCTAATCTTCTCTGATCCGGGTGCATATCCAGGCAGCAGGGCGATATTTCTCGATCGAGACGGTGTCATCAACCGGCGAGTGATCGGCGACTACGTCCGCCATTGGCAGAACTTTTCCTTTCTGCCCGGTGTGTTGCGGGCGGTAAGGGCCTTAAGCGCCATTCCAGTACCGATTATAGTGGTGTCGAATCAGGCCGGGGTGGCTAAAGGTCTCATGAGCGAGCGAGACCTCCGCGAATTGACCTTCGCATTTACGGACGCATTCGCCAGTTATGGAGGCCGTATCGATAGTGTGTATTATTGCCTGCATCACCCGGACAAGCGATGCGACTGCCGAAAGCCCCGCTCGGGATTGTTGCGCCAGGCTGCTAGAGAATGGGGGTTGAACCTGACGGAGTGTTTTATGATAGGCGATTCAGAATCAGACATCATCGCCGGTGCCTCGGTCGGATGCAAAACGATTTTGATAGGAGGCGGACCCGACCCGCAGCTGAACATTCGGGAGTGGGGCTGTATCTCTGCTGAGAACCTCAGCGAGGCCTGTGATCTATTATTGAGCAGCATGAGCAGTGCGAAACCACCTACTATGCTACAAGTAACCTTGTAGGAAGCGGGGAGATTCTGGACTGGGAGGCAGACCGTTGCGCCGCAATTTGGCGGAACTGGATTCCGTAGGAGTGTAAGCTTTGCCATTCGGTCCGCGCCAAGGATGACTCGGAGTGCGTAGACGGGTTGCAACGAGGGGTAAATGAAACCGCATGTCGGCTGCTTCGAGCGGTCGAGAGTTGTCTGAGGAGAAATATTATCGCTTCAGCATCAGGAAGACAAAGTCAACGATTAACAGTGTTGCATCGTGCTGAAGGCCCCTATGGAAACGCTCTATATTGGGCAACCTCCATGGTGCTCCGCAATGCCGTCAAACCGTCCATTGTCGCACCATGTAAGGAGATTGGAAGACTGCTCAACACCGTCTACGAAAGAGAATGCACGAACTTCTTCACCTCCTACAGATATGTAATCACTTAAATCATAACCGCTCTAGTGTAGTCCGTCATAAATAGATTCGTTTATGCATCGAGAGTCATCTTATGATGAGAGGGCCTCGATATGCGCGTTGCAGAGCCGATAGTTCTGGAAGAAGAGATTCGTCGCAGTCTGGAGCGGCAAGCTCGTGGCCGTTCGATTGCGGCCCGTGTAGTCATTCGCAGCCGCATTGTGCTTTTAGCCGCCGACGGGCTTCAGAACAACCAGATCGCCGCGCAAATGGGAATCGCGCCACGTACTGTGGCTCTGTGGCGAGGACGCTTTATCGAGCTGGGATTCAACGGATTACTGAAGGACGCCGCAAGACCGGGGCGGAAGCCATCGATTTTTGCCAGCGTTGTTTCTCGGGTGATAGAGAAGACGACGCAGAGCAGGCCAGTCAATGCAACACATTGGTCGCGGAGCACGATGGCTCGCGAAGTGGGCATCTCCGACTCCACGGTAGGGCGGATCTGGAAGGCCAACGGCCTCAAGCCTCATCGCATCGACAGCTTCAAAGTTAGCAACGATCCTGAGTTCGCCAGCAAACTTGAAGCGATCGTCGGGCTGTATCTGAATCCGCCGGAACACGCGCTGGTGTTGAGCGCGGACGAAAAGAGCCAGATACAAGCACTCGACCGCACCCAACCCGGTCTGCCCATGAAGAAGGGCCGCGGTGCAACCATGACGCACGACTATAAGCGCAATGGAACGACGACTTTGTTTGCTGCGCTCAACACCGCCAATGGCGAGGTCTTCGGCCTGTGCCAGCAGAAGCACCGGCACCAGGAGTGGCTCCGCTTCCTGCGAATGATCGATCAAACAGTGCCGGCCGGCAAGGAAATCTACCTGATCTGCGATAACTACGCGACGCACAAGCACGAAAACGTAAAGCGCTGGCTGGAGAAGCACAAGCGCTTCCATGTGCGATTTACGCCGACATCGGCTTCATGGCTGAACATGGTGGAGCGTTTCTTTCGTGACCTGACCAGCAATCAACTTCGCCGTGGCGTCTTCCGGGACCTGGAGCAACTCATCATGGCCATCGGAGAATACATCGACGGCCACAATCAGAATCCCAAGCCTTTCATCTGGACCGCAAAAGCAAACGACATCCTGCAAACGGTCACTCGCGCTCAGGCAGTGCTCAATAAATGAACATCTGTATGGCGGACTACACTAGTCTCTTCAGACCAGACATCACCATTTACCGGCTTTACGACGATATCGGGATAGTAATTGAAAATGCCACCGTCACCGCAAGGGAACCTCTGCACAAGTCTGCAACCCGCACCGTATTTGAATAGACTGTAAGCATGAAGCAGATGGCGCGTTTTCAGCAAACACTGGCATCGCTGGCGAGTTTTGAGAAGTTTGGCCGCAAGAGCAAGCGGGAGCTGTTTCTGGACCAGATGAATCAGGTGGTTCCTTGGTCCGAACTACTTTCGCTGGTGGAGCCTTTTTACCCCAAGGCTGGCAACGGCCGCCAGCCGGTCGGACTTGCGATTATGCTTCGGACTTATTTTCTGCAGCAGTGGTTTGGCCTGTCGGACCCTGGGATGGAAGAAGCGTTCTATGAGTCACCGGTGCTGCGGCGTTTTGCCGGGGTTGACCTTGGTGTGGCCGCGGCTCCGGATGAGACGACCATACTTCGCTTCCGCCACTTGCTGGAAGCGCACGATCTCGGCGGCGAGATGCTGATGACGGTGAATCGCTACCTGGAAACGAAGGGCATCCGCATCAGCACGGGCACCATCGTGGACGCGACGATTATTCATGCGCCCTCATCGACGAAGAACTCCAGCGGCAAACGCGACCCTGAGATGCACCAGACCAAGAAGGGCAACCAGTGGTACTTCGGGGCCAAGGCGCACATCGGCGTGGATAGCAAGGAGTCGGTGGTGCATTCGGTTGCCACCTCGGCGGCCAGCGTGGCCGACAAGCATATGCTGCCCGACTTACTGCATGGCGAAGAGCGTAAGGTATGGGGCGATGGCGGCTATCAGGGCCAGACCGAGGCCATTCACGCAGCCGCGCCGAAGGCGCAGGATATGACTTGCCGCCGGACGAAATACAAGAACTATGTGGATGAAGAAGCCAGGCGCAAGAACACGACCAAGGCCCGAGTCAGAGCGAAGGTGGAATGGCCTTTCCGCATCCTCAAGCGCGTCTTCGGATTTACCAAGGTGCGCTACCGGGGTATCTGGAAAAACCACCAGTGGCTGTGCGCGGCCTTCGCGCTGGTGAACCTGTACCAACACCGCAACCGGCTGGCCCCT
>Ga0182014_10005085_pt1 | contig 14750 bp, 15 predicted proteins | sample 612S2DmetaG_FD_120489 | JGI IMG/M metagenome (GOLD analysis project Ga0182014, IMG submission 120489) | Permafrost microbial communities from Stordalen Mire, Sweden - 612S2D metaG | ecosystem: Environmental > Terrestrial > Soil > Wetlands > Permafrost | place: Sweden: Stordalen | collected... | reverse complement strand
ACTTGCACTACGCCGTTAGGGCGGTGAAGTTGACGACGTGAACGCGGCAAGCCTTCTGAAATTGCATGCGTACTTTGGCGCCAACCGCACCGCGTACATAAATAGTTCCAAGGCATTGGCCATCACAATAATTTCGTGCGCCGGTCCGCTCCCGTTCCAATACGGTAGGTGCTCCTTACCAGTTGCCCAGGGAACGGCTCACCGTGAGTTGCGCAAAGCTGTGCGGGACCAGTTAGCCCCAAGTCGAGCTGGGGTCTGAATCAAGCACGTAACCATCCTCAAATACCTTGAGACACGCCGCGACGACGTCGGCGTCGTACCTACTGCCAGCGCCATTCGTCACTTCGGCGAGAGCCGCATCGATACCCAGACCGGCCCGATAGGGACGGTGCTGAGTCATCGCCTCAACGACGTCCGCCACCGCAATGATTCTGGCCGGAAGGGCAATTGCGTTGCCTCGCAGTCCTTGGGGGTAGCCGCTACCGTCCAATCGTTCATGATGCTGCACTGCGACTTCAGCGATTGGCCATGGAAGCGACGCGTTGGACAAAATATCACCGCCGACAACGGTGTGACGCTTCACCATGTCGAACTCGAGTTCGCTCAACCTGCCGGGGCGCGACAGAATCTCAGCCGGTATCGCTATTTTCCCAATGTCGTGCAACTCCCCGCTTTGGCGAATCAGCGTGGCCATCTCCGGGTCCAGACCCAACTGCCGGGCGATGGCCTCGGCGAGCGAGCCAACACGAACCAGGTGTCCCGCCGTGTAAGGATCGCGAGAAGCGGTCATGCGAGAAAGTGCCGAGATAGTCCCCGCCAATGCATTGCGTGTCTTTACCACTGCCTCCAGGTGTCCAATTCCAAACTCAATGTCACTGATCATCACTTCAAGCATTTGAACCTTGGACTCGGAGAACTCGTAAGCGTGCATCTCATAGACGGAGAAGACTGCCCGGCTCCCTCCCAAGTCGAGAGGGATCGAAATCACCGAACCGAGATTGAAAGAGATCGCTCGTTCTCGCCAGGGGGCGAAGGCGGCTTCGGTTGCCAGGCTGTTCACGACCTGCGTTGACCGGGTGCGCACGGCCGTGCCGCTGGGACCACGCCCGTGCGGACTCGCCTCCGACCACGACGTCATGCCTGGATACAAGTAACCAACCGCACCAGCGGCGCAGAGCGTACGAACACTCATTTCTTCGTTGTCTTCGGCGACATCGATCTTCGCGAGCGCGTAGCCACTCTCTACGAATGCGTTGCACGTGTCCTGCAAGAACTCTTGCTCGTCAAGGGCCTGCAGGAGCAGTCTGTTCACGACCTTCATGAGTTCGAGTGACTGCAGTTGCTCTCGCTGGTCCGTGAGATCCACGAAGAACGAGAGAGTGCCAATCTGCTTGCCGTCCACCAAAATCGGGTAGGCGCTCAGGCTCAACCACCGCACGGGTATTTCCGGATTCTTGATGGCAATCGTCATTGCCGGCTGACTAGCACCCGATTTCCTTGCCTTCATTCCCGGCAGCAGTTCAGGCGGAACTGGCGAGCCGTCCTCTCCCTCAACTTCCCATGGCAGGTCGTCCAAGGTTCGACCCACAATTTGGTCTTTCGTGTGCCCCAGGAGCTCTTGACCGTACTGATTACAGCTCACGAGCACGCCATCAGCATTCTGGATGGAAATACCTACATCCAGGCTGTCAAGAAATTCGCGTGGATGGAGCGACGAAGTAATCTCAATCTCATCCTGTAGCCATTTGCTTACAAAAGTCATCCGACACGCTTTTCAAACATCCGAGGCGACGCTACGTGGGCCGTCTGTCCACACGGGACAATTTACAACCGCGACATGTGGGCAACTGAAGAATCTTCAACTTGGTCCAAGGTTTTCTCAAGTTATAACTGCGAATTCGTTGAGCCAACCTCAGCGTCATCTGAACTGAGAGATACCGCTGCGCTCGCCACGCGCGGCAATCGATGGCCCCTGTCCACCTGTCCATGCGCGTTGCAGTCGTTCAGAACAAGAAAGCTCGGTCAGCAACGCCACTTGCTTCGACTTGCTCAATCGGCAGTCTTGAGATGACTTGCGCCCATTATGGAGCGTGCAGGGGTGTCGGTCCTCGAAGCCTTCGTGCGGATGGACCACAGGAATTTTATGAGTTGGCGACGAGTGAGGCCCCAAGAATGAAGCACGTGAGCCTTGACACTGCTCGGTTCAGTCTGACTGACTGATCCTTAGGAGAGCCAACCCACGAGTCGTTCGGCGTGGGTGAGATTCTCACCCACGAGCTTCAATTCACGGGCCTTCGAAAGTAATGGATAATTGCGGTTGTCCTGCTGCCAGCAATGCCCGGAATCAACCACGTCATCGAAGTAATTGGGACCACCATGAAAAGCTCCCATCCATTGGCGGGCAACTCGATCAATGCTGAACCGAGCTCCTGCCAACCCTTTTTTCCAACCGGAATGTATTTCTGCGTGTATTCGTAGTTCATCGACGAACCGTACCTCACCACTCCACTGAAGCGTCGTCGACGGTTCCAAGCGGGGTTGATCAGCATTCGAACACGTCGTTGCGGCCCCCAATCCCCTTCTGTCGCCTGCCAATCCGGCTCTTGCCCGGCCCCGGAATCCCCAAATTTCGTGGGCAAAAAAAGTAGTGTCGTGGGATGGGTCGAAACTCGGAGTCAGCGCCACGAGAGACGGCGAAGGATGTTTTAGCCTACTTACGATTCGCCGGTTACGAATTAACAGTTGAACAGTTGGCGCGTCTGCACCGTCAGCGGCTCATAAAACGAAAGTTTCACGACTCCGGGGGGATACGTGACCCCAGAAAGACCTACCCGGCGGGGACCGCCGAACGGATGCTGCGTATTGCCCAACTAGAGGCGAGCTCGAAGAAGCTCGACGAACTGGCCTGGCGCTTGTGGTGGGAAGGATCACGGGTGGAGCCGGACCTCGTACGCGACTATCTGGTGAAGATGTCTAATCGATGGGATGATCGCCTGGGAGAGATTCGAGGGTCCAACTCGTCCTCGACGACCGACGACGAGGTCACGAGTGATCGCGATGTCCTTGATGAGGTTTTCTTTCAACACCTCACGCTCGTCCCCTCCACGGCGGCTGAGCGCCAGCGTCTGGAAAAGGGCTCGAAGGTCTACGTAGAGTTCGCGGCGATCCTGACCGATCTGCTGAGCGGCGACTTCTCGATTTTGGCGCCACCGGAACAGGGCCTTTTCGAGCGCGTTATGAAGTCGCCGTTTGGCGAACAGTTGGAGCTGGGTGACATTCGAGGAACCGAGGGAGGCGCCCTCGAAACGCTGCAGCGCGCGGCGTCACTGCCCTACGCCGAAGTCGTCCAGTCGCTCAATGCTCGTCAGATCGAGCAGGCGCGGCCCGTTGCGTTCCTCCTCTCGCAGATGATTGGAAGCGTCGGCGAGATAATGAACGACCTCTTCGGAGGACCCGGACAAGGCCGCGACTCGGCGGGCAAAAGCCTCGTGGACATGTCGCACAGTCCCGAAGAACAAGTGCTCTCCCTGCTCCTGTCGTCCTCGCTCTTAAAGGACAAGCGAATTCGTAAGAATCTGCCTCATATCGAAGCGACGACAAATCTCACTCCCGCTGTCACATTCGAGGACTACCTGCGGCTCAGGTATCTCGTAAAAGAAGTGCCCGGCATGGACAAACTGGTTACTCCGAGACGGATGCGCAACGCCTTCGAATCGCCTGAAGGAACCGAACGTTGGCGCGTGAGTTTCGAAGAGTTCCTCCTCGCCAATTCGGAGGAGATTGAAGATGCCATCGTCAGTCGGCCCGACCTTTTTGGCGAACCCCCGCCCTACGAAGAGTGTTCGAAGGCCAATTCAGAAACCAAGATAAATAGCAAAAAAAAAAACGTAAAATGACGCGCCCAGCCCATTGAGCTCGGGGAAGTCCACCGTCAAGAAGGCTCCTTCGCGGGTCGTCATCTCCTGACTCGTGCAACGCGCCGTTACGGCGATTCTTCCTTGTGGCAGTCAAAACCCTTCAGGGAGATAGCGTTGTGGCCCCTGCGCCTCGAGACCGCGAACCCCTTCTCGGCTGTCCGGACCGACATCGGAAAACGATAATCAGGTTGCGGCGCCACACGTTACGCATGTGGTGGCTCCATTCTCGAATGGAACTCCGCAGTACCTACAGTAAACAACTGGTCGATCCCTCGGACCACAGTCATGGCCGAGCGCGCGATTGCCAGGTATCGATGCAGCGCACCAGGTGCAGTACACGGTCTTGCGACCTTCTGGGGGGCGCGAGTTGGTGGAGTCCTTCGTCGAAGGCGCGGATGAAGGCCTGGCGCTGGAGGAATGCTGGCCACCCACCGGGCCGGTACTACGAGCGAGTGGCTTCGTGGGCTCGAAGGCGCGGCCCGGCGCCTGCTCCGAGCGGTTGAACTGATTGTTCGATTGCGATACTGGCCACGTTGAGAAGGCGAACACAATGAAAAAGAGCCAGGAAGCGAACACCGAAAGAAGATCGAGGATGAACAGGACTTTGATACTGCTGAAGTTGGGTACCACGACGAATCCGCTATTCAAGAGATCAAGCGTGTCGTGGCCCATCACGTAGATCGAAATGATCCACAGGAAAAGGGGCGTAAGCGGTACCAGTATCCACCAGCGCGAATAGCCCGCCTGAGCGATGATTCTGACCACAGCATAGATATTGAGAATCACGAGGCACAGTGCGATTGCGAGTTCCACAATGCCAAAAAATAGGTTCACTAGTCTCCAATTCCATAGCAACGAAACGTATTAGCGCTGGCGGGCGAAACCTCGAAAAGTGTAGCCCCACTTATCGCGACTGGGTCGATGAAAAGGCGGCGGGCCCTCGCAACTGATCGGCTCGTAGTTCAAGAATGAACGTGAGAAGTGAATGACGTAAACGCTCGCGCCGTGAGAGATCTCAATTGACTACCTGGTGACTCACGAGTGAGACCCTCATCGCGGTGGAGCGTGGCGAAGTGTGGTTGACCGTAGGGTGCGTGTTTCGAGACGTCGGATGTTCACGATGACTGCGAGATACGACGTACTACTGTTCCCTAAATGCAAACGGGTCCCTCAACCAACGAGGCGAAGGGGGCCACGAAGAATCGTTCGATCAAGGCAGGAATGCGGCCACTCGGTAGTTCGCTGCTCCTGGTGCTGTTGGTCGTCGTGGCCTCGTTGCTGATTCGCACCTTCGCATTTCAGACCTTTTACATCCCGTCAAAGTCAATGAAGCCCACTCTTTTTGTCAGTGATCGAATCGTGGTGGACAAAATGAGCGTGGACTTTGGCACGATCAATATCGGTGACGTCATTGTCTTCAAAGCCCCTCAAGATGTCGCCGAGGACTGCGACGACCCCGTCACTGATCTGGTGAAGCGGGTCGTCGGTGTGCCCGGTGACCACGTGACCTCGAAGGGCAACACCATCTACGTCAACGGTGTGCGATTGAGGGAAAACTGGACACATTGGGAGCCTCTCGGCCCCGCAATCGGCAACGTCACCGTTCCAGCGAATCGATACTTCGTGATGGGTGACAACCACAACAACTCCTGTGACAGCCGGACATGGGGCTCTGTGCCGAGGTCCGACATCATCGGGAAAGTATTCCTCAGATTTTGGCCTCTTTCAAGGTTCAGTTGGCTGTAGGAGGACCGTAGCCTTGCCGGGCGGGTTGCCGGGTCCGGCTTGTTGACCAAGGCCGACACTCTGAACTCAAGGCCCATACCTCGGCATGGCTCCGACGCTCGCCATGCCCGATCCCTTCTAGTCGGTACAGATCATTTGTCGGTGACGTCCCACTGGAAGTTTGAGCAGTCCTTCGTGGAAGGTCGTCAGCTCGAGATACTGCGAGCGAGTGCGATGCCAGCGTAGAGAGCGATGCCCGTAGCCATGGCCGACTCATTGAGCATCATTCGATTCGAGTGATTGGGGGCCGCCTCTGCGGGCTCGACACCTTCGGGGCAGGTTCCCAGAAATACCATGGTCCCGGGTACGTTTTCCAAGACGTAACTGAAGTCCTCGGCACCCATGACGGGAGAGGTCATCTCGAGCACCTTAGCGACGCCAAGGAGTCTGGTGGCAACTCCACGCGCCCAGTCCGCCACTGACGGGTCATTCACGGTTACGGGAAAGCCCGAATTGATCCGAAGAGTCGCAGTCACACCGTGGGCTTCACCAATGCCGTGGGCGAGGCGAGCTAATTCGTCGTGGACGAGCTGGCGAGTGCGCGCCGAGACCGCGCGAACCGTGCCGTGAATGCAGGCGCTCTCGGGAATGACGTTGCTCGTCGTCCCCGCGGTGACGTGAGCAATCGTCACGACGGCCGGATCGAAGACATCGATTTTACGAGTAACCATTGACTGAATAGCGAGCACTATCTCGCAGGCAACGGGAATTGGATCGAGTGTCTGAAAGGGCATCGATGCGTGGCCGCCCCGACCCTCTACGTCGATGAAGATCTCGTCAGCCGAGGCCAACAGAGTCCCACCCTTGGTCGCAATGACTCCACAAGGCAAACTCGGGGTCTGGTGAATCGCAAAGGCCACGTCTACGCGGCCAGCGACATCGAGAACTCCCTCATCAATCATGAAGCGTGCGCCATGATCGCCCTCCTCACCCGGCTGAAACATGAAGACAACGCGTCCGTTCAACTCAGCGTCGTGGGCACGCAATAATTTCGCCGCGCCCGCAAGCATTGCCACGTGCGCGTCGTGACCGCACGCGTGCATGACACCCCCTTCCTTGCTCGCGAACTCGAGATCGGTACCTTCGGGCATCGGAAGGGCGTCCATGTCACCGCGGAGCAGGACCGTGGGTCCAGGCCGGCCTGAATCGAGTACTGCGATAACACTGGAAAGTGAGGCTCCCGTCGTAATGTCCAGATGCAGCCCGTCCAGTGCGGCCAGCACCAACTTTTGTGTGCGAGGAAGTTCGAGGCCGAGTTCGGGATGAGCGTGGATCTCTCGGCGGAGATTAACGGCATCGGGCAATAGATCTTCCGCTTCATTGAGCAACGTCGAGAGTGTGTCCATCTGCCCACACTACGCAGACCATCACCAATAGTGACAGTCATCAAAGGCAGTGAATGAGCCACGAATTCGACGCGAGCGTCCGGTGCTCACTCCCACCCGGAACAGTTGGCTCGCCAAAGACGTAGGCAGCCCCGTCGGCCTATCGGGCACCTCAGTCGCCAACGGAGCAACACAATCGCACTATGAACGGAGCGATACATGTCAACTACGGACGTACGCCAACAAGTGCACTAATCAATGGAAAGTTCTTGTCCTTGAGATGCCGGTGGTCTTGGGCGGGGACAAGTCAACATCGCGTTTGTTGAAGAACCGTTGCTTCGCCGGTTCTCTGGCGCGACGTCGGAGAGCCTGACGAACGCCCGCGACGGTCTTGTCGTGGGGCACAAACAGGGCAACCAATTGACTGGGATGAAGAGGTCACCGCCGAGAGCGCACAAGCCCCCTTCACCGTCTTCGAACTCGAGGGTGACGCGCCGATCGACGAGAGACCTGAGTAGTGGCTCGTCGCATATTCGATGGTTACTGAGCCCGGCAACTCGCGTTTATGATGCTCTGTCTTGTTCCGGGAACAACCAATGCGTGGAAAAGCAGCATTTTCATAGTAAAATTATTCGATGGTTTCCCCCGCCGGTGAAGACTCCGAGTCGAAAGGGGGCGTTTCGGACGTCGCCGAGCCGGAGACGACGTCGCAGGTGCAGCCGACGGGCGTGAAGGTCGCCGCCCAGGACCTCGATCGTTTCACCGCGTTGGCTGAGGTTGGTCAGCATTCATCAGACCTCATGATCGTGATCGATCAAGTGGGCGCCATAATGTACGCGAATCCCGTCGCGCTCGAGACATTTGGCATCTCGCTCGAAGAAGGTATCGGCAGCAGTGCCTTCAAGTACCTGCATCCAGATGACCTCGAACGAGTGGTGCATCGCTTCGTCGAACTTCTCCAGATCCCCAACGGATCGATGCGCGACGCGGTGAGAACGATGGACGAGAACGGTGAGATTCGAGAGCTGGAGCTTGTCTCTACCAATTCAATCGACAACCCCGCGGTCGCAGGCATCATTGTAAATGGACGTGACGTCACCGAGCAACGTCGGTACATCAAACAGTTGCAGGCGCACGAGCAGCGATTCCGTCTCGCCTTCGAGGACAACATGGCTCCTATGATCTTCACTGATCTCGAGGACCGAGTCATCGCCGCCAACGACGCCTTCTGCGAAATGCTCGGTTACACCGTCGAAGAGCTGCTCGGAGCTGATTCGACGCCCTTCACCTATCCCGAGGATCTGGGCATCAGCGAAGAGGCGCTCCAACGCATCTCACGCAATGAGGTTGGCCAGTCGCGCTACGTCAAACGATATTTGCGAAAAGACGGTCGAGTGATCGTCGTTGAGGTGTCGAGATCGCCCGCGCGCGATACCAACGGCCAGACGCTCTACTACGTGATCTCGGAACGCGACATCACCGAGGAGCGCACGCTCACCGCCCAACTCTCCCACCAAGCGCTCCACGATTCACTGACGGGACTATCCAACCGTGCACTCTTTGACGACCGACTCGCCCAGGCGCATTCGAGGGTTGCACGAGAAGGCGGACTGTGCGCGGTGCTGCTCTTGGACCTGGACGACTTCAAGGGAGTGAACGACACTCTCGGCCATCTCGCGGGGGATCAGTTGCTCATCGCCATCGCCCGCCGTCTGGAAAAGGTCACCCGCGCCTCGGACACGCTTTGCCGCTTCGGTGGGGACGAGTTTCTCTACTTGGCCGAAAATCTAAGTTCGCCGTCCGACGCCGAACACACGGCCACCAGGCTCCTTGAGGCGTTAGCCGAGCCGTTTTTCATCGCTGGGGTGAGGGTTGAACAGCACTCAAGCATCGGGGTCGTAGTGTCGGACGGCACTCGAGCCAATAACAGCGAATGCGTTCAAGACGCCGACGTGGCTCTGTACGAAGCTAAGCGGGAAGGCAAGGGTCATTTTGTCGTCTTCGAATCCAGCATGCACCAGCAAGCGGCCAGCCGCTTCGCGCTGATCCAAGAGTTACGCCACGCCCTGCAGGGTGGTGAACTTTCGATGCACTACCAGCCCATTGTTGATCTCGTCACGACTGACATCGTCGGTTTTGAGGCATTGATGCGCTGGCGCCACCCGCAACGGGGTTGGGTACCTCCGAGCGTTTTCATCCCGCTGGCTGAGCAAAGTGAACTGATTCTGGAGCTGGGCCATTTCGCGCTACGCGAGGCCATTACCGCCGCCAACTCTTGGCCACGAACCAATGAGCAAACAACGCTCCCCTACGTCACCGTCAACCTCTCGTCGCACCAGTTTCACGACCCCGGCCTCGTCGCGATGGTCGAAGGACTGCTCGGCGATAGTGGTCTCGATCCGGAGCGGCTCGTTATCGAGATAACCGAAAGTGTGACGTTGCTCTACGTCACCGAAACGATGAGTGTCATGGAAAAGCTTCATCGCCTCGGAATCAGTTTCGCCCTCGATGACTTCGGTACCGGATTCTCCTCACTCTCCTACTTGGCGCTCCTGCAACCGAAAATCATCAAAATCGACCAGTCCTTCGTAAGTCCCGCGCTCGAGAGCGTTCGCAACGACGCGCTACTCGAGGCCATCGTTTCGCTGGGCCCCAAGCTGAACATGACAATGCTCGGCGAAGGAATCGAAACGCGTTCGCAACTTGAGCGCCTGCGGCTTCTCGGGTGTGAACTTGGTCAGGGTTTCCTCTTCTCGGCTGCGGTACCGGCTGACGCCGTGATCCCCTTGCTTCAGCGGTCATCAGGCCACTGGGCACTGGGATGATGGCGACGGTCCTGATCCCACCTCGAACGTCCGGTGATGCCAGCGAGGTGGCGCGGAACGACGGATGCCACTCTTTCAACCCTCCGAGGATTCGGAACGCCGATCGAGCCGTTTGAGCGAACTTCGTTCTCGAGGCCGAATCGCACAGGCCATGCTGTTCCCCAAGATCCCCTGGTCGGCGATTACCATCGGCGCACCCGACACGTCAGTCCAGGCGCAGGCTGCTGACAACTTGATGTCCTGTTCGAGCAAAATCGTCGATCACCACTTTTCCCGCTCCGCGACTGTCGTTAGCCTCTGGCAGTCGTGACCCTAGACTTAGTTATCGGGTGACCGTAGTGTTGTAGCAGTGGATAGGTCAACAGAGTGATTGAGACCAGCATGAAGACAGTGAACGACCAACCGTGGCTCATTCAAGGCGGAATGGGAATTGCGGTTTCTGGCTGGCCGCTCGCTCGGGCCGTTGCGAGCGCCGGTCAGCTTGGCGTCGTTTCAGGGACCGCCATCGATGTCGTATTCGTTCGTCGACTACAAGATCACGGTGTGGATGATTCATTGCGAGCCGTTCTGGATCGCTTTCCACTGCCCTCGGTTGTGAATGAGGTCGTTGACAAGTTTGCCACCACGCGGCGAATTGCGACGGAGCCCTATCGCGCCATACAGATGCTGACTCATCGGAACGTACAGCGATCCATTGACCTGCTCGTTCTCGCGGCGTTTGTCGAGGTGGCCTTGGCAAAAGAGGGTCACCAGGGCGTCGTGGGGATCAACCTGCTCACGAAAGTCCAGATACCGACGGTGCCCACGCTCTTTGGCGCCATGCTGGCCGGTGTTGACTACGTGCTTATGGGTGCGGGGGTACCGACCCATATCCCCGGTGTTCTCGAGCAGCTGGCCCGTGGACAACGGGTCGATCTACCGCTCGCCGTCGCCGGAAACGTCGAAGCTCAGAAGATTCCCACACTTCATTTCGACCCGTCACGATACCTGCCGTCGCACAACCTCGAGCGACCAAAATTCCTCGGCATAGTTTCGTCACACGTGCTGGCGACGGCTCTCGCCAAGCGCAGCAATGGTCCGGTCGACGGATTCATTGTCGAGCGTCCCAACGCCGGAGGGCACAACGCTCCCCCACGCGGCAAGTTCGCCGTGGACAGCAATGGGAATCCCGAATACGGCGAACGCGATCGTATCGACTTTGACGTCTTGCGCGGTCTGGAAGTGCCATTCTGGATTGGCGGCGGCATCACGTCTGCCCAGCACGTCCAAGACGCGTTCGACGTCGGGGCCACAGGAGTTCAGGTGGGCACGCTCTTCGCGTACTGTCGAGAGTCGGGCATGAGCCCGGACCTGCGCGAACGCATCCTCGTCGCCGTTCGAGACGAATCAGTGGAGGTCGCCACGTCCATGCGCGCCTCCACCACCGGATATCCGTTCAAGGTCGCGTCAGTTACGGGGACCACTTCGGAAGCAGCGATCCTTGCCGCGCGAGAGCGCAAGTGCGACCTGGGCTACCTGAGAGAGGCCTACTTTAAGTCAGACGGAACCGTCGGCTATCGCTGTCCGGGTGAACCCACTGAGATCTACGTGAAAAAGGGAGGCGATCTTGAGGACACCATCGGACGCACCTGCCTGTGCAATGGCCTGATGTCGACGATAGGCATGGGGCAACTTCGCGCCGGCGGCGTGGAGGAGCCGCCAATCGTCACCAGTGGTGACTGCATCAACGAAATCCGCTCGCTCATGGTTACCGGTACCGACTACAGCGCTCTCGACGTCATTGCTCACCTGCGAGCGGGAACCGTCGAAGACGGTCTCAGTGAAGTCGTCGACGATCTCAATCTTCCGTGACCCGGGCTTCGTGTCTCCGGGCACTTGCGCCCGTGGACGTCATATCCCGAGAGGCGCAGCACGGCGAGATAACCCTCAGGTGTGACGCCGAAGATTCAACTCACCGTCTAGGGAACGCGAATGTCGTGATGCTCGTGGGCCGCGCGAAGCTCCTCATCCGTTAGATCCTCGTCGCGAACGGGCTTCACGAGCGCCCAGTGCCGACCCACGGGACAGTACTGAATTCGCACCCAACCGAGTTTCACGGCCTTGATTGACGCACCGGGAACCCAGATGGTTGTGAACAAGTGACCTTGGCCGCAGCGAACGACGACATCGCCACCGAGCTTGTAGCCGCGTTTTCGAGCGACGACCGTCCAGACAACGAGAGCGGTGACGACTACCAGTAACTTCGAGCGTGATGACCTCATGTTCTTGAGTGTAGGGACTCCGACGAAGGTCCCCGTAGAGGCGAACGACTCTGGCGAGCCGGTCTCTGGGCGGCGGCCACACGAGCTGGGAACAATCGCCCCCAGGACTCGTCTTCCCATCATTGAAGTTGTACGTCATGCATGCCCGCAGAAGCCCGATAGTCCTTCCCGGCTTCGGGGGTCGTCCAGGAGAGCGATCCGCACTACCTGCGAGTTACCCACGTCTCGATCGACCTGCGTCCGACGAGGACCCCCAAGCGCACATTGAGTTCGGTCATGGCGAGACTCGCCGTAGCACAGTGGCCCTTACGTCGCGACGGGCATGCCCGCGGAGCGGTCGAGGTTGTGCCAGGTACGACGCACCCATAGTGGTCGTCGATCCGGGTGGCTCCTATCGAACGCGTCCAGCCACGCCCGCTCAATATCTTCTGCTGTCGCGAAGGCGGCGGCCGACGTGGGCGGCGCCTCGATCCAGGCAGCCTCAGTCCGGTCGCGCAACTGCTGAAAAGGTGCGATGAGCGCGGGGTAATCAATCATCATCGCACGGGCCACGCGCTCGTGTCGCCACCACAGTGTGGCCGGGTCGTACTGGTTGCTCGGAGCCGGTCCCAGATCGACTTGTTCGCTAACGTTCACCGGCTTGAAGATCGACGTGCACGGCGACGCCGTCGCCGTCGCCCAGTGCTGGGGCGCGCCACGAAGATCCGACACGAATGATGCTGTTGTCTGGCTCGACGCCACTAGGCCACCGGCGTGCACGCACGGTGCATGTAACGTACCGTTGATCATCGACCATCGTGGAGCACCATCGTCACCGTGGTCTCGAAGGGCGGCCATCATGGCCGCCGGCCCTTCGGCGCGAGTCGCGGCGGCCTCAGTACGTGCACGACGCACGCCACACGCCGTGACCACCGATCGAAGGCGATTCGAGTACTGATCGGCGAATCCGGAAATCGTCAGTCCGTTCGAGATGCTCCGCACACCCGAGTGGACTTCTTCGCTCGCCCATTTACGACCCGCGGTCTCCAGCACGATCGCGTGGCGAGTGTCGGCGATCAAAAAACTATTGTGGTACGTGAAGCCCCGTCGTTCGTGACTGCAAGGGCCGCCTTGTCCGTGACGCTCGAGCAGATCGACGATCACTCCGGCCGCATTCGCCGCGTCGCCGGCCCTCTCGAGCGCGAGGCGCACGAGGTCCATGCCAAGTAAGGCCGATTCGCCCTTGGGCTCGGTGGTGAAGACAGCCTCGTTACCAATGACGACGCCGTGCTCGTTCGCACCCATTTCGGCCCCCCACATCCACCACGGTCGTGAGAGCAGGACGGCATTCGTCGTCGACACCTGAGGAATCTCTATCCACGTGCATCGCAGTGGGCTGGTGGAGCTGTGGAGCGTGGCGGGGATCCATTCGAGAAACTGGGATTCGTTGGCATCACGGTCGCTATTCTTCGCGAAAAGGACGCCGTCGGAACTGACCTTCACAAGGGTGTCGCACACAAGACGTCACGATAACCCAGTCGGGACACTTCAACCCTAAGGGTGTGCGCCATCAAAGACCTTCAAGACCATCGCAGTCTCCACCGCCTAGGACAATCGGCTTGGTCATCCTCGATGCTGACAATAGGCTGGCTGCGAAGGTCTGATGCGACAAGACTGGTACGTGGCGCTGTCGGCTGCGCCATTGCTCACTTGTCGCAACTGGTTCTCTTTGCGTGAAACGAGCGCCGAAGGGGGCAATCCATTCGACCTCGGTTATTCAGGCGAAGAGCAGACTGCTTCGACGTTATTACCATCGGGATCACGCACGAAGGCACCGAAGTAGTCCTGATGGTATTCGGGCCAGAGCCTCGGTGCATGCAAGACTTCCGCCCCGGCATTCACGGCGGCATCGAAGAATGCCTGGACCATATTCCGACTTGACGCTGCGAAGGCTATGTGCGCTTCGCGAAATCCTTCGCCGCTCGTTTGCGGTCCGATCCAGAACGAGGGGTGAGGCGCAACGCCGAAGCCCACGACCTCGCCGAAGTCCATGACACGTACTGCACCAAGGGGTTCGAGTATCGCGTCGTAGAAGCTAGCGCTGGCGGCGACGTCAGCACATTGGATTGCGACATGATCAAGCATTTCAGCATCATGTCACATGTAGGGATTCCTTGCGGGCACGAACTGGTCGACGCTTCCGCCTTCGCCGTGATCATCGCGCGACGAATGGGATGGCGGGCCTGCACCGCGATACTTCACAGATCTGAACCCTGCTCAGTGAGAGTGCTGACTCGCGACGACGTCAAACCAGGTAACGCTGAGTTCTGGCAGTCCCGCGAGCGCGGGGCCGAGGCGGCTCTCCAGAAATGCCGCCTGCGCATCCTTGGAGTCCCACACCTCCACCACTATCCAGCCTTCTGGCGATGTACCCGCGGTGTGGCTTTGCAAACCGGCTGGATGGTCACCCTCATCGGTTCTCGGGTTCCATCCAATCGTCGCATTCACCGCGTCGTACTCAGCTTCCCCAAGGCCTGATGGGAACGCAAGAATTATTCCGAACGCCATGTATTACCCCCCTTACGTGTGAGAATTTTCATCATAGAAGAATCGTTCCCCGTGTCGAGGGGGTTGGATGTGCAGTGTGCAGTGTGCAGT
>Ga0182014_10005084_pt1 | contig 14751 bp, 8 predicted proteins | sample 612S2DmetaG_FD_120489 | JGI IMG/M metagenome (GOLD analysis project Ga0182014, IMG submission 120489) | Permafrost microbial communities from Stordalen Mire, Sweden - 612S2D metaG | ecosystem: Environmental > Terrestrial > Soil > Wetlands > Permafrost | place: Sweden: Stordalen | collected... | reverse complement strand
GGGCGGTCAGTGTGCCACTAAGAACCCCTTTGCGCTCCGGCTGGAACGAGTTCACCAGCGGCGCGAGCGGGATGGCTTGCGCGCTCAATGACCAGTCGTATTTCCACCCCGGCACGCCCAGGTCCAGATCGAGCGTTGTGTTCACGGGCGCGCCGTTGAGCGCCAGCTTGAATGGATTCAACACCACGTGGCCGCCGTCAATCTTGACCGTCGTCTGCCAATTGGTGATCTCCACTTCGTGCAAATAGAACCGGCCAATGGTCCCGCTCGCCATGAAGTTGCGCAGCGGCAGTTTGATTGCCTCAGGCTCTTTGTTGGCATCGGCGGACGCGGGCGCAGATGCCGGAGCGGACGCGGTCGCCGCCCCTTTCCCGGGAGCTGGCTTCGCTCCCATGAACAAGTCGTAAAAGCTGGTCACATCCAGCGAGTCGGCCACCAGCTTGAGGTTGCCCTGGATCGCATTGGTCTGTGACATATCCACCGCGCCGCTCAACTGCACTTGGTTGGTGGCGCGCGCCGTCGGCGTCAGCGTAATCTGGAACTGCCGCACGTCGGCCACCTGCTTCTTCACTGAAGCATCCACCTGCAGCTTCGCCTCCAGCGGCGTGGCCGGAAACTGGTTCTTCGGGTCCTTCACGACCAGGTTGGTCACCTGCAAGTCCGCCTTCAGCGCGGAAGCCCCTTGCGGGTCGTACTGGGCAGAAGCGTTGGCGTTGATGGCGACCGACACGAGCTGCTTATCCGCCAGCAGCGGCCCCAGGAATGGCCCCAGCCCGTCCTGGTTCAAATCCACCAGTTTGGCGGTCAGCGTAGCGGACTTGCTCGTCAGGTCATACGTCGCGGTGAGGTCAAAGCTGCCGCCCACAATCGCGCCTTGCGTCAGCTTGCCGGCGGCCTTGCGCAATTGGACTTGCTGCGGCGTCATAGCCACCTCGAAGTCCGCCGCCGTGCCGAAACTCCGCACCTCGTTCTTGCCAAAGCGCCCGGTGAAATCCGCCAGCGCCAGATTGCCGCTGACATTCTGCGTCGTCTGTTTCTGCGTGATGTGCGCCTTCAAAGCAACCGTGCCGGAGGTGACGCTCACGTCTGGTTGGGATAGAGCCCGGAACAGCGGCGCCAGCGACGCCTGGATCGCGACCTGCATGTCGGCGGTGTCGCTGGCTTTGTCGTATGTGCCCGATGCGGATATCGACGTCAGCGTCTGATTCCGCCGGGCAAGCTCCAGCTTGCAGGTGGTCAGGTTGAACTGTTTCATCTCCGCCGCGTTGCCGCTCACCAGGAACGTGATGGCCGCGTCGGAGATGTGGTTGGTCCCCGCGTTTGCGGTCAGGCCGCTGATCTTGGAGTCCAAGTCAAACGTCACCTGCTGGCCGCCTTGCTGCGAGAGCACTTTTGCGGTCGCGTTGACAATGCCCGCCGGCGCGGTGTCGCCCACAAAGGGCTTCCAGTCCGCCAGGTTCAGGTTCGAGATGGTGAACGTCAGCGCCGAGTCACCGACCGCATTGCTGACATTGCCCCAGGAGATTTGCATTGGGCTGGTCAGCTCGGCCTTCAATAGCGCGTTGCCGTTTTGGGTGCCCGTCATCGTCAGGCGGCGCAGCGTGGCCATGCTTTGCCCGCGGTCAACCGTGAGGCTGTACTCCTTCCGCAGGTCCAGCCGGGGCGTGGTCTGATTGGTCCGGGTCAACTGGAAGCCGTTCACGTCGAACTGCCCGTCCAGGGTCATTACCGAACCGCCCTTAGTCAACTCGACTACGTTGGTCGAGCTGATGGTGGTGCCGCCGAAGTCCAGACCGTTCTTGGCGCCCGCCAGGTTCAACAGCCGCTTGTCAATGCCGGCGAGTTCAATGCTCAGGCGGCCCTCGGTCTTCTCCATGTCGAACGGCCCGCTCACCCGCAGTTCGCCCAGGCGCGTATCGCCCTTCTGGAAACGCAACGCCACCTCCTTGATGTCCGTGGGCGTGACTTCGACGTCGAGCTCCGAGCCGAACCCCGCCATGTCCGCCAGTGCCCCCTCAGCGTGGGTGACGTCCAGGCGCGTGTTGCCCTTGATCGCGCTGGGCTTCAAGTCCGCCGTCAGGGCAATCGTATAGCTGCCGCCCAGCTTGGCTTGCAACACGCCGTTCGTGTTCTCGATGCGGATGTCGGCGCTCAGCGCCAACTTGCCGGTCTGCCCGTTCTTCAAATCATCCAGGGTGACGTTCACATGCGACAGCTCCGCGACATCGCGCGCGCCATTCGCGTAATTCTTCACCCGGCGGAGGGTGGCGTCCGTCAGCGCGAACTTCTTCAGGTCGAGTTGCAGCGGCTTGGCGCCGGTCGGCTTGGCCGGCTGCTCGGGCTGCTTCTCCGCTGCCTTCCCCTGTTGTGACCTCAGGATCGGGTCCAGGTTGCTGCTGCCATCCGCATTCTCCACCAGCGTGACGGTCGGGGAGGAAAGGCCGACCTCATCCACGTGGATGTTGCCGCCGATGATATCCATCAGGCTGTAGCGCAGGCGCACCTCGGCGGCGGTGACCAGCGGTTCCGTGCCGGTGGTTTGCACCTTCAGATTGTGCAGGACCACCTGGCTGAACGGGCTGATTGAGGCGTCGCTTACGGTCACCTCCGCGTTCATCGCCTTGCCGACGCGCGGCAGGATCACACCTTTGAAGAAGGCCCCGCTGGTCGCCACGAAATACACGACGACGAGCAGCACAATGAGAAGCCCGAAAATCCAGGCAATCGCCCGGAGCCAGCCGTGCCGCCTCTTGGGCGCCGGTGTACCAACAGTTGTATCAGTCATAAGAGTCCTCTGCGGAATTGGTTGAGCAGTTTGCGAGGAAAGCTGGCCCTCCGCCAGCCTCACCGACTCGCCACTGGGCGGCAATATAGACCCGATCTGAACTTTGTCACGGAGCATCCGCTCGACCCTGGCAGCCTGTTGAAATACCCGCCCGGTGAGGGCACCGGGCCTACAAGCCCCTCTAACTCCGGAGCAATCCCTGTAGGCCGTCGTGCCCTCACGCGGCGCTCTGGGGGTTCTTCAACAGGCTGCTGGCAGCCAGTGCAGAGATTGCGGCCCATCGCTGAAGTGCACTTGAATATCCTGATGAATCCGCAGTCTCACTCTACATGAGTTTTCGCACAGTCCTTCGTTTGATGGTTGTCTGCCTTGCGGCGGGAACGCTGCTGGCCGCGCCCCAGCCGCCGCCCACGCCCACGAACAACGCCCGCTTCTATCCGCTGTGGCAAAATGCCCCGCCGAACACCACCGACATGGTGTTGATCTATCAAGGCGGCACGCAGCGCTCAGCTTGGGCGCCCGGGGAATTTGCGCCCTACGTCAGCGCCGTTGACCCGCGCGACCACAAGGAGAAATGGCTCTTCGACGGCTTCCTGTTCATTGAATACGTGAACGGCAAGAAGCACGCCTTCGAGGAGGGCATTAATCTCCCGTCCGCCGACCAGCAGGATTGGCAGGATTTGCTGGCCAGGAACTTTGAGCCGGGCCGCGGCTTGGCTGCTTTGGAGCATACCTGTGCTGAGATGGAGAAGCGAATTGGCCCCCCGATCCGTCCGCGGCAAGTGGTGCTCACTCTTCCCGAGCCGATTGAAGGGGCGACCAATTGGGGCGTGCTCGACGGACGCCAATTGAACTTCTCGGTGCTCGCCGACCGTGTGGCCGCTTGCGAGTGGCACATTGACCACGCGCTCAAGCAATGGCAGGCGCTGGCGCCCAGGCACCTCACGCTGGCGGGCTTCTACTTCGTGCCGGAGAGGACCTTGGGTTCGACGCCCCGCTTCCTGCCGCTGATCGCGCAGAAGATCCATGCTCGCGGCAAGCAGTTCTTCTGGATCCCCTACTGGTGGGCGCGCGGCGCCGCGGAGTGGAAGCAGCACGGCTTCGACGTCGCCTGGCAGCAGCCGAATCATTTCTTCCATCCCGAACTGCCGGACTCGCGGTTGCAGGAGGCCTGTGACTTTGCGCGGCAACACGGCATGGGTATGGAGATGGAACTGGACGAGCGCCTGATCAGCAAACCCGCAACCTTCGCCCCGCGCTTTGATGCCTACCTCAAAGCCTTCGAGGCCAACGGCGTCAAATCCTCAAGCTCGATTGCCTACTACGAAGGCGGCGGCACGCTGCTGCACGTATCCAAATCAGACAAGCCGGAAGTGCGCCATTACTACGACCGCCTGGCCGAATGGGTCTTGGACCGGCAGCGCCTGGCCGATGCAGAGGCCGCCGCTGGGCCTGCGCGCTAACCGCTCAGGGCCAGAGAGTGACTAGCAGGTTGGTCATTCCGGCTGCTCGCTTGGGAGACCCAGCGCCTGGCGGACGAGGGTGCGTTCCTCCTTGGGGAGTTGGAGTAGCACAGTCTCGTCGCGAGGCTGGGTTTTGAGGTAAGCGATGCCGGCGCCAAGCAGGCGGAGGGGGAGTCGCATTGCCGCATGTTGCGAGGTGGCCTGTTCCCAACTGGCGAGCCATTGGTCGAGACCGGCGCTGTTGAGGGGGCTCTTGGCTAATTGGGCCAGGTGACGGACGAGGGCGTCGCCAAGGTGAGGCAGGGAATCGTGTTCCGTGTAGATTGTGGCTGCTTCCGCCAACCGTGCCTGCCAGGTCTCTGGTGAACCGATTTGGCGGAAGATCGCCTCTATAGCGGCATCGGTGACGACCGGAATTGGACTCGAAACAGCATTACGTTCGCCACGGATGCTGCGAAGTTGTTCGACTCCATCGCTCCATTGATCCGTATTGAATGAGGCTGTGGCAAGACATCCTTTGGCCAAGGCGGCAAGATCGGCTGGAGCGCCAGGTAGTTCCGCGGCTCTCGTCCAGTCGGCAATCGCCTCCTCGGCCCGGTCAGTTTGATCCAAAGCGAGGCCCCGTCTGACAAGCGCCTGGGCCACTAGTCCAGCGGGAGCGCCGGGCAGTTCGATAGCTCGCGTTAGGTCGGCAATCGACTCGTCCCTGCGGCCAACTTGCCCAAAAATGCCGCCCCGATTGACGAGCGCCTGGGCGACGTGTCTACTTGGAGCTCCGGGTAGCTCGATGATTCGAGTGAAGTCGCCAATCGCCCCCTCGATCCGACCGGTTTCGCCGAGGGCGACGCCCCGAATGGCGAGCGCCCGGGCGACATTCTCGGCCCGAGCGCCGGGCAATTCGATGGCTCGCGTGAAGTCGGCAATCGCAGCCTCGATCCGACCAGCTTGGCCAAGGGCGATGCCCCGACTAACGAGCGCTTGGGCAATCTGTTCAGCCGCAGCACCGGGCAATTCGATGGCTCGTGTGTAATTGACGATCCCGTCCTCGGCCCGGCCAGCTTGACGATAGGCGAAGCCCCGATTAACGAGCGCCCAGGCGACATGCTCGGCCTCGGCGCCGGGCAGTTCGATAGCTCGCGTGAAGTCGGCAATCGCCTCCTCGGCTCGGCCAGCTTCACCAAGGGCGACGCCCCGATTGACGAGCGCCCGGCTGGTCTGCTCGGCCGGAGCGCCGGGCAGTTCAATGGCTCGCGTGTAGTTGGCAACCGCCTCCTCGGTCCGACCAGCTTTACCGAGAGCGATGCCCCGACTGACGAGCGCTTGGGCGATCTCTTCAACTGCAGCGCCGGGCAGTTCGATAGCTCGCGTGAAGTCGGCAATCGCCTCCTCGGCTCGGCCAGCTTCACTAAGGGCGACGCCCCGATTGACGAGCGCCCGGCCGGTCTGCTCGGCCGGAGCGCCGGGCAGTTCAATGGCTCGCGTGTAGTTGGCAACCGCCTCCTCGGTGCGGCCAGCCCCACTGAGTGCGAGGCCGCGAGCGACTAGAGCGGCGGCAACCCATGCAGCCGAAGCGCCTGGAAGCCGAGCAGCTTTGTCGAACGCCTCAATAGCTTCCAGCCAGCCCTCGCGGTTACAGCAAGCTGCTGCATACTTCAGCCAGTCGCCGGGCTCGCCGGTCTCTTCCGCCAGGGCTCTCAGATCCGCGATTTGGGCGGGGTCGCAATGCCGGAGGTCCAAATTCTCCACTCCTTGGCGCAAGAGTTGGCGGCGGAGGTCTGGCTCGCCTGATTGGAGTTTAGCGAGAGCGGCGGTGGGGTACTCCCGGTCTGGGGCGGCAGGAGCTATGCGGGCCAGGCGTTGTTCGAGGTCTTCGCGGTCATACCAGACGCGGAGGAAATCCACGATGAGTTCGAGGGGTTGGTGGTCGCGGGTGTCTTTTACCTGCATGCTCAGGCGCATGAGAGGCTCGGCGAGTTCGTAGCGGGATTCACGGCCACTGGGATTGCTGGTAACATAGCCCATTTCGCGCAGCTTCTTCAATTGGCTGGTGATGGAGCCGTGATCGGCAAATAGACGATCCGCGATCACTTTGACCGCGGCAGGATTGGGCCGGAAGCAGAGAAACTCGACGATCTTACGCTGAAGGGGCGAGAGCCAGCGGAGGCGTTCCTGGTAGTAGGGGGTGAGCCGCTCATCCACCATTTCTTCGAGCGGGCGGACCAGTGCATCGAGGGTTTCTTGAGTAAGGAAGTCCGAGAGGACAATGTAGAGCCGGTGGTTGCCACCCGAGAGGTGGTGGATGGCATGGACGCGGGCGCGTCCACGAGGGCTGGAGAGGAATTCGGTCAGGCTGGAGTCACTGTGCAGCCGGGCGATGCGTTGAAGCAGTTCGGTGGCTTCCTCGACCGTAAGCGGCCGCAGGTGGCGGGTGTCGAAGAAGCCGAAGAACGGCTGCTCACGGTCGGAGACGCCGGCAAAGAGGCTCTGGGCGGTGGCCGCAGTGGCGAAGACGGGGTAATTCTGGACAAATGCCCGCCACGTGCGCTGATCGGACACATCCAGTTGGTTGAATAACGCATCGAGGTTCTCGACCAGGACCAGCACCGTGCGGTTTCCGATGCGGCTAATCAGGTTCTGACTGAGCGAATCTTGCGCTTGCTGCCGGTCGTGGCCGTAGAGCTTCTGGAGGTCTTCGCGAGGGAACTCCTGAGGATAGCGGTCGGACAGAGCACGGTAGATGCGGAGGAGCAGGTCAAGGAAAGAGATGCTGGTCTCATCTTCGTTGAGCCAGGCGATGCGGAGCCGGTCAGCGAGATCGGTCTGTTGCTGCAGCCGGTGGACAATCAGGGCCAGCAGGTGAGTCTTGCCGCAGCCCCTGGGCCCGACAAAGAGCAGGTGGTATTTATTGTCGGTGAGAGCGCTCTCGCGCATCACCGAGACGGATTGGTCGAGCAGGTCCCGGCGCTGAACAAATATCTGCTCCAGAACCGCCGGGTCGGTGCGGTTCGGGGAGAAACGGGAAATGAATTCGTGCTGGGCCATAGGATGTTGGTTTAAAGGCTGCGGTCGAAGCGCCACCAGCGGCGGATGAGGGGGAAACGGAAGGCGTAATGGCCCTTGTCGTTGCGCTCCAGATAATGGTCCTGTTGCAGGAGTTTCAAGAGCTGACGCAATTGTTCCGTGTCATCAAACGGAGTTTGGGCGCTCAATGCCTTTCGGATGGTGTTGAGCGCAAGCGGCTCGCTGGCAGCGGCGACGGCATCCAGGATGTGCAGCACCACGGTTTCATTTTTCCCATAGTAGAGCGGCAGGCGAGTGCGGTAGTGGAGCAAGTCCCAGTCGTTGTCAGGGTGAGCGATTTCCTTTTGAAGGATCGTGTCGATAAGGGCGGGATCAATTTCGCTCTTTCTCGGCAGGCGGGAAACAAGCTTGTGGATGTAGAAAGCAACGTTGCCGACCGCCTCCGCGAGCGCCCGGGCGCACGCCTCGGGTTCAGTGCACTCCAGCTTCGAACCACGGAGAAGGCTAAGTGCAAGTTCGGTTGCATCCTCCGGCGCGAGCGGCCCCGGCGCGATGCGCTGCATGTGGTTGAGTGGAGAGTTCAGATATCCCTTGGCGCGGAGCGACGTCAGGACATGATGCAGCCCCACGGAGCCAGTGAGGACCAAACGCACCCGTGAATAATCCTGGCTCAGTGACCGGAGTGTATCGAGGATTTCCATGGCCACTGGCGGGCCTTCCCGCTTGGAGACGTTGTCGAGCAGGAAGGGCACTTCGTCCCACAGGAAAACGAAGTGCTGGTCGGTCTCTGCCATCTGTTCATCGAGATCCGAAAAGGTCCGGGTGAGCACTTCCTTCCAAGGCGCCGGGGTGCCGCTCGGGAGCTTGATGACGCCGGCGATCTCGGTGCCTTTCAACGCACCGAGCAAGTCGTTCATCTGGCGCAGCGCACGTTTCTTGCGGCCCAGGACATCCTTGGAATCCCGATAGGCTTGGGTGGCGAATTCGGCGGCGGTATGGCAACCTCCAAGATCGCGTTTGACAGCCAACCAGGCTTGTGGCGGTTCAGCCACCATTTTGTTGAGAATCATCGTCTTGCCAACGCGCCTCAGGTCATTCATGTAAATGCTCCGGCCTTGGAGGATACCCCACATGTCCGCGATGAGGTAGTCCCGCCCTACGATGTTCTCGGCAGCGAGTTGGCCGCCCGGGTTCGGTTTCATGTCATTTGATCGTTTCATCGCGTATAACATACGTCATTATTGATGCGCGTCAATAGTGAAGTGTAATTTGGTGAATCTCTGTATCTACCCCGAATGGGAAAGCCACCCCGGGGCGAAGGCAGAATGCAGAAAGCAGAATGCAGAAGGGCGGGACAAGGCCACCCAAAGCCATATACTAGGCATATACTCGGCATAGACTCCGGAGTCCAGAGCCGCCCTAAAGCCCAAGGCTCCACCAAAGCCCTCATGCGACCCTCAAGCCATCCCGGTCCGGTTCAATTCCGAAATCCGAAGGCCGAAACCCGAAGGAAATCCGAAACCCGAAGCCCGAAAGAATGGGCTTGCTGCCTTCTGGAGTGGCTTTTGGATCGGATTTCGGATTTCGGGCTTCCTTCGTTTACCCGGCCTGGCTTTGCTTTGGCAGGGTGATGGTGAATTCGGCGCCCTGGTCTGCCTGGCTGGCGACGGTGGCTTTGCCGCCGTGGGCTTCGACGACGGCTTTGACCAGGCTCAGACCCAGACCGAGGCCGCGCTGGGAACGGCTCTTGTCCCCCCGGTAGAGGCGTGCCCAGATCTTGTCCTGCTCCTCGGTGGGGATGCCGATGCCCGTGTCGCGGAACCGCGCTACTGCCAGGCCGGATTCATCGCGCACGGAGATCGTGACGCTGCCGCCGGCGGGGGTGTATTTGATGGCGTTGTCCAGGAGGTTGGCAAACACCTGCCTCATGCGGGTACGGTCCACGGGGGCTTCGCAGGGTGCGGGCAGTTCGGTGCGAACGGCCACCTGCTTTTCCTCGGCGACGTATTCATAGAGCTCCACTACCTCGCGGGCGAGCTGGCAAAGGTCCGCCGGCTCGCGCTGGAGCTTCATCATCCCGGCCTCAGCTTCCGTGATGTCCATCAGGGTGTTTAGCATGTTGAGAACGCGCTCGGATTCTTCAAGGCAATCGGCGAGGGCCTCGCGGGTGGCGGCGGGTCCGGCGTCGGGCTGCAAGGCGGCCTCGGCCATGCCGCGCAGGCGGGCCAGGGGGGTGCGCAGATCGTGGGCGACGTTGTCGAGCGACTCGCGCATCGCGCGGATGAGGGCCTGGTTCTTATCGAGCAGGGTGTTGAACAGGCGCACCAGTTCGTCGAACTCGTCGTTCGACTGGCGGACGGGCACGCGGGCGTCGAGTTGGCCGGTGCGGATGATCGAGCGGGCGGTGGCGACGATCTGGCGAACGGGCTGCATGGCGCGGTGAGCGAAGAAGGCGCCGGCCAGGAACCCGAGGACGACGGTCAAGCTGCCAATGAGGAGGAAGCTGCGGCGGATGGGGTTCAAGATGGCCGCGCGGCTGTTGGTGGTCTGGCCGATCTGCAATACCCAGCGCCCCGGCAACTCGACGCGGCCTAAGGTATAGTCGCGTTCCGCGTTCTGGGGGATGCGGATGTACCGCGTCTGCAGGAAGCCCTCGAAGCCGGGCACATCCTTGAGCGCGACCCAGTCCTCCGGCGCGCTGATGACCACATCGGCGTTGTTCAGGGGGTTGACGAGGTGGACGAATATCGTGTTCTGCACCGGGAGCGGCAGACTGTGCACCCAACTGCGCAACCCGATGACCCCACTCGCCTGATAGACGACCGCCGCCTCCTTGAGGCGGGCCTCGAGCACTTCCCGGTCTTTGCTGCCGATGGCAGCGGCAAGCAGGTAGTAGGCGAGTGCCAGCAGCGCAACGCTGCTCACAGTGAAGATGAGCGCGTACAACAGGCTGAGCCGGAGCCCGATGTTCCGGCGCAAGGGATCAAGCAGGCCGGAGAACATAGCCAACGCCCCGGATGGTGTGCAGCATCGCCCGATCCTTATCCACCTTGCTGCGCAGGCGGTGGATCAGGACGTCCACCACATTGGTCTGCGGATCGAAGCTGTAGTCGAAGATGTGTTCCAGGATCATAGTCTTGGTGACCGTGCGATTGGCGCTGCGCATGAGGTATTCGAGCAAGGCGAACTCGCGGGGCTGCAGTTCGATCTTCTCGTTCCCCCGCTGCACGTCGCGCGTGAGCAAGTCCAGGGTCAGGTCGCCCACGACGAGGCGGGTGGGTTCGGTGGCCTGGGTCGCGCGGCGAATGAGGGCCTGGATGCGGGCCAGCAGCTCGGAGAAAGCGAACGGCTTGGTCAGGTAGTCGTCGCCCCCGGCCTGGAGACCTTTGACGCGGTCGTCCACGGAGGCCTTGGCGCTGAGGATCAGGACCGGGGTGCGGATGCCTTTGGCCCGGAGTTGCCCTATGAGGCTTAAGCCATCCAGTTTGGGCATCATGACGTCCACCACGGCGGCGTCGTAGGAGATGGTTCGGGCGGCGATCAGCCCGCTCTCGCCGTCAGCCGAATGGTCCACCGCGTAGCCGCTTTGCTTCAGGCCGTTGACGACAAAGGAGGCAATCTTCTTGTCGTCTTCCACTACCAGGATGCGCATGGGTTCACCTCCCGGTTAAGCGGTGACAATTCCGAACAACCACAGATGGACACAGATTAACACAGATAAGAGGTGCCGCAGCCGCATGGTAGGGCGCGTCACTCCGTGCGCGCCGCCCACTACACGACCGCCACTCAATGCCAGTTGCCTTTGGGCGTACACGGCGCGCACGGAGTGACGCGCCCTACCACCGGCATATCTGTGTTCATCTGTGTCCATCTGTGGTTTGCCTCAGAATAGTTGCCGCTACAGCCCCTTCCTCAGGACCGTGTCCTGCTGCGCCCACTCCGGATTGGGGTTGGGATAGTCCAGATTGTAGTTCAGGCCCCGGCTTTCCGGACGCCGCAGGGCGCTGGCGACGATCACCTCCGCCACGGTCGCGATGTTGCGCAGCTCCAGCAAATCGCTGGTCACAAGGAAGTCCCAGTAATATTCCTGAATCTCCGCTTGCAGGTTGGCGATGCGCTTCTGCGCCCGCTGGAGGCGCTTGTTGGTGCGGACAATGCCGACGTAGTCCCACATGACGCGGCGGATCTCGTCCCAGTTGTGCGACACGACCACCATTTCATCCGCGTTGCTCGCATTGCCGGCGTGCCAGGGAGGGATCTTGACCGCGGCAGGCTTGGGTTTGTTCGCCATGACTCGCTGGGCGGCGCGGTGGGCGCACACGAGCGCTTCGAGCAGGGAATTGCTCGCCAGGCGATTGGCGCCGTGCAGCCCGGTGCAGGCCACCTCGCCGACCGCATAGAGGCCGCCAATGTCGGTCTCGCCATCAACGTTCGTCAGCACGCCGCCGCATTGGTAATGGGCGGCGGGCACCACCGGGATCGGCTCCTTGGTGATGTCAATGCCATAGCCGAGGCAGGTCTGGTAGATGTTTGGGAAGCGATCAATGATGAACCGGGCCGGCTTGTGGGTGATGTCGAGCAGGACATTATCGGCCCCGCTCTTCTTCATCTCGCTGTCAATGGCGCGGGCGACGATGTCGCGCGGCGCCAGCGACTTGAGCGGGTGGACCTTCTCCATGAACTCGACGCCCTCGATGCTCTTGAGCACGCCGCCCTCCCCGCGCACCGCCTCGCTGATCAGGAAGGACTTGGCCTTGGGGTGATAAAGGCAGGTGGGATGGAACTGCACGAACTCCATGTTGGCCACGGAGGCGCCCGCACGCCAGGCCATGGCCACCCCGTCGCCGGTCGCAATGTCGGGATTGGTGGTGTAGAGATAGACTTTCCCGCAGCCGCCGGTGGCCAGCAGTGTGACCGGGGCGGCGAAGGTTTCCACCAGCCCAGCCTGTTTGTCGAGGACATAGACCCCGAGGCATTGGTTGTCGCCGGCGGCGCCGAGCTTCTGGCTGGTGATCAGATTGATTGCCAAATGGTTCTCGAAGACCGCGATGTTGGGTTGCTCGGCGACCGCCGCCAGCAAGGCGCGCTCGATCTCGCGGCCGGTGATGTCCTTGGCGTGGAGGATGCGGCGCTTGGAATGGCCTCCCTCCCGGCCAAGATCCAGCTCCCGCGCGCCATGCGAAAGGGGAATCTCGCGTTCGGTAAAGTGCATGCCCAGCTCGATGAGCTCCGCAATGCGCGCTGGGCCATCCTCTACGATCGTGCGCACCGCCGCTTCCTTGCACAAGCCGGCACCGGCCTGGAGGGTGTCGCGCACGTGCAGCTCGAAGGAATCCTCCTTGCTCGTGACGGAGGCGATGCCGCCCTGGGCATAGTTGGTATTCGACTCGGCGCGGTCCTTCTTCGTGATGATCGCAACGCGCCCATGTGGCGCGACTTTCAATGCGAACGAAAGCCCCGCAAGGCCGCTGCCCAGGATAAGGAAGTCAAACTGTTTCATAGGCGTGCGTTGTCAATCAACCGTGTCTTGCCAATATACACCGCCAGCGCCATGTGCGTGCCGCGCGTCACGTTCGGCGCCGCGACCAGGGTGTCGGTGTCGAAGAACTCCACATAGTCCAGCCGGGCGGCCGGCGCGCGCTCGATAAACCGCTTTAGCTCCGCCTTGAGGCGCGCCGCCGGAACGGGCCGGGATGCTTGCCGCGCTTCGGCCTGGGCCTTATCCAGGGAGCGCCGCAGCACCAGCGCCTGGGCACGCAGTTCCCCGGCCAGATACTTATTGCGGGAACTTAGGGCTAAACCGTCCGCCTCGCGCTGGATCGGCGCCACGACGATCTTCAAGGGGAAGTTCAGGTCGCGCACCATGCGTTTGACGATGGCAGCCTGCTGAAAATCCTTGGCGCCGAAGACCGCCAGTTCCGGCTGCACGATGTTGAACAGCTTGGCGACTACCGTGGTGACGCCACGGAAATGGGTCGGCCGCGACTTGCCTTCCATGCCGCGCGAGAGTCCCTCCTCGGCTACGAACGTGCTGAAGCCGCTCGCGCCGCCACGCGGATACATCTGCTCATCGTCCGGAGCGAAGATTACGTCCACGCTCGCCTGCCGGCACAGCCGGGCGTCGCGCGCCATATCCCGCGGGTAGCGCGAGAGATCCTCTTGCGGGCCAAACTGAGTGGGGTTGACGTAAATGCTGACGACCACCTGGCCGCGCGGCCCAACCAGCCGCCGTGCCCGGTGAACGAGACTCAAATGGCCGGCGTGCAAATACCCCATCGTCGGCACAAAGCCGACGCGCACCCCTGCCCGCTGCCAGCTTCGCCCGAGACGTTGCATGGCTGCCACCGACCTTACGATTCGCATCCCCCCAAACTGGCGCAGCCCTGCGGAACTATCAATCCTATAACGTCAAGGCATCACATCTGCGCACGGCTGGTTGATGGGCACTTCCACCGGGCGATCCGTCGGCTGCACCAGGCCCTGGGCGACGAGGTAGGCCTCGACTTCCGAACCGCTAACGTCCGCCAGCATGTGGCCGTTGACCTCCACGCACGGGCTGAGCGGTTGGCCGCTCTTCTGGGTCATTTCCTGACGCTGGGCTGGGTCGTTAATGATGTCGCGGTCTTCGAACGGCAAATCGTACTTGTTCAGGACGGCGCGCACGCCCTGGCTCCAGCCGCAAGCCGGTTTCAGATAGGCAATCACTTTCGGTGTATTCATAATTCAGAACTGCTACTATACTGCCATACCTGCGCCGAAGATCAAGTTTGACTTTAGACTTTAGACTTTGGACTTTGGACTTCCCGATGGCGCTAACCTGGACATTTCACGATTCGACGGAAGTGCCAACAGTGCGCCGCGTGAGGGCACGCGGCCTACAAGCGCGCTTTGCTGCTGTAGGCCGCGTGCCCTCACGCGGCGTTCGAGGGTGTGAAAAATCCGCGCTAAAGGTGCTAGTCATTCCCGACAAGTTCAAAGGCACCCTTACCGCCGCCGCCGCCGCGGAGGCTATCGCGCGCGGCTGGCGCAAAGCGCGGCCGGAGGACTCGCTGGACCTGCTGCCCATGAGCGACGGCGGCGATGGCTTTGGCGAAGTCACCAGCGAGTTGCTCAAGGCCAGGCTCCAACACGTCAAGACCGTTGATGCGGCCCATCGCCCTTGCGTGGCGAGGTGGTGGTGGGAGCCGCGCACGCGGACTGCCATCATCGAGTCCGCTGCCGTGATCGGGCTGGCGATGCTGCCGCCGCAGCGGTTCCACCCCTTCCAACTTGACACGCTGGGCCTTGGAGCGGTGGTGCGGGCGGCGGCGAAGAGGGGAGCCAGGCGCTGCCTCATGGGCATCGGCGGCAGCGCCACGAACGACGGGGGCTTCGGACTGGCGCGAGCCTTGGGCTGGGAGTTTCTTAACCACCAAGGCGAGTTGATTGAGCGGTGGACGGGCCTGGACCAACTGGAGCGGATTGACGCCCCACAGCGTCGTC
>Ga0182014_10005081_pt1 | contig 14760 bp, 15 predicted proteins | sample 612S2DmetaG_FD_120489 | JGI IMG/M metagenome (GOLD analysis project Ga0182014, IMG submission 120489) | Permafrost microbial communities from Stordalen Mire, Sweden - 612S2D metaG | ecosystem: Environmental > Terrestrial > Soil > Wetlands > Permafrost | place: Sweden: Stordalen | collected... | reverse complement strand
TCGGCGGTGGTGTGCATCCAGAATTTTTGGCGCTGGCGGCTGGCGAAAGATGCGGAGCCGCTGCAGTTCGACCGCTTCTGGCGGCAGCTCTTTCGCTTTCTCAGCGAGGCAGGCCGGCAGGACGTGTCGATCCACCTGGCCGACCAGGAACTGCACCCACAAATGGACGTGCAGGTGGTTCTCGAAAAGCAGCCCAATCCGAAGAATATCATCGACCCGAGCCGCAAGTTCTTTGCGCGGGTCGAGGACGGCCAGAAGAAGCTCCTGCACGAGGAAACCGTCGAGCTGGAAGCCGGGCGTCCGGTGGACTTCCGGTTCCACGCGGACAAGGCCGACATCTATACGGTCACTGTCTCCGACGCGATGAAGGTGCCGATTGCGACGCGGCCGATTGAGATTCGGGACGTCAACGTGGAGTTCCAGGACACGGCCCGCAATATGGAAACCCTGCAGCAGTGGGCCTCGATCAGCGATGGGCTGGCGGTGAAGGTTGAAGACTGCCGCAATGCGGCCGATCTGGTGGCGCAGATCAAGGCCAAGATCGAACAGGTTCGCCACGGCAAGCCCATGCGCCAGCCCGTCGGCGTGAATGGCTGGCTGCTAACACTGGTGGTGGGCTGTCTGGGCGGCGAGTGGCTGCTGCGAAAGCGATGGGGGTTGGCTTAACAGAATGAGTCCTATGAACCCTATACGTCCCATACTTCTATTCGTTCTGGTGCAAGCGGCAGCCGCGCTCACCGCCGCTGCCCAGACCACGGACGACAAGCAAGCCACCTTCTTCATGGGCCGCGTGCGCTACAGCGCGAACGACGGCAACGATTGCAGCGGCGTGGGGCAGGAGCTGATGCAGTTGGTCTCGCGCGCCTCCACCATCAAGATCCAGGAGGAGCGCAAAGTCCGGCTGACAGACCCGGAACTGTTTGAGACGCCCTTCCTTTTCATGAACGGGCATAACGACTTTGTGCTCACCGAGCCGGAGCTGGCGAATCTGCGGAAGTATTTAGCGCACGGCGGTTTCTTCTTCTCCTCGGGTTGCTGCACCAGCCCGGGCTTTCCCAAGGCCTGGCGACGGGAGTTCAGCCGCATATTTCCCACCGAGAAAGTGAAGCCGATTCCTTACGACCACCTGATCTACCGCTCGTTTTACAAGATCGACCGCATCCGCTGCCTCCACGAACCGCGCGACATCCAGCTCGAAGGCTTGTTCTACGAGGGCAACCTGGTGGCGGTGATGTGCGAAGACGGCCTCTGTTGCGCGTTCAGCGCCAACAACACGTGCAACAGCGGCAAGGGCGTGAGTCCGGAGGACGGCCAGAAACTCACGCTCAATATCGCCGTTTATGCGCTGACCCATTGATGCGCTTATGGGCAAGAGGATTGTGCTGATCACGGGGGTGACCCGCGGTTTGGGCCGCGCCTTGGTGAATAAATTTAGCCTGCAGGGGCATACCGTCCTCGGCTGTGGCCGGTCACAGAAGCGGATCGAGCAGCTTGGCCGCGAGGCCGGCCCACCACATGAGTTCTCGGTGGTGGACGTCGCTTCGGATGAGCAGGTGAAAGCGTGGGCCGCCCGGCTGCTCGACGCACACGGGCCGCCCGATCTGGTGCTCAACAATGCTGGCATCATCAACCGGAACGCTCCCCTCTGGGAAGTGCCTGCGCCGGAGTTCTCCGCAGTGATAGATGTGAACATAAAGGGCATCGCCAATGTCATCCGCCACTTTGTGCCGGAGATGATCAAGCGCAAGCGTGGCGTCATCGTGAATTTCAGCTCCGGCTGGGGGCGGTCCACCGATGCGGAGGTTGCGCCATACTGCGCGAGCAAGTGGGCGATTGAGGGGCTAACGCAGGCGTTCGCGCAGGAGTTGCCATCCGGCCTGGCGGTCGTGGCGCTGAATCCGGGCATCATCAACACGGACATGCTGCGGAGCTGCTTCGGCGGTTCCGCCTCCGGCTATCTCTCTCCGGAGGAATGGGCCAAGACCGCCGTCCCCTTCCTCCTCAAGCTGGGGCCGGGGGACAACGGCAAGCGATTGACGGTGCCAAACGCGTGAAGCCCATTGACCTGCTTGCGGGCAGCCGTTAGCCTCTCTGCATGGCGAATGCGAAGAAGAAGAAGCCTCGGCGCAAGGCATTGATGCTTGGCGTCGGCCTCGATTCCGATGGCCACAAGCGGCTGACCACCGGCCCCAACTTCATCCTCGCCGGTGGCACGCAGGAAACCCACGAGGTCATGACGGAGAAGGCCATCAAGATTAACGAGAAGCTCGCCGCCAAAGGCAAGCAGCTCGAAGACGTAAGCCACGAGGAGTTCGACGAGATCGCGCACTCCGTCGGCTTGCATCGCCAGGATCCCAAGTAGCTGTTTTTGAACCATGCACGCTGAGTACAGCCCTTACCTGTTCATCTCTGTCCTGCTGGTCGCTGCCGTTGTCTTTGCTCTGACACCGCTAGGGCTGGCGTGGTTGTGGGCCAAGAAGTTCTCGCCGCGAAAGCCCGGCCCGGGCAAGAACGCGATCTACGAGTGCGGGCTGGAGTCGAAGGGCGACGCGTGGATGCAGTTCAAGGCGGAGTATTACCTGTATGCAATCATCTTCCTGATCTTCGACGTGGAGACCATCTTCCTGCTGCCGTTTGCGGTTGCTTTTGGGGGCTTAACTGTCGGCGCCTGCGTCGCGATGATGGTCTTTCTGCTGCTGTTGGTGGAGGGGTTAGTTTGGGCCTGGCAGAAAGGCGTGCTGACGTGGAAATGAGGCAAACAAGCGGAGTGGTGGAGGCGTGGAGTGCTGGAGTGATGCCGGAAAGCCGGCCCCAGCACTCCCATACTCCAACACTCCATCACTCCTTTCCCCCATGGACGAAGGACTGCGAAGCGAACTGAGCAAGCAGGGCGTGTTTACCACGACCCTGGAGGAGCTCTACAACTGGGGGCGCAAGAACTCAATTTGGCCGCTGGGCTTTGGCTTGGCTTGCTGTGCCATCGAGATGATCGCCACGTCCATGGCCCGGTGGGACCTCGCGCGGTTTGGGGCCGAGGTGTTTCGACCTTCGCCCCGCCAGGCGGACCTGATGATTGTGGCCGGCACGGTGACGAAAAAGATGGCCCCGCAGGTCGTGCGGCTCTATAACCAGATGCCGGAGCCCAAATACGTCATCGCGATGGGCGCCTGCGCGATCTCCGGCGGCCCTTTCAAGCAGGGCTACAATGTGCTCAAAGGCATCGACCGATATATCCCCGTGGACGTGCATATTCCAGGTTGCCCGCCGCGGCCCGAGGCGCTGCTGCACGCGTTTATGACGCTGCAGCGCAAGATCGACGAGCAGGCGCTGACCGGCGAGCAGCGTCCCCGCCACCTGGTCGCCGAGGCTCCGAGCGAATTCCCTGTGCCTGAGTTTGGCGGCCACGACCTGGAGCCACCGAATAATCCGGCGATCTGGCAGCCGCCCGTGAGCATGCGGGGGGAATAGCCAGTGCTGCAGAGCATGGAAACGTTGGAGCAAATCATAGCCCGTGTGGAAGCCTCAGTTCAGGGGGCGTCCTTGGAGATCGTTCCAAACGACAGCGTGGCCGCTCAGCGTTCACTGCTGGTGGATAATGCCCACGCCCTGGCGGTCGCCAGGCTTCTATGGGACGACCCGTCCTTGCGGCTGGACTACGCCTCCAACGTCACCGGCATCGACCGGCTCGACGCGGTGGTCCAGGAGAAGCGAAAGGTAAAGCAGGTCATTGAAGGGGTGGAGCGGGAGATTGAGCAGGTGATCGAGCACAAGAAAGCGGGTTACCTTGAAGTAGTGTATCACCTTTACTCGATGGAACTGAAGCACGGGCCCCTCATCCTGCGGCTGCGCACGGCGAACCGCTCGGACAACGCACGCGTGCCGTCGCTCACCCCCGTCTGGCGTGGAGCCGAGTTTCAGGAGCGGGAGGCTTACGACCTCTATGGTATTACCTTCGAGGGGCACCCCGATTTGCGGCGCATCCTGATGTGGGACGAGTTTACGGACTTCCCGATGCGCAAGGACTACGTCGAGCCGGATGATTACGAGTACGAGCCGACACCACATGATGACGTGCTGGAAAAGGCGCAGCGGCACCTCCCAGGATAATCACAACGCGGCTGGTGAGCGTCGCCAGCCAAACCAACCAAGCCAAGTGATTGTTAGTAGAGCGTTTTCCGAGTAACTTGCCGCCATGAGCAACAAAGAGATCGCAGCCCTTGAGAATCCGTCACGCTCCGCTGACGCTCAAATCCAGAGACTGGCCGCGGAGCTCTACCGTGAACGGGTGGTGGAAGCGCGTGCGATGCCCCCGGAGGAGAAGTTGCTCGCCGGCGAGGAGCTTTTTGAATATGCTTGCGCCATTACGCTCGCCGGCATCCGCAACCAATTCCCTGGCGTCACCGAGGAGGAGTGCTTAAGGATCCTCGAAGAGAGATTGGAATTGCGCGAGCGAATGGAGAAACGAGGATGACCTCGGGTGAAAGCATCACCTTGCAGGTGGCGAGCGCCCTGGAGGTCTGCGGGATTCCCTTCCTGCTTACTGGTTCCTTCGCCAGCAACTACTACGGCATTCCGCGTTCGACGAGGGACGCGGATTTCGTGCTGCAGTCCCAGCACGCCGTCGGGCCGGACTTCGCGAAAGAGTTGGGCGAGGACTTCCTTCTCGAACCGCAACTCTCCTTCGAGACAAATACAGGCACGTTTCGCCAGGTGCTCCGCCATAAGAAGAAGACCTTCAAAGTGGAACTTTTCCTCCTCTCGCAAGATCCACACGACCAAGCACGGTTTTCGCGGCGGCGCACGGTGCAACTGTTTGAGTGTCGGGTTTGGCTGCCCTCACCGGAGGACGTGATTATCACCAAACTCCGATGGGCGCGAGGCAAGGACAAAGACGACGCGCGTGACGTTATGGCCGTGCAAAAAGCCAAACTCGACTGGCCCTATGTTGAGGAATGGTGCGGGCGCCATGGGACGCTGGCGCTGATGGCGGAAATCCGGCGTTCAATACACGCTGCTTAAGGCCATGCACGCGATGCCCGAGAATCTCAAGGCGGGAGAGCCGCCGAGGAACTATGAGCTGCGCCCCAAATCGTCGCCCGACGGCTCCCTGGGAGGTAACTTGCTCGAAATCTCGATGGGGCCGCAGCATCCCTCGACGCATGGCGTGTTCCGGATGGACGTCGTGCTGGATGGCGAACGGGTGGTGAAGCTCAAGCCCGTCTTCGGTTACCTGCATCGCAACCACGAGAAGATAGGCGAGAATACGACTTACCTGGGGTCCATGCCGTACACTGACCGGTTGGATTATTTTTGCTCGCTGACCAACAACTGGGCCTATGCGCTTACGGTGGAGAAGCTGGCCGGCCTGCAAGCGCCTGAGCGCGCCGAGCACATCCGCGTGATCACCGCTGAGTTGACCCGCCTGCAGAACCACATCTCCCTCGTCGGGTTCCTGCTCCAGGACATGGGCGCTTCGGGCACGCCGCTGATGTATGCCTTCCGCGAGCGGGAGACAATCCTCGATCTGTTCGAGTCGCTTACCGGGGCCCGGATGATGTGCAATTACATGCGCTTCGGCGGTTGCCGTTGTGACTTGCCGCCGGGGTGGCTCGACCAGACGAAGCAGGTAGTGAGCGAATTCCCGCGCTTCCTTGATGAGTATGAGGCCCTGCTGAGCGAGAACGAAATCCTCATGTCGCGCACGCAAGGGGTGGGTTGCCTATCGCGCGACCTCGCTGTCAACGCCAGCGTCACCGGCCCGATGCTGCGGGCGAGCGGAGTCAACTACGACGTTCGCAAGGTGGACAAGTACGGCATCTACGACCGTTTCAACTTCCGCGTGCCGCTCGGAGACCATGGGGATGTTTATGACCGTTATATGGTCCGCATCCTGGAGATGCGCGAGTCCCTCAAGATCCTTGAGCAGGCTTTGCGCGACATCCCGGAAGGGCCGATTGTTGATCCGAAGGCGAAGTTGCGCGGGTTTCGTCCCAAGGCGGGAGAAGCTTACGGCCGCATCGAGGCGCCGAAAGGGGAGCTGGGCTTCTATCTTATCAGCGATGGCTCGCCCAAGCCATATCGCTATCGGGTGCGCCCGCCGAGCTTCATCAATCTGACCATTCTCGAGGACATGTGCCTCGGGCATCACGTCGCGGACGTGGTGATCATCCTGGGCAGCGTGGACATTGTGATGGGGGAGGTGGACCGATGAGCGCTCCCATGCTGGGCCAAGGCATCCTCAAGGGCATGGCGGAGACGGCCCGGAACTTTCTTGGTAGCTATGTCAAGGATGACCGGCTCGTGACGGTGCAGTATCCCGAGGAGCGGTTGCCGCAGAAGGAAGCCGCCCGCAACTTCCCTTTCCTCGTCCACGACGGGGATGATTGGCAAAAGGGCTTGCGCTGCGTGGCTTGCTTGATCTGCGAGAAGGAATGCCCGCCCCAGTGCATTTATATCATCAAGGACACGGTTCGGAAGCCGGACGCTGCGGGCAAGTTGCAGTTCCAGCCGAAGGTCTTCGATATCGACACCTCGGTCTGTATGAGCTGTCAGATTTGCGTCGAGGTGTGCCCGTTCGACGCCATCAAGATGGATGTGGAGTACGAGCTAAGCACCGCCGACCGATTCGACTCGCTGCTGGTGCGCAAAGCGCAGTTGGCAAAGCCCAACCAGTATTTCCACAAGATCCACCCGGCCGAGGCTGCCGAAGTGGATGCGCGGCTTGGCGCTGAAAAAGCCAAGGCCGAGGCGAAAGCCAAGGCTGCACCCGCCGGGGCTAAAGCGGCATAGCGCGACCAATCCGCCTGCTTGTTTCCTGATACTGCCGACTTAACCTGGGAGTCCGGAGTCCGCTTGGTCTACTGCGCGCCCTCCTAAAGGCGCTACGGCGGCTTTTTCCACCGGGCAACCTTCCTTGTTACTCTCTTGGGTATCCGGCGTTAGTTGCGAACCTATCCCCTGAGCATCCCTTGTACGTCCCTTGTGCATATCGGGCTGTAACGTTGAAGCTACGGTAGTGACTGCCTGCTGGCCTTGGGGCGCGACTGGGACAATCTCGCTGGTTTGCTGATCATACCCTTCCCAGCCGTCCTTTTGCTGGCGGGTGACGATAAACACCCTTTCACCGGGGCGGGGCGCGCCGTATCGCGCAATATACATGGCGGTGATATCGCTCAGGCCATCCTGCGCCGCCGACAGCAGGCCCAGGTAAGACACGTTGCGCCGTTTCCTCCGGCCCGCGCTGCACGGCGCCTGGCCGAAGACCATGATGTGCTCGGTTGCCGGTCCGGTCACCATCAGCCGCAGCCGAACCCCGACTTCGTCGTTGGTGATGAGGAGTTGCCCGACGGGGTTTGGATCAAACACGACCGGGGCGGGAGGTTCCCATAGCGGTGGCAGGCCGATGCATGCCCGGGCGCTGTTGATGCCCTGGAAATGTTGTTGGCCCGTCAGCGGCCCCGAGCCGAGCCGTGTGGCGCTCCGGACCTTTGGACCCGCCTCGTCCCAGCGGTCGCGCTGGGCCTGGGTCAGGACGCCACCCCAGGCGCGGGCGAAGTTGCCGAAGGCCCGGCGCATATGTTGTCGGGCGGGGGTTTGGGTGTTGGCCGGGACGACGAGCGCCCGATGGCATAAGCCAAATCTGCTTTGGTAAGCCACGACGATGCCCCGCTTGCCGCTGCTGGGAATATCAAGGACTTTCATAAGACTGTGTTGACTGTGTTGCCGGCTGGGAGGGTTGCCGGGCTCTGGGTCTTCATAGGCTTCAACGCTTCCGGCTCCTGGCCTCCCGTGCCATGAGCTCCACAATACTCCAAGCCCGTGGAAAGATCAACCGAACCTGCCCATTCGTCGCGCGTGGCTTTTGCGACTGGTCTCTTCACTTGCGGAGCGGGCAAAGCCGCGCCATGCTAAAGCGCTGCCCGAACTTGAGAGGGCCGGCCCATTCCATTTCGTTAAAGGGCCTGAGACGGTTGAAACAATGGACCAGATTTTTGTGACTTTGAAGTGCTGGCTGGTGGCCGCGGTGCCGGATCAGTGGCAGCCCCTCCTCTCAGCCGCGCTTTCCGTCGGCGCGATCGTGGTCACCTTCCCCCTGCTCTTTGCTATCACCACCATCCTCGAGCGCAAGGGCCTCGGGCGGATTCAGAACCGTTACGGCCCAAACCGGGTCGGCCCATACGGCCTCCTCCAACCGGTTGCCGACGGCCTCAAAGCCCTGACGAAAGAGGATGTCGTCCCGCACACGGCCGACAAGGTCATGCACTTCCTCGCGCCGTTGGTGCTGGTGGTACCTGTGTTCCTGGCGCTCGCCGTCGTGCCGATGGGGCGTAACATGGCGGCGCTGGATATGGACGGCGGGGTGCTGTTCTTCTTCGCCGTCGGCGCGGCCACGGAGCTGTCGGTGTTCATGGCGGGATGGTCAAGCCGGAACAAATATTCGTTGCTGGGCGCCATGCGCGCGATTGCGCAAATGATCAGCTATGAGGTGCCGCTCATCCTCTCCGCGGTGACGGTGATCATGGCGGTGGGCTCGCTGTCCACGGTCAGGATCGTCGAGGCTCAAGGCGGCTACTGGGGAGTCTTGCCGCAGTGGTACGTGCTGACTCCGTGGGGATTTGCGGGGTTTATTTTGTTCATGATTGCGGGCACAGCCGAATCGAACCGCTCACCGTTTGATCTCCCGGAAGGGGAATCGGAGATCATCGCCGGCTGCTACACGGAGTACTCGGGGTTCAAGTTCGCGCTGTTCTTCCTCGGCGAATACCTGGGCATGTTTGCCATTAGTGGCCTGGGCATCACGCTCTTTCTCGGCGGCTGGCACGCGCCGCTCGCCTGCCTGGGATGGATTCCCTCGTACGTCTGGTTCTTCGCCAAGCTTCTCGGGCTTATAGCGGTGTTTATCTGGGTGCGCGGAACGCTGCCGCGGCTGCGCCTGGACCAGCTCATGGGCTTTGCCTGGAAATTCATGCTGCCGATGACGCTTGCAAACATGCTTGCGGCTGGAGTGTGGCGCTTTATGCCGGCGGGTGCTGCACGCTGGATCGTGTGCGCCACGCTGGTGGCCGCCCCGTACGTGATGCTCGGCCGGGCGCTGGCGGGAAGGAAACGACTGGGAAAACGAGTGTATCGATATGCCGACTGACCTGTTTGACTCAGTGACTTGGCCCTTCGCCATGATCGCCGTCTTGACCCTGGCCAGCGCCGTGGCCGCCATGAGCCTGCGCAACCTGGTGCATGGCGTGCTCGCGCTGGCATGCACGTTCGCGGGTCTGGCGGCGGTCTATTTGCTACTGGATGCCCAATTCGTTGGGTTCGCGCAAATCCTGGTGTATATCGGGGCGGTGGCGATACTCATCGTGTTTGCCATCTTGTTGACTCGCAGTGGCGAGGCTTCGCCGCAACGCAGGTTCTCCTCCACTTGGGCGATAGGTGTCGGCATAGCGGTAACCGTGTTTGGGTTGTTGAGCGGATTGATCTTGTCAAGTCGGGCCGTGTCACAAGAAATTCGACCACCTCCCGTAGTGACCGTCCATCAGATCGGCGACCAGTTATTGACCAAGTTCATCTTGCCGCTCGAAGTCATCGGCCTGCTGCTGACCGCGGCGCTGATTGGGGCCGTGATCATCGCCATGCACGAGAAGGAGCGCGAATGACTCCGCTGCCCTGCTATCTGCTCCTCTCCGCGCTGCTCTTCGCCATCGGCCTGGCAGGCGCCCTGACGCGACGCAACGCCATCATGGTGCTCATTGGCATCGAGTTGATGCTCAATGCGGCAAACCTCAACTTCATCGCGTTCTGGCGTTTCGGTCCCAACCCGCAGGCGCTCACGGGAGTGATATTCGTGCTCTTCTCGATTGGCGTTGCCGCCGCGGAGGCGGCGGTCGGGCTGGCGCTGATTATAGCGATTTACCGGCACTACCGGACGATCAACCTGGACCAGATCGACTCGATGAAGGGCTGAGATGGATTGGATTGTTCAACAGCTCTGGCTGATTCCCGCGCTGCCGCTGGCGGCTGGGGGGCTGGGTGCTTTGCTTAAGCAGCGCCAGCGCCGGCTCGCGGCCTCCCTGGCGATTGGCTCGATGGTACTCGCGCTGGCTCTGTCGTGCGTGGCATTTGTCAACGCGCTTCAGCATCCGGGGCACGGCTCAGCGACAAGGCAAGTGGTCAACTTCTTTTGGTTCCAGTTCGGCGATCCGCAGATGGCTGACACGGCGCTCCGGCTCGGGTGGGTGCTGGACCCCCTCGCCGCCGTCATGCTGGTGATGGTGTCATTGGTCGGGCTGCTGATCTTCATTTACAGCCGCGGCTACATGGCGCACGACGAGAACTTCACGCGCTTCTTCTGTTTCCTCGCGTTGTTCGCCTCCGCCATGCTCGGGCTGGTCATCGCCAACAGCCTGCTGCTGCTCTTCATCTGTTGGGAGATTGTCGGCCTGACCTCCTACCTGCTTATTGGCTTTTGGTATCACAAACCCAGCGCGGCGGCTGCGGCGAAGAAGGCGTTCATCACTACGCGAGTGGGTGATCTTGCGCTACTACTCGGCATGGTTTGGCTCTATTCGCAAACGGGCACGCTGCTCTTCTACGACGGTGGCCATGGCTGTCTCGAACAGTCCGCGCTGGCCAAACTGGTCGCCCAGACCACAGGTCTCGGCATGGCGGTCTCGACCGGCATCGGACTGCTGATCTTCTGCGGCGCCATCGGCAAATCCGGCCAGGTGCCGCTGCACGTTTGGTTGCCGGATGCAATGGAAGGTCCGACGCCGGTTAGCGCGCTCATCCATGCGGCGACGATGGTGGCGGCGGGCGTGTTTCTGGTGGCGAGGGTCTATCCGTTGATGGCAGCGCATCCCGTGGGTGGCACGGCTGCGCCAGGCGCGCTTCAGGTCGTCACTTGGGTCGGAGTGATCACCGCGGTCTTCGCTGCCAGCATCGCGGTGGCGCAGACGGACATTAAACGCATCCTGGCTTACTCCACGGTTTCGCAACTCGGCTTTATGATGCTCGGCTTGGGGACGGGTGGCGTGGCGGTTGGGATGTTTCATCTGATTACCCACGCGTTTTTCAAGGCGCTGCTCTTCCTCGGCGCGGGCTCGGTCATTCACGGCTGCCGGGACGAGCAGGACATCCGTCGGATGGGTGGGTTGCGCAAGCTCATGCCTTTTACATTTGCGACGTATGCCGTCGGCATGTTGGCTTTGAGCGGCTTTCCACTCATCTTCTCCGGCTTCTGGAGCAAGGACGAAATCCTGCACGCCGCGCACGGCTGGAGCACGCCTGCGCCATTCTATCTAGGCTGTTTTGCCGCGCTGCTGACTGCTTTCTATATGACCCGGCAGGTCTGTTACGTATTTCTTGGCCAGAGTAGGGCTGGGGTCTCGCCCGCTGCCGAGGCAGGTGCAGCCCACGCTCCCCAAATAAACATGTCGATGGCGGCGCTGCCCTCGGACGGCGGGCAGGCGGGAGGCATGCCCCACTTGCCTCACGAAAGCCCGCCGGTCATGATTGTTCCGTTGCTAGTGCTGGCGGCCTGTTCAATGCTCCTTGGCTTTATTGGCACTCCGGCATGGCCTTGGTTCCAGGGCTTTCTGAGCGGTGAAAGCACAACTGGCAGCCTTGGCAAGCTCTTCGAGCCCCAAGTGCTTGGGTTAATGGCGGTCTCAAGCATTGTCGTCTTCTCCGGCCTGGGTTTGGGTTGGAGGCTCTATGGCCGGCCGCCCATGCGGAGAGCGGATCAACCTGATCCCCTTGAGCGGTTTCAGCCGGACATTTTCGCAATGCTAAGGAGGAAGTATTTCGTGGACGAGATTTATGAGGAGTCAGTTATCCGCTTTAGCGCATGGGGAGCGCGGGCGTGCGATTGGCTGGACTTCTGGGTTTGGAACGGCGTGGTGCAAGCGGTCTCGGTCCTGGTGGTTGGGTTCGCCTGGCTCAACCGGAGCCTCGACGAGTACATGGTAAATCACGGCTTTGATGAAGGCTGCCGTCGTTTGACGAAAGGCGGCGCGTTGATGTCGCGCCTGCAAGGCGGGCGTGTTCAAACCTATCTTCGCTTTATCGGCGTGGCGCTGACGGTGCTGGTGCTGTTTCTCATCTGGGGGTGCACCGCTTCATGAACGCTCCTCCACTTCTCACCCTTCTGACCTTTATACCGGTAGTCGGCGCCCTTGCCGTCATAGGTTTGGCACAGGAGCAGAAGAGGCTCGTCCGTTGGCTCTCGTTGGGGTGCAGCCTGCTAGCGCTCGGACTGACTCTAGTGCTGTGGCACTATTTCGATTCCGCATCGGGCGACCTGCAATTCCATGAGCGGCACCGCTGGATTCCCGCACTGGGTGTCGAATACCGGGTTGGCGTGGATGGGCTCGGATTGCTGATGGTGTTGCTCTCGGCCATCGTCGTGCCGATGGCCATGCTGGCCTCGTGGAACATCGAGGAGCGTGTCCCGATCTATTTCGCGCTGGTGCTTTTCTTGCAGGCCGGGCTCTTCGGCACGTTCACCGCCCTGAACTTCTTCCACTGGTTTATCTTTTGGGAACTGAGCCTAATCCCGGCGTTCTTTCTCATCAGGTTATGGGGCGGGCCGCTGCGCTCTTCTGCTGCGACGCAGTTCTTTCTTTATACGATGGCCGGCAGCGTGGCCTTGTTGCTTGCCTTCCTGGCCATCTATTTGTCCACGGGCAAGTTCGATTTCACCGAGCTGGCCGACATGGGACGAAACGGCACCTTGACTTCCGCGCTCTCAGCGGAACTGGGCTGGAGATCCTTGAACTCCAAGCCACTGTCGCTGATCATTTTCACCGGCGCCTTCCTTGGTTTCGCCGTGAAGGTACCGCTCTACCCGTTTCATACGTGGCTGCCGCCGGCCTACGCCGAGGCGCCAACTGGCACCACCATGCTCCTGACTGGGGCGATGTCCAAGATGGGCGTCTATGGCTTCCTGCGCATCCTGTTGCCGATCTTCCCGGAACAGATGCACTGGATATTGACGCCGCTGCTTTGGCTGGCGGTGATCTCAATTGTCTTCTCCGCCAGCGCGGCGTTTGCGCAGCGGGATCTCAAGCGCATGTTGGCTTATTCCTCGATCAGCCACCTTGGCTACTGCCTCCTGGGGATCTTCGTCATTGCGAAGTTCACCGGCATTGACGCCCCATCGGCAACCGCCAAGTCCGCGGCGCTCAACGGCGTCTTCCTACAGATGTTCAATCATGGCCTGACGGCTTCGGCGTTGTTCTGGTTTGTCGGTTTGCTCGAGCAGCGGAGCGGCGGCTTGCGCGGCCTGGACGATTTTGGTGGGTTGCGCAAAGTGGCGCCGGTCTTCTGCGGCATGATGGGGATCGCCTTGTTTTCGTCCCTCGGCCTGCCCGGGCTGAATGGGTTCGTGGGTGAGTTCCTCATCTTCAGAGGCGCGTTCCCGCTAGTTACCTGGGCCACGGCGTTGTCCACCCTCGGCCTATTGCTCACAGCGGTCTTCATCCTGACGATCTTGCAGCGCGTCTTCCATGGGCCGTTGAATCAGGCATGGTCGAAAATGCCTGACCTGACGCTGAAGGAGCGGCTTATCCTGCTCCCGGCCATCGCGCTGATGTTCGTGCTGGGCATCTACCCGCAACTCGTGCTCGGTGTGATTAATAGCACCGTGGTGCAGATGGTGAGGGAACGGACATTCTGAACCCGGAGATGAGCATGGATAAACACAGATTTGGAGACAGCAAGCGCGGACGGAGCGCATGTCGCGGGTATCGCCCCGGCATTGGAGCGCAGCCTTCAGGCTGCAGAGCTGTGAAAGGGCAGAGGCACGCTGACTCCAGCCGATACCGCAGCCAGATTCTACATTCCTGCAGCCCAAGGGCTGCGCTCCGATGCGGCCGTGCCGCACTTTGACGATGCTCGCGTGGACTATATACAGCTCGTTCCTTGGCGCAGCGGGGCTAATGCTCCTGCCGAAAGGTAACGCCAGCGCGGCGCGCGTGCTTGCGTTGGTGACGGCGGTCATCGGTTTCATCATCGCGCTGACGGGCTGTCTGGAAGCCGGCCCAGGGGCTCTTCACACTATTACCAGAGTCCCGTGGGTCCCAGCCCTCGGCATCGAGTATCACCTCGCGGCGGACGGCATCAGCCTGACGCTGGTTTTGTTGACCGGCATCGCCGCCACCGCGGGAATTCTCTTCTCGTGGAACATCGAGCATCGCGCGAAGGAGTTCTTTGCCCTCTACTTGACGCTCATTGCGGGCGTCTATGGCGTTTTCCTGAGCTTTGATTTGTTCCTGCTGCTGGTCTTCTACGAGTTGGCGATTATTCCGAAGTATTTCCTCATCGCCATCTGGGGATCGACCCGGAAGGAATATGGCGCGATGAAACTGGCGCTTTATTCGTTCGTCGGCAGCGCGATGGTTTTGATCGGCCTGATCGCGGCCTTCGTGGTGGCGGGCGGCAAGACGATGAACCTGCTCGAGTTGGCGAGGTTCCCGTTCCCGCACAGCTTTCAGATGTGGGCTTTCCCGCTGGTGTTCGTTGGCTTCGGCATTCTGGCCGGTCTCTGGCCCTTCCACACCTGGGCGCCGACCGGCCACGTCGCCGCGCCTACGGGTGCTTCGATGTTGCTGGCTGGAGTGGTGATGAAGCTGGGCGCGTATGGCTGCCTGCGCGTGGCGATAACGCTTTTCCCGCACGGTCTTGATCCGTGGGCGGTCCAACCGTATTCGCCTTCGGTTCTGGCGTCGCTGCTTAGCCATTCGCTCATCGCGAACGTCCAGTGGG
>Ga0182014_10005080_pt1 | contig 14760 bp, 17 predicted proteins | sample 612S2DmetaG_FD_120489 | JGI IMG/M metagenome (GOLD analysis project Ga0182014, IMG submission 120489) | Permafrost microbial communities from Stordalen Mire, Sweden - 612S2D metaG | ecosystem: Environmental > Terrestrial > Soil > Wetlands > Permafrost | place: Sweden: Stordalen | collected... | reverse complement strand
TGCTGGAGCAGCTGGCTGCGCTTGATAGGCCGGTTCAGCTGGTGCCACTGGTGTCACAGGAGCAGAGAAGTCAGGAGCTGGTGCTACTGGCGCACTGAAATCCGGTGCTGGAGCAGCTGGCTGATCAGACACATAGGGTGTTTGGGGGTTAAGATTTGTATTTTGGTCTTGTGGATTGTCCTGAGGAGGCATAATCGTATCCTTTTTAGTTATAAACCTACTCTAACATAAGCACTAGCTTAGCTCAAATGCATTGAGTTGCTGTGGTAGAGTGCCGTCGCGAGCGCATCAGCACAATCATCAGGCTTCGGAATTTCGTTTAGTTTTAAGATAACCCTTACCATTTCTTGCATTTGGTGTTTATCGGCACGACCATAACCAGTGATAGCCTGTTTAATTTGAAGTGGCGTATATTCATAAATCTTTAATCCGGCTTGCCTTCCACACAAAAGCACTACGCCCCTGGCTTGCGCGACAGTCATTGCGGTTGTAACATTTTTTGCAAAAAATAATTTCTCCACTGCCATATGTTCGGGGTGTGTAGCCGTAATTATGTCTGTTAGCTCATCAAAAATCGTTTGTAGGCGATCAGCGTCATCTTCCGTGGAGAGGGTTCTTATTACGCCTGCATCAACTAACTGAACCCTACCTTTACTGGCTTCAATAACTCCAAAGCCAAGAATACCTGTCCCAGGATCAATCCCGAGAATTCTCATGTGACAAATTCATCTGGTATATCAAAGTCAATAAATGTGTTGGTCACGCCGTCAATATCTTCTAAAACATCAATTAACCGCATAACTTTAACCGCAAGTTCCTTATCAGTAATTTCTGCGGTGTTGTTAGCGACGTATTCTAGCCTCGATTCAGTTATATTGAAACCACCATCGCGTAGTTTATCTCTTACTTTGGCAAGATCGTTAAGGCTGGTATAGATAATAGACTCATTATCTTCTTCAATTACATCGTTCGCCCCAGCATCCAATGCCTTTAACATTACATCGTCGCCAACCGCGTCTATTCTAATTACGCCTAGATGCTCAAATTGATAAGCTACTGCTCCTTTTTCAGCGAGATGGCCACCGTTTTTGGAAAAGGCAAGGCGAATCTCCGGAAAAGTTCGGTTGATGTTATCAGTAGCAGCTTCAACTAGAATCGCTACTCCGCCTGGCCCATAACCTTCATATAGCACTTCCTGAATCTGTTCGCTGCCGAGATTACCGCTACCCCTATCAATACTTCGCTGAATATTGGCGTTCGGCATATTGGCAGCTTTGGCTCTGTCTATCGCAAGTCGCAAGTTAAAGTTCAGATCTGGATCAGGACCGCTTCGCGCTGCTATGGCTATAGCATTCCCAAGTTTAGTGAATTCAGCACCACGCGCAGAGTCTTTGGATTCTTTTTGTCGTTTGATTGTTGACCACTTTGAATGTCCTGACATTGGTTTCCCCTTTGGAAAATTAATGAAACACTATCTGTTATATTACCATAAAAAGGACAGCCTGTCGCAAGGCCATACTATTTTGCCGAGACAGCAGTTATTTGAGATACATATGAGTCAATGGCGCTATAATCGTTTAGTCCGTTAACTGGCGCTAGGGCAGATTCTCCATCATTAGCCGTATAACTTTGTAATAAATCGACGCCATTAGCGTTATCCAGACTATCTGAAGCAATCTCATTACTTGGAATCTTAGTGCTAATTTGATATAGCCGCCGGGCATCACTCAAGTTTAAGTCAGTTTTAACGTTTTTTCCTAGGCTGTCGAATAGCTGACCGAGTTTTATTGGGTTGGACAACACGCCAACAGTGAGCGCCTTATCTTTAAGGGCGACCAGCATCATGCGTTGATTTGAAGTTCTCTCAAAGTCTGAGTTCGCAAATCCATAAGAGCCCGGAGCGTCACCCCTAGCTCGAGCTAAATCAAGAGCCTGCTCCCCATCTAGGGTATGCAAGCCGTTACTAAGATCAACCAGAGAGCCACCTGTGGCGTAATCAATACTCGGGTCGTAAAGACCTCTTGGATACGAACTCTGAATATTAACGGTTATGCCCCCTACGGCATTAACACTATCACGGAAGGCTTCATAATTAACCAGCGCATAATAATCAATGGGAATATTAAATTTTTGGCTAATAATTTCTTCAAGCAAGCCCATTCCGCCATTGGCATAACCATTTTGACTAAAATTTTCACTTTCCCCGAACTCATAAGCAGCATTAATTTTGTTATAGCCAAACCCAGGAATATTAACGTATAGATCTCGAGGAACGCTGAGCATGAAAGCAGTGTTATCTCTGGTATCAAGACTTATTAGCATTATCGAATCAGTTAATAGAGCTCCACTATGCCCGGGGTCATCAGCAGAATTACCGGCAACAAGGATGTTAACACGGCCGCTACTTTCACCTATTAATTTAGTACTATGAAAAATATCGAAAATATTGCCCCCGAACGTCTCGGCAACATTTTTGTATAACTTAAAACCAAGATATCCACCTGTAAGTACCGCTAGAATTATCACTAAAACAAAAATATGCTTCAGAGTTTTTCTGACACTCTTAGTTCGTTTATTATGGCTCTTATGCCGGTTATGCCCTGATGACGGATTTGGCTTATATGAAGAAAGAGTAGTGCCGATTGCCGGAAAGTCATTCCTGGCTTTAATATCCATAGACCGCCTAGATTGAGGTTGATGCGTCAGTTGGGGTAGAGAGTTTTTGTTACGATTCATATGTGCAAAGTAAACAGTATCAACTATTATGACCAATATTATTAAAGTCGCAACACAATCTACTGCAAAGTTCTTTCCTTAAGGGCTTCTTCAGCAAAGCACTGTAGATTAAGAAACTAGAAGTTATAAAAAAGGATGTTGACATGAATGTTTTTAGCAGAGGAATTCGTAACGCATTCCGTAATACAATTAGAACTACCTCAATAGTTGTTATTCTTGGGATTAGTATAGGCCTAAGCCTAACGATGCTACTTGCTCGGCAGGCAGTCCAGCAAAAAATTTCTGATATTCAAAGCTCAGTAGGCAATACGATAAGCATCTCCCCAGCCGGTTTCAGTGGCTTCAGCTCAGTCAATAATTCACTAACCACTAGCGAACTGTCCAAAGTTAGCTCTCTACCCCACGTCACTAACTTAGTGGAAAGCTTGACTGATCGACTAACAACCATTGGCTCTACAACTTCAACTTTCTCTTTCCCGGGACAATCAACATCTAGTACCGGACAGACAAGTCTAACCTCGCCCGTAACTTTAAATACTAGCAATAGAGGTTCATCTGGCGGGGGTCACTTCTTTGTAGCCGGCGGAGGAACTCTACCTACTAATTTCACTCCTCCTGTATCAATTACTGGCACCACTGATACTGCTACTCTGGACACTACAGCGCTTACTATAACCAGCGGTAAGGCATTGGATGGTACGAGCGATAGCAACGAAGCCATGATCAGTAAAAGCATGGCTAGTAAAAATAACTTGAGTGTTGGTTCTACATTCACGGCATATGGGACTACTTTGACAGTAAGCGGGATATTTACCGTGAGTAACGAAGCTGATGCCGGTACCGTCGTAGTATCACTACCAACCGAACAAGGTCTTAGTGGCCAGACTGGGGATGTTACAAGTGCCGTTGCCACCGTCGACTCATTGAGCAATCTCAGTTCGGTAACCACAGCAATTAAGAACACACTCGGTTCGTCTACGGCAGACGTGACCAGCTCACTAACCCAGGCTAATAACACAATAGCACCGCTTAATAGTGTCAAGAACATTTCACTATTCAGTCTTATTGGCGCCGTCATTGCCGGGGCTATAATTATCCTGCTTGTTATGGTTATGATAGTTCGCGAACGACGTCGGGAGATTGGTGTTTTGAAAGCTATTGGTGGGTCCAATCTTAAGATAATTCTCCAGTTCATTACCGAAGCCATCACCCTTACCATACTGGGAGCGATAATCGGTTTGATTATAGGTGTAATTGGCGGGACTCCAGTTACCAAATTATTGGTTAATAACAGTACTTCCTCAACCACTACAACAAGCCAGTTTGGTGGCTCGGGTGCAGTACGTACGAGCGGCGGTGGTGGAGGTGGCGGTAGTTTCTTCGCTACAAGACTTGGTGGAAGCAATATTGTTAGCGGCGTAAAGGATATTAAGGCCGCTGCTGGCTGGAGCATATTACTATATGGATTTGGAGCAGCCATAGTCATAGCGGTACTTGGTAGCACTTTGGCAGCTGGTTTAATCGCAAAAATTAGGCCAGCAGAAGTAATGAGGACGGAATAAGGAGTTCATATGTTGAAAGTTACAAATCTCACAAAGCAATTCTCATCAGGCGCCACAAAAGTCGTAGCTGTTAAGAAAGTTGGTTTTAAAGTGCCAGATGGCTGTTTTGCGTCGATTATCGGCCGGAGCGGCAGCGGTAAAACAACACTACTTAGCTTGCTTGGATCTTTAGAGAAGCCCGATGAAGGCAGTATAGAAGTTGATGGCCAAGACATATCCAAACTTAGCGATCATGCGCAAATCAAATATCGCTGCCAGAAAATAGGCTTTATTTTTCAGGGCTATAATTTAATACCCAATTTAACAGCCATCGAAAACGTTATGCTGCCTATGGAATTTGCTGGACAGCCAAAACAACAACGCGAAAAGCGGGCTAAAGAATTATTAGATCAGGTTGGCTTAACGGCTGATCAAATGCAGCGTAAGCCAGGCAAACTGAGTGGTGGCCAGCAACAACGCGTTGCCATAGCTCGGGCGTTATCGAATAAACCAAAACTTATTCTTGCCGATGAACCGACCGGCAACTTAGACAGTCAAACTGGTGATATGATAGTTAAACTTCTGCATGGGTTAGCCAAAAGCGAGGACACGACAATTATTGCTGTTACTCACGACTTATCTATTTCAGAATCAACTGATAAGACGTTCAAAATTGATGATGGCGTTTTAAAAGAAGTCTAAATTATGGATGAATTCCCCAATCCAAGACACGACGCGTCTAATAGTTCTTCTAAAAATTCGATCAGTAAGATATTTCTTGGCGCGATAGTTCTTCTGATTATCGTAGGGGGTAGTTTTTACGGCGGCACACGCTATGAAAAATCTCACGTAAGCAGCAGCAAAGCTGTTAGCGCCACATCTTCCACCGGAGGATTTGGTGGAGGAATAGGTGGATCGGGGTATGCTAGTCGATCAGCCTACACTAGCCTTGGATCGGTAACAGCAATTAGTTCAAGTAGCATTTCCGTACAGGATGAGAGATCAGGTACTGTCAAAACCTATTCTATAACGTCTTCGACTGTTATAACCGATAATGGCTCAACGGTTACTTATAGTGATATCCAAAATAGCGATGGCGTTATTGTTATGGCCAGTAGCTCTGCGCCCACAACGGCCTCAAGAATAAACGTTAATCCTAGCTATGGCGGGAATAACCCATCCACCGGATCCCAGACCACCCAGACTACTCAGGGCACATAAAAGCACACCACCATTTCCTCTAGCTTATGGGTAATCTTCAGGCATAAACGTTATAGTGTTAATCGTACTTACCGTTTAATTATGGAGGGTAATTATGTCAAAACAGCATTTTCAAAACCAATTTAATGATCTTAGACTTGAAAAGATACGTCGGCGTAATAGATTTCTAAAACATTATGAGGTTAAGATGCGTCTCAAGCGAATCTGGTATCGTAGCCCAAAGCATAGTCACTAGGTAACATTCGTAAATAGTTATCAGTTATATTAATCCTTATGCTATATAATTAAGTATAAGCTTAAAGCATGAGGTGGTTCCGTGTTTCAGGAAAATAAAGGTTGGGCCAACAGATCAGTAATATATCTAATAGTTATCTCTGGTATCATTGCTGTTTTTGCCATCGCTTTAAATAACATAACAACTTCGCATATAAATTTTGCGGTTCAGTTTAATGTTTATGCTTTAGTCTCTTTCTTTTCAGCATTCATTGATCTGGTCACTATTCTAATTGTTATATTAAAAAAACGCTTCTCGTTTACTACTGCCTGGTTATTATTATTCTTAGGAGCAGCAGCTTTAATGGCTCTGGCAGAAGGTTTACAGCGCCTAAGCATTCATCCAAGCGCTGCCCTATTCTGGCAAGACCTATATTATGTTGGCTTATCGGGTTTACCGCTGTCCTTCTATTTATTCATAGTGTCATTCACCGGGCATTACAAAAAACAATTTATATTTTTGACTGCTCTGTTGATAATTGCATGGGGCGTGGTTGCCTTTTTCTCTGGTGAAGGGCTATTTTTCACCCATGCTCTTCCTCATATCCATAAAGCTCCGTGGGGCTACTACAGCCTAGGGACTATCGATGAAGAAATTTCAGCAGCATGGTTCAGTCTGATATACATTTTCGGTTACGCATTATTGCTACAATATTGGAAAAATACAAAAAATATGCTCCTAAGAAAACAAATCATGACCGTACTGTTGGCCTTCTTTATACCTTTTGCGGTTGCAATTATTACTAGCCAAATTCTACCCTCCGTATTACCTGGAGTAATTCCACCGCTTGCTACTTTGATCGGCGCATTTTCCGGGTTGGTCATATATTACAGCATATTCCGGTTCCATTTGTTCGAGATCGACGCACAGGCCTTAGCGCAGAACATCCTAGCAACGATGAGTGAGGCAGTAATTATCACTAAACCAGATCTAACAATTGACTCTGTAAACAACGAAGCCGCACGATTATTGGGAATTAAGCCCGAGTCGGCAAATAGCGAAAAATTAGAAAGTTTTTTCTCAGTTGAATCCTGGCAATACATCTTATTAAAAATTAATAACCAGACCGACGAGGAGACTCTATCGTCAAGTGATAGTCAATATGTTAAAAGCGCAGATGGCAAATTAACACCAATTCGTATTAGCGTGTCATCTATGGAAGCTGGCGGTGAAAGAATCGCCAACATTATTGTCGCCTCCGACATTACCGAAATAACGAGGTCCTACCAAGAGCTACGTGGTAGTGCTGAGAAAATATTTAACCAAAACAATGACTTAACTAAATTAGAAGCACAACTTCGTGAAGAAAAAGCAAATGTCGAAAAAATAGTTTTAGTCAGGACAAAAGCGTTGTTTGATGCCCAAGAGAGGCTAAAAGCTGCCGATCAACTAAAAACAGAATTCGTTATGCTTACTTCACACAATCTTCGCACGCCACTGGCTATAGCCAAAGGTTACACTGAAATAATTGCTTCCAAAGCTCAGTTATCAGAGGAGGATAAACCTCTTTTCGATGGCCTAAGAGTTGGCTTAGACAGACTCTCGAAGATCGTAGAAGATCTTCTTACTATAAGCTCAATTGAATCCGGTGCCCAGCTAGCGTTAGAAGAAGTCCCATTTGGGCTTGTCATTGACCCGCTAATTAAGGAATCCGAAGATCTAAGCCGCACCCGTACTGACAAATTCGTAGTCAACCAACACGCCGGTGATGTGAGGATTAAAGCTAATATTGAGCGATTACAGGGAGCACTTCGAAATGTTTTGGATAATGCATTTAAATTTACAGAGAACGGAACAATAGAACTGAATACCAGTCGATCTGAGAATGAACTAATAATCAATATTACAGATACGGGTATTGGTCTAGATATTACTGAGCTACCAAAACTATTTACCAAATTCCACCGGGCTGCCAGTGCTCTAAATGGAAATTATGAGGGTAAGGGCATTGGGTTGTACCTTAGTAAATTGATCATTGAGGAACACGGTGGCCGGATCAGTGCCGTTAGTAAGCCCAATCAAGGGTCTACTTTTACCATTCAGATACCATGCATCTAGATTATATTTCGCACGTCGTCACGAAAAAGATTTTGAAGGTTTACTAGCGCAAGCAATCCAGCATGAGGTAGATCATTTAAACGGTATCCTATTCGTAGATATGGTTTATATCGTTTTATAGATTTAGGGTCTTAATGTGCCAAAGAAAACCTGCCATGCTAAAAGTGATTTCGCTACTAGGCTGAGAATAATATAAACTCTTTCACCATATAAGTAATTTTTCCAAGGACCAATTTTTTTATACTGCAAAACCATATTGACAGCAAAACAGCTGAAAAATACAAAGATTGAAGCGAAAACCCAATAAACAAATGTTGGAGCGGCACTTCCTTTGTGAGCACTGAGCCAAAAATAAAAAGCTATTACTATCCAGGGAATGATTCCAGAGATACAACCAATATAATAACTAAGCCAGTTAGTCTTTTCTGTAGTTTGGTTGTGCACCTCCATTACTAGACCCATTAAATTCATTATTCCTGTCAAAGCAAAAATCATCAAAAGACTTGTGAGGTCGTATACTCCTACCAATATAGCGATTGCCACCATCATTACACTTGCTGATATAGAGTATTCAATCCACCTTGCTTTATTAATGCCAAGTTTCAGATTAGCGTTATACTGTTTGTTATAAACAGTCGCAATTATAAAATGAAAAAAAGCAGATAAGAAAAAGAAAATTGCTATTAACCAAGGTAGCTGAATATTAAATAAAGTTACTGAAGCAGGATTAAGAGTTTTAGTCGCTGTATCATATGCAAGATAATTTCCTGAAATTGGAATTGCAAAATTTCTACTTATCACAACTATTGCAATCCCAGATAGTAAATGAACAAAACCAGCGACTAGGTTTAGCCTTCGGAGTTTTGCAGGCATTATTTGTTTAGGCATATTTTTATCATAACAAGAAAATCTATAAAATCAGACATCTTTTAAGCATAACCGGTATTGGAGGGCCACCGGACTGTCTATATTAACTTATTTTATGAAAAACCAAATCGTATAAAACTAGTGCTGCATAAGAAGTAATCGCAATAATTCCTAAAGAAAAGATTGTAGATTGAGTATTGGAATATTTTACGAAAGGATAAGATACCAACCAATAAAGTAATGTTATAAGTACCGTTCTGAATAGAGAGTTTACGAAATTGGATTTTAATTTCATTTTATAAGTATAACACCGCTAAAACACTTATGCTTTGGAGGTCCATCGTAGACGCTGTTGCAACTACTATCAGTTCCTGTAATTAGTGATATTATTATATTAATGATATAAATCCACCATGCAACAACCCTGTCAAAGCTCGTGACATTAAAGGGAATGTGGTTTTCACCTTAAGGGCATCTAGCGTTTGGTCGATAATGTTAGTTCTTAGGTTAACTAAACAAAAGGGTTAAATATATGACTGAAAAACTAGACAATAAGGCAGACATGGAGTGGTATGACCAGCACCATAAGGAAAACATGAAAAACTGGCGAGCTTGGGGTAGCTGGTTTAGCTGGGGTTCTCCAGTTGGTCTTGGCCTATTTTACGCACTAGTGGCAATTTCCACTGGCGTAACTATATGGCTAGTACACCATAAGTAGGTAATATACCTACAAAAACTAAACACCGCATTATATGCGGTGTTTAGTTTTATTTAAGCATAAGCGATATGGAGGACCATCGCGTATGCTGTTACGTCGATAATACCTGGAAGTAACAATCTTCATATAACAAGATATTTTTAGTTCCATGATGATTGCTATATCTACTAAATTTCAAAATACTCAAATTAATTATTCTTAGGTACATTTTCATTGACGGTATAATACAAGACGACTATGCTTAACATATGGCTATAAAATCCTCTGATCTTGCTAAACATGTGGCTGTATTTCGGATTATATTTGGTCTTGTATGGACTATTGATGCCATATTTAAGTGGCAGCCATCATTCGCTAAAGGCTTTATGGATATGATTACTTCAGCCTCACAAGGGCAGCCAAGCTGGCTTATGCCTTGGTTTAATTTCTGGGTCCATCTTGTTGGACATAACCCACACCTCATTGCGACCTTAACAGCAGTTATAGAAAGTCTTATCGCTGTTGCCTTAATAATTGGTTTAGCAAGAAGAATGACCTACATATCAGGGTTTATATTCAGCTTATTGGTCTGGAGTGTAGCGGAAGGTTTTGGTGGACCATATTCAAATTCTTCAACAGATATAGGTGCAGCAGTTATGTATTCTTTAGTTTTCTTAGCATTATATGGTCTAGATTTAATGGCAAGACCTCCAAAATGGGCAGTGGACAATTACATTTCTAAACGAATCCCGTGGTGGCCTAAAGTTGCTGAACATTAAACAATAAGCAATCTAGCTTTTTAAATCCTTTTTTAGTTGTTCGTATTGCTCTTTAGTAATTTCACCTTTTGCATAACGCTCTTTTGCAATATCTAGTGGTGAGGTCTTAGTGTTTGTATATGTTTCATGATTTTTTAGTAGCCTAATTACTGCATAAACGATAGCCACTAAAACGATAAACCAAAACAACATCATAAAAAATCCCCGTCCCCAATCGTTACCATTCATCATTGGTCGATAATATTCCATAATAATTCCTCTCTTATTTATTATACTCTTTGAAGTGAACTATATAACTTAATGATGATGTTCAGCTGCAGGTTTATTCATATTCATCATTTTCAACATCATTGGCCCGCCAGTATTTAAGAATCTCCAAACTAATGCTCCAGCAATAACAATAAATACTATATTCAACTCCGTCGTGTAGTTAAATGAAACACTCGCTTCCAGTACTTTAGCATGGCCTGCTTGTGGAGTTAGGTGAAGCACGGCAAAGATACCTTCAACTAAGTATCCGGCTAACGCCATTGCTACATAGAACGTCCCAAATATAAATAAAGCCATTTTCATTCCGTAATATTTTTTGTAGATTTTAAGGACAGGGAAGACAATTAAATCGGCGAAGATGAAAGCAATAACTCCACCAAAAGATATACCACCGTTCCACAGTACTGCTGCAAGTGGAACATTACCTACACTGCAAACAAATGACAGTACTGCAATCAGCGGACCGACTAAAGGACCCCAAATAACTGCTAAAGTGTGATTGTTGGTGAAGAACAATGCTCTCCACCAAGACTTAGGAATCCAGGCAGCTAGCGCACCTGCAATAAGCAATCCAAGAACAATATCTGTCCATACTGAAGCCCAATCCATGACGAAGAAATGACTGGTAGCAGTTCTTCCTTCTGAGGAAAGTAGTTTATTCCAGATAGTACCACTACCTTTCACCGCCAGGTCGTCCATAGCAGCATGACCCTCCATACGTCCAGAAACTCCTTTTTCAGCTTGCTCCCTAGCCTTATTAACTAGCTTAGGAGTAAGGAATAGACGAAACAGAATGGCTAGTATCAAAATCATTAAAGGTCCACCTATAAATTCTGCTGCCGTGAACTGCCAACCGAGTAAAACTACCATAATAATACCAAGTTCAATAACTAAGTTAGTGGAAGCTATCTCAAAAGCCATAGCTGAAGTAAAATTAGCACCTTTACGAAAAATAGACCGAGCTATTGCTACTGCGGCATAAGAACAAGATGATGAAGCCGCTCCTAGTCCAGCAGCCTTTATAAGTGTTTTTGGTTTATCATCAGGTAACAGTCTGCTCATTTGTTTGTGTGATATGACAGCTTGGATAACACCACTAAGGCCAAAGCCAAGTATTAAAGGCCAGAGTATCTCCCAGCCCATAGCAAACGACATTGATAAAGCATGTCCAATGGCGTGAATGATCATAAATCAATCATAACAGAACAACAGCAGGTAAAATTCTAAGCATAACCGGTATGGAGGGCCATAGTAGACGTTATCGCAACCAAAATCAAAATCAGCTATTATTTCACGGTTGATATATGGACTTACGACTTCTGAAGTTGGGCAATGATTGCCTTCCCGCCTGGACTAGTGGGAGATAGGTGTGCACTTCTAGCTTCACCTGCCGAATAGCGTATAATGTTAGGGTGCTCTGGTAAGTCCCACTCGATAGCTTGGCGTGTAACTATAATGATAGCTTCATTAGATATAACTTTAGGTAAGAGATAGCTATGTACAAATTCTCTTGCCATTCTTACTGAGGGAAGAGTTTTACGCCATTTAGCTGCGTCATAAAAACTTGTACTATGATACGGAATTAGCTCAACACTAGCCATTTGCTTGCTAAGGTTATGTCTCGCCTCCGCATAACTCATCTCACTTATGTCCGCCAATGCCTCTATTGTGCTAGCAAGCTTTTTGTGCCACCACATATATCCGCCAGTCCATGCGAATTTCGGATTTAGCAAGAAAAAAGGATAATCATCTTCCGTGAATGATTGCTTAAGATTTTTTTCGGCTGCAGCCACATAGTCAGGCACTTCAAGCTCTGCAAAATAGTCATGGGTTCCATAACCAGGATTAAGCATAAGCAAGTATACTTGTGCCTTTCTTAGATCTCCGCAAAATGGATGTGGTACTAAACCCAGATGTAGCTTTCGATCGCCTGGCTTGCCAAACTCATCACCTACATAAACGTCTTGCCATTCAGTATATGATTGCTCTGTTGCTAGCATACTTCGCGTGCTGGCGAGTGCTACTCTGTCAGCTTCTAATACAAATGGTGGCTCGGATTTTTCCCAATCCTGCCATGCCTCTAGTAAGTCCATATCTAGATAGTAACAGATTCCACTTAGTTGCACTCCTGAAACTGGTTATATAAGAAATCTTCCAATATATAAAAAGACCTCTACAATAGAGGTCAAAAAGCTAAAGCTTGGAGGGCCATCGTGCATGCTGTTGCAACTATAATCCCCGCCGCTACTTTATAAGTTGCTGGATATATATTGGTAACATTATTGCTGTTAACGTTAGTTCAACGTATATACCCCACGGTCGTTCAAGACGTTGTATTGAATTGTGAAAGCTCATAAACCTATTTCTAGTCTCAATTCTAAAGTTTTTCCCTTGGATGAAGTAATAGAAAGCCCAGGTAGAGTCAGGTGAATAAGCCACCCCTCCGAGGATTCCCATTTTCCATTTACGAAACATTATTGCCGAAGCGACGAAACAAAGAGCAAAAAATATATCAAAAAAAACTATAAATCGATACGATCTTGAAGTGTTTCGTTTATTGTGTGGAATACCATAATGGGGAAGTGCATCTAAAACGAAGTGTGAAGCAAAAGCAACGGGTATGGCTATGGGAAGAGGTAAAAAAGCTCCAATTAGCGCTCCTGATAGTGCATGGTTGGTTGCAGTCATTCACGCATTATAGCAAACCATAAGAGTATTGGAGGACCATCGTACATACTGTTGCTACCAAAATACAATCTCACAATAAGTTTGTTATAGTTTAATTATGAATGATATTTTATTCCCATATCAATACTTGGATGGATATATCGGACTTCAGGTTAAAATCAATGGTGAATTACCAGAGTCCTTAGAAGTTCATGGTAATAAATTGATTCTAAAATCAAAGTTCCATATCAATTTAATTAACGCTAGAGCTACAGCTACTTCTATTGACCCGAATAATTCAGAAACAGTTGAAGCGGAGATAGTCAGTGAATTTAAAGGCTTTATAACGGAGTATTCTCTTGAGCACTATCGAATAATCAAGCAATTTAGGTTCGTACAAAGGGATGTAAGGAGGACAATTATTATTATGGCTGAAGTACCTAATCTAGATAAGTTTTTTGAAAAGCTCAGAGAGAAATTTCATAAAGATATACCACTCCAACCAGCACATTTGACTTTATATGTTAATCGACCAGAAAGAGGGATAGGCTTGTTGTCAGATGATGAACTAACGAGAGATACTGAGCCAATAGAAATACCTGAATTAGAAAAGATAGAATTCGATAAACAATCTATTTAAAACGCTTATGCTTGGAGGGCCATCATAGATGCTGTTGCGTCGAGAATCCAAGAGAGCAGTCATCTTCATGTAGGTGCTATTGCTTGCATATAAGCAATAATTATGTTAAAGTAGTTGTATTATGTCATATGAAGCAATGACTGTCGGTGATCCTAACCCTGTAAAACGCTATCTCCATAGAAGAAGATACGTCCATGCGTTGCAGAAGATGGATTTACCTGAAGGCGAAATAGATGTGTTAGATTTTGGAGCTGGAAGCGGTGAGCTTGCTCATTACTTACTTGATAAAAACCCAAGCGCTAGAGTAACTTTGCTAGAACCTGCTCATAAATACGGTGAAGAAATTAGAAATAATGTTGCACGTCATGGTTCTTCGGTCCGTGTTGTAGATCGATTTGAAGATATAGAAGATCGCTCATTTTCCCATATTTTTTGTCTCAGCGTCTTCGAACATCTCCCAGAACAAGAACTCAAGGAAGCATTAGAAAGATTACACCATGCATCACTTCCTGAAGCCACGACATTAGTTGAAGTACCAAATGAAATATTTGGTGCAGCTGTGATTAAAGGTATCTTTAGACACAGTAGGCGTCCAACTGCGTTTGATGGCAGAGTTGGTAATATTACTCAAGCAGTTGTTGGTAGTCCACCTGCGAATAGGCCACGTTCTAACTTCGATCCAGGCTCAGAGATTGAATTACCATGGCACGGATCACATTTAGGCTTCGATCATCGTGAGCTTGAAAGAACAATAGTTGCAACCAATCTATTTAAGGTTGAAGGTCCAAAGTTTGCTCCAATTAATGCGTTAGGTGCTTTGGCGTCGCTAGATGTATATTATTCTCTCTCTCGCAATACGTAGTTATTAGACTAAAAACGCTTATGCTTGGAGGGCCAGGAGGGACTTGAACCCTCGACACCCTGCTTAAGAGGCAGGTGCTCTAACCAGCTGAGCTACTGGCCCTGAACTATTATCAAACTTTATCAGATTACCTCTGTATTTACAACAC